>Ga0233427_10002158_pt1 | contig 19117 bp, 24 predicted proteins | sample SI_118_April2016_5_FD_179885 | JGI IMG/M metagenome (GOLD analysis project Ga0233427, IMG submission 179885) | Seawater microbial communities from Saanich Inlet, British Columbia, Canada - SI_118_April2016_100_MG | ecosystem: Environmental > Aquatic > Marine > Inlet | place: Canada: British...
ACAAGTACAACGGTGAATTTGTTAAAATAAATGACGATGAGTCACTGGAAGAACTTTATGGTTTAATTGATCAAATTAACACAAAAGAAGAAATTGTATTTAGAGTAAATCACGGCTCAAATGCATACACGGTAAAAGGTACATTCCCTGAAGATAAACAAGAAATGTTAGATAAAGTAGAATGGATGAAAGAGCATCCAGAAATTGTACGCCCACAAGGAATTAGAGGATTTTAAATTATAAATTCTCAATTACAGATTTTAGATTCTCAGGTAAATCAGGTAATTCAGTATGACTCTCATTGTTTTCAAGTACCTCAGGACCTATTCGTCGTACTATCTGAGTTGCAATTAAAGTGTCAATATTTCTTTGAATATCTTTCTCAGATAATATGGATTTTAATTTTTCAAAAATAATTTCTTCATTTTCATATTTTTTAATACCGTATTGAACTAGAATGGTTTTTTCTGTAGATGAAAATTCAGTCATAATTAAAATCTCAAAGTAAAGGCTAAGAATCTTTGTCTGTCAATAAATGGTTAAAATAAGATAAAATGCAAGTTATATCACATGGTAACTAAATTTCAATTAATTTCAAATATACTAACTATGAAAAAATATACCAAAATTGGAATAGTTAGTGGCGTAGGACTAGGAATAATCTATTATTATTTAACAATGTCAATGTTACCAACTCATTTTGATGCAGCAGTACAATTAGCACCACATTACATTATCACATCAATTGGATTAACAATAGTAATTTCAACTCTTGCTGGAATTAATTTTGCAATGATGGCGTATAAAATGAATCAGATAAAGAAAATGAATTCAGTAAAGGTTAATTCAGTAAAAACTAATTCAACTGCAATATTTGGTGGAGTATTTGCAGCCTTTACTCCAGGATGTCCAGCCTGTACTGCACCATTAGCCGTAATTTTAGGAGCAGTTGGAGGATTATCACTATTTCCAATGCAAGGATTAGAATTGAAATTTATTTCAGTAGGGGTTTTGATTTTTTCAATTTATTGGATTGCTAGAGGATTACAAAGTAAAAGTTGCTGTAAAATAGGATAAATTAATCAAGTAATTTTTGATCTTGTGATTTTCAAGGTTCTAGTTCCAGTTAGAATATAATTTGTTGTAGATTGTATCATTTCAAGTGCATATTGCTCAAGTACAACAAGTAATTACTCATAAAATATTTGATTGATTTTAAGAAGAATTTATTAAAAATTTGAGGGATTAACGATAAGATTTTTCATCAAAAGTATCACTTTTTCCATCAAATGCGTCAAGTATATCATCAAATGCGTCAAGTGTATCAAGTGTTTCATCAAGTGTATTATCATCTACACCAATTGTATTTACGCACGAATCAGAGTTGGGATTAAAAAATTTGATTTGATGAAGCACTTGATGGGTTTGATGAAGCACTTGATGGTCAAATATTTACTGCAAAAAGGAAAAACAAGTCTCAAAGTAGTGTTAATTATGATTACGATAGATTTTTCACATTAACTTGAAGATATTATCAATTCAAACAGATTTTTAGATTTAATCAAATCTCAAAATTGGCATTACAAGTAATTGAAATTATTTCAAAAATATTTTCAAATTATTGTAAAAATTTTAGAACAATCTTAAATACAATATTCACTTAACTATAGTAACGAGAAACCACCATGTCTGCGTCGTAGAGTGGTGAGTAAGGAAAACAATTCATGTTATAGGATGTAGTTCTAAGTTCAGGGTTTTCCAATCTTTTCTCGTTGATTTTAATTTTCTTTAAGATTATTCAGGTTTAGAGTTATAGTAGAAGTGATGTTTTCAACGGTTCTAATTTGAGTAGAAATTATTTCATCAAAGTCTTTTGTGTCATTTGTTGTAATTTTGATTAGTATGTCAAATAACCCATATGTCCCTTGAATATCTTTAACAGATTCAATTTTTTTTAAATTGACAATTACTTGCTCTGCATACAAATTATTACATTTTATTAAAACAAATGCAGATTCAGTCAAGACAAACTTCCTCCACTATTGTTTACTTGTATGATACATTTTTGTCTATATCTTGAAACTTTTGGTCTAGTTCTTAGGTGCATACCACAACACGGACACCATAGTCCGTCCCAGTTTACAAATAGATCACAGACATTGCATCTTTTTTGACCATTAGCGTAACGAAGCCCATTGAGATTACTTTTTGTCTTGTACCTGTGACAAACGCCTTTACAGACCATTAATGACTTACCTCAATGTATGATTTTTTTAAAAAATTTTGTTTAGATTTTGAGTTACGTGGTCTAGTTCTTAGTTGATAATTACAACATGGACAGTATTTTCCATCCCATTTGATGTAAATTTCACATCTTTGACACCTCTTTTGGTTATCAGCATACTGACAATGATTAATTCGCTTACTTGCCTTGTAATTGTGACATATTCCATTACAAACCAAAAAGGGACACCTCCTGCGGTTCAATTTTTATTTTACAAAAAATGATAGATTTTTTGAAATTATTAAAATTAATCATTGATTTTTTTGTAACCTCATTTTTTGTTCAACAAACATTGCTTTACTTTTTACAGTTCTGGGTTTTTGTCGCAGTAATCTACCACAACAAGGACAAAACCTACCATCCCATACTAAATACACCTCACATGATGCACATCTCTTTTGACCATTAGCATAACGAAGTGTTTGTGACATCCAAGTGGGCTTATGATGATGACAAATTCCCTTACAAGGCATTAATGACAACCTCCTGTTTTTTAATTCTAATTTGATATTTGTCTCGATACTTTTTGTTTCTAGGTTTTGATCTTAATCTATAATTACAACACGGACACCATATTCCATCCCAGTTTATGTAAATCTCACAACACTGACATCTCTTTTGTCCATTAGCATATCTCCCACCCTCTTCAAGTTTGTAGGCTTTGTGGTGAATGCAAATTCCATTACAAATACTTGCTATGTATAAAACACTCCAAAAAGAATAAGCAAAACTAGTACAAAAAGATTAAAAAAAATTAAAACCAAAAATTACCATTAGTTGGTAATCAAAACACATCAAAGATCTGTTAAAAAAAATTAATTAACAATGATGATTTGATACAATAGTATAATGGCACAAAATTGTTTTGAGTGTAAAAATAAGATCGAAGAGCATTCAGTAGAACAAATGAAGAATTGTGTATCAAAAATGTCAGATTCCTTAGAAACTGTTCAAAATGAACAAGTTAAACTCAAAGAAGTTACAGAAAAAGAAGCAATGGATCAATTTGTAAATACAAAAATTGGTGAGCCTAGCAGAATGGGTTCAAAGTAAAATAAAATATTAAAAATAAATAATAGCAATTACCTTTGAAAATCATGAGTACAACAAATGTTACAAAAAAAGAAAATAGTAATCAAGCAGAAAATACACAAACAGACTCTGTTGCACAAATACTAAAGAACAATACTCATGAAGTTACAAAAAAATTAGAATCTCAATTACCTCTTAAAGTACAACAGTTCTCTGAATTGTATTCAGCATATCTACACAGCATGAACAATACTTTTGATTCATGTATTACATGTGAAAAGGAATTATTTGACAAATTAGGTGTAGATAAAGGAGTTGTTAAGGCATTTGGGGAATATACCAAAGCCCACACAGATAACATGATACAACAAATGGATTACTATGCTCAGTTTAGAAAGTATTCCACAGAAACACAGTTATCTGCAATGAAAAGTTGGGATAATTTTGTGACAACCATGATGGATTATAATTTTAAAGTATTTGATCAATTCAAGTAATTTAGATTTTAATCTATAAAATATTTCAAACTCTACAAATTCAAGGTTATAGGTATAATACACAATACATAAATTTTAAAAAAATATTACAATAGATATGAAAATTACTACAGTAAATCCTGCAACTGAAGAAGTTCTTGCAGAGTATGATGCCATTCCAGTTGAACAAGTTAAAGATGAAGTTCAAGATTCAAGAATGGTTTTTAATTCAATTTGGAAAAAAATTGATATTTCTGAAAGAGCAAAATTACTAAGATCTTTAGGTCACATTTTACATGCTAGAAAAACAGAGTTTGCAACCATCATTACAAATGAAATGGGAAAACCAATCAGAGAATCTCTTGCAGAGGTTGAAAAGTGTAGTTGGGTATGTGAATATTTTGCAGATAATGGTCCTAAATTTTTAGAACATGAAGAATTAAACACTGGTGCTAAAAGTAGCTATGTCCGTTTTGATCCTCTAGGAGTGATTGGATGTATTATGCCTTGGAATTTTCCATTTTGGCAAGCACTCAGATTTTGTCTACCTGCAATGCTTGCAGGCAATACTGTTGTTTTAAAACACTCTAGTGTATGTCCATTATCAGGAAATACACTACAACATGTAATTGAGGAAGCTGGATTTCCAAAAGGAGTCTTTAGACATTTAGTTGGAAATTATACAGTAGGTGAAGCACTTGCACAAGCACCAGTTGATGCAATATCCATTACAGGAAGTACAAGAGCAGGTAAACGTGTTGCAGAAATTGCCAGTCAAAATTTACATAAATTTATCTTAGAATTAGGTGGAAGTGATCCATTTGTGGTACTAAAAGATGCAGATGTTGATAAAGCAGCAGAAATTGGAGTGGCATCAAGATTTCTCAATAATGGTCAAAGTTGTATTGCAGCTAAAAGATTCATTGTTGCAGAAGAGGTTTTAGAAGAATTTACAAAAAAATTCCAAGAACATGTTGAAAAACAAATTGTTGGAGACCCACTTGATCCAAAAACTACAATTGGTCCACTTGTTCGTGGAAATTCTCGTGAAGTTATTGCAAAACAAATTAGTGACTCAACTAGTGTGGGAGCAAAAATCTTAACTGGCGGAGATGCTCCAAGTGGAACAGGATTTTTCTTTAATCCTACTGTTCTCACAAATGTACAGCCAGAAATGTCAGTATCACGTGAAGAGGTATTTGGCCCAGTTGCTCCAATTATTTCAGTTAAAAATCCAATACAAGCAATCAAGATTGCCAATGATACAGAATTTGGATTAGGTTCTAGTATTTGGTCTGAAAAATATGCCATTGAAAATAATTTAGCAAAGGACATAGATGCAGGAATGGTGTATATCAATTCCATGGTAATTTCAGATCCTCGTGTTCCGTTTGGTGGAGTAAAAAATTCAGGCATAGGAAGAGAATTATCAGACTATGGAATCAAAGAATTTGTTAATGTAAAATCAGTTATTGTAAATTAGTGATTTTTTAATCATACAAATTAATTTTATACTAGTAAAAATAAATGAATTCATGACAACTACAGAAATTAACGAACTAGCAAAACATATTTTTGAAATCCATTCAGGAATTGAACATTTAGGATTAATTGATTTAGAAGGACATGTAGTGTTAGATAAGGCAGCTGCAGCTAGTACACCAAATGAGCCAGATGCAGACAGGGTGCTATTTTACTATCAAGTCAGTTCAAGAAGAACCAGACGAGAGCATTTTGATGAGACATATGGTAAGACAACATACATCCACATCATGCGAGAGAAAATGCAGCAACTAATGGTGTATATTCCAATGTTTACAGTATATCTGACAATAAATCACGCAGTTAATCAAGATGAGATTGCAATAATTGCACAAAGTTTACACAACATAGATAGTGAAATTATTAATGCAGCTGCAAAGAGTCTGTTTTACAAATAAAATAAAAAGAAAAAAAATCACTCTAGTTTCTTGTTGGAGTGAATGCATTAATCCAAGATTGGATAATGTTTTTGTTCAAATCAGTAAATGTAGAGACATTGTCATTGAATGTTTTTACATTTTGAGTGGTTGTATCAACAGTAGTTTTTACAATTTGATTTTGAATGCTACTTGCTTGAATGATTTGTTTGTTGAAATCAACAATTACAGATTTTGCAGCATCAGGAACATCAGAGGATAATCCAGATTTTTGTGCAAATTCTTGTTGCATTGTGATTGCAGCATCAAATGATTTTTGTGCAGCTTTCATACATTCTTCTTGAAAATGTGTTGTTGCTTGAAAATACTGTGGAGTATTTTTTGTAACACTCTCAAAGCATTTTTCTACATTTTGTTTGTAAATTGCAAATACATCGTTTGACTGATTTGTTTTTGCTGTTTGTGTACTCATGATACCACTCAAATAAACTCAGTATAAATACCATTGGTTTTAAAAGGTAATGAATGGTAATTACAGGCATATTCATGTAATGAATGACACATACTATCCATACATCATTGTGAAAAAGAAATAACTGACAAACTTGTAATGGATGAAAAATGCTCAAATGAATTTTACACTTTCAAACAAATTAACATGGATGATATTATTTGCTAGGTAAGTCACAGTACTCATCATTAAGTAAGATACTATTTCTTGAATAATCTACATCTACAGCAATAATTACTGGGCCATTTGTTATACCAGTGGCTTTTTCAAATGTTTCTTCAAATTCTTTTGTAGAACTTACTTTGAATCCAGTAGCACCAAAACTTTCAGCTAATTTTACAAAGTCAGGATTAGTAAATTTAGTAAATCCTGTTTGTCCAAATTCCATTTTTTGTTTTAATGCAATTAATCCATATTCTCCATCAACCCAAACCACAATAATTACAGGTAATTTCAAACGAACTGCAGTTTCTAATTCTTGTACATTCATTAAAAATGCACCATCACCACACATTGCAACAATATTTTTTTCAGGATGTACAATTTGTGCAGCAAGTGCTCCAGGTAATGAAAAACCCATTGAACAAAATCCATTTGGAATTATACAGGTATTAGGAAAATAAGTATCATAAATTTTTGAAATCCATAATTTATGAACACCAACGTCAGACAAAACAATATCTCTAGGACCCAATATTTTTCTCACAGAAGTAATTAATTTTTCAGGTTTTATTGGATATGATGTGTCATTTTTGTATTTAGAAATTTTATGAGTAACTTCTGATTTTATTTTTTTAAATGACTCTGGTATATCATGTGCCGGAAAACAGGAAATACATGGATCTTTTTCTTTTTCTTTTTCTAATTCAGATAAAATTAGATCAATAGTTAATTCAATATCTGCAACAATTTCTATAGCAGGGGTGTAATACGTATCAGTTTCAGAAGAGGTAAAATCAATATGAAGAATTTTTTTATCTAATGAATGATTCCAAAATTTTGGACTATACTCTACTAAATCATATCCAATTGCAATAACCAAATCAGCCTCTTTCATGGCCAATAGCGCATGATCTGCTTCCTTAATTCCGATTGTTTGTAAATGATGTTTAGATTTATCGGAAATTACACCTTTTGCCATGAATGTATTCATTGAGCAAATTCCAGTTAATTCTACTAATTTTCTTACGTAAAATGTTGCATTTTCTCGAACACATCCATTACCTACAAGAATTAGAGGTTTTTTTGCATTCAAAATGAGTTGTACTGCTTTTTTTATCAAAAACATGTTTGCAGGAGAACGTAATGTATCAGTAGGTACAAGAGGTAGAATGTTTGAAGTTGTTTTTGCTATATCTTGTGGAAGTTCAATATGTGTAGCTCCTACTTTTTCTTCAAGTGAGATTTTAAATGAACGTCTAATCACTTCAGGAATGCTATCAGCATTTCTTACAGACCAATTCCATTTTGTAATTGGTTTGAACATTGTAATGACATCCATATTTTGATGTGATTCCTTGTGTAGTGAATCCACACTAGTTTGTCCAGTAATTGCTAAGACTTTGGATCTATCCATGTTAGCATTTGCAATTCCAGTTGTTAGATTAGTAGCTCCTGGACCTAAAGTTGCAAGACAAACTCCTACTTTTTTGGTTAGTCTTCCGTATACATCTGCCATAAATGCTGCAGATTGTTCATGTCGAGTAATAATGAATTGTATTTTTGATTTTAATAAAGACATCATCATGTCAGCATTTTCCTCACCAGGAATACCAAAAATGTATTCTACACCTTCAGCTTCCAGACATTTTACAAATAGATCAGATGCTTTCAAGATATGATAAAAGCAAATTTTCTGCCATATAGTTATTTAGCAAATTTCAATTGACATTACAATTAATTTTACTTGCAACAAAAAAATTGTTAATGTGAAATTAGTTCATTCTTTTAACTTGGAAAATTGTATATCCATATTTTTTATTTATTTCAGTTTCAGATAATTGTGAAATAGTATACTCATCAAAGTTTTTTAGAATTTTATACAAATTATCATCAATAATAAGACTATTTTCTGGGCATAGCGAATTTATTTTAAAGCACCTATTCACAGTTGGGCCAAAAATATCACTAATAGTAGATGTAGTACTTTGAGCTACTTTTACAGATCCATAACTAATACTAATTTTATAATTTAATTCAGGCATTTTTTCTGCTTCAAGTTGTTTCTTTAATTCACCACGAGATTCAATCATGTTTAAACAACATTCCAAAATATTTTTCATTGCCAAATCATCATTAAGATCTGTATTTGGAAATCTAAACATCAAGGCATCTCCAATATTTTTAACTACTTCTCCGTTATAGTTACGAACAATTTTAGCCATAAAGTTTAGAAAAATTTCATATAACTTTGTAACATCTTCATCAGATAGTTTAGCTGAAATCTTTGTAGAGTCCTTCATGTCAATGACTCCAACACAATCATTTTGAGTATGTTGAGAAAATTTCAAAAGAATATCTTCTTGTTGTTTAATCACTTCTTCTTTTTGTTTAATTGTAATTTCTGCTTCTTGTAATTTTGTTACCATGTAATCAAAAGATTCAGAAAGACCACCTATTTCATCACGTGATTTGATATTAGTTCTAACGCTAAAGTCTCCTTGAGAAATTCGATGAGTTGCAGCACTAAGTTGTGAAATAGGTCCAGAAAGACGTTTTGATAAAAAATATGTTAAAACACTCATTGCAACCATTAGAAATATACCAATTAAGACAATATTTTCCTGAAATTGAAAAATTGAAATTTTATCAAAATTAAGAAATAGTATAGTAGTAATTGAAATTGAAATAAATGTTGAAGATAAAACTAAAACAAGTAATTTTTTTTGTAAACTAAAAAAAGTAAAAGAAGACATTACTAATTTTTATCAGAAATCATAGCTTATAGCAATATTGGGTGTTATCAATAAGGAGAACAATATTAGGAATAAAAATGGGCCCGCGGTGATTTGAACACCGGATCTTCGCCGTGTAAGGGCGACGTCATAACCGAGCTAGACTACGAGCCCACTGAAACATACCTCGTTAAAATCCATTTAAACTTTGAGACAGGAGAAAATATAGAAATTTGATTAAAAATAATAAAAAATATGAATGAATGTGATTTTTTTTCTAGTCCAATTGGATTAGGTCATGTAACTCGAGATATTGCAATTGCAAGAAATTTACATGAATTTTCAATTAATTTCATAACTGGTAGTGGAGCAGCAAAAATGTTACAAAAATTAGATTTTAAAATAGATGATGTGTATAATCCACCTTCATTTATTGTAAATGAGGGGATATTAAAAAATCAAACAAAATGGTTATGGAATTATTTTCATTATTATAAAAATTGTAAAAATATATCAGAAAAAATTCTTGAAACGAATAGAACAGATTTAGTGATTAGTGATGAAGATTTTGCTTCATTAACTGTTGCACAGAATTTAAAAATTCCAAACATATTGATTACAGATGTTTTAGAAACAAAATTCACAAAAGGAATTGCGTCCCTTATTGAAAGAAAAATGAACAAATCAATGATGAATATTGTAAAAAACTGTGATGTTGTGATAATTCCAGAAAAAGGAGATGATTATGATAATATCAAGAAAGTGGGACCAATTGTTAGAGAGATAAATATTTCAAGAGAAGAATTAAGAAAAAAGTTTTCATGGGATAAAATAACAATAGTCATTTCAATAGGAGGTACTAGTGCAGGTTTATTTTTAATTGATAAATCCATAGAAGCAATTTTAAAAATTAATCAAGATATTGAAATTATTGTTGTATCAGGACCATCAGTTAGTAAAAAATTTGAAAATGTTAAAAATTTAGGATTTGTAGATAATTTACATGAATTAATTTTAGCATCAAATTTGATAATTTCATTAGCAGGAAAATCAACAATAGATGAGGCTAAAGCGTACGGCACACCTGGAATATTTATTCCAATAAAAGATCATTTTGAACAAGAAGATAATGCACAAAATGAGGGATTTGTTTTTGAAGATGTTAATAGATTAGATGAATTAATTTTAGAAAAATTAGAACAAAAAAGAAATGAAATAAAAACAGACGGTGTAAAAATTGCATCAGAAATTATTAAAAAAATAATGAAAGAAAAATCAAATAGTTATTAGATGGTAATTTGATTTTAAGATAATATAATGACTAGATTGATAATTGCAAAGTTTGGAGGAAGTGCAATAGGTCCAGATGGAGTCTTAATACCACAAATAATTGAGAGAATCAATAATTTAAAAAAAGATTCCAAAGTAATTGCGGTTTTTTCAGCTCCATTAACTACACATGATGGAAAAAAACGATCATTGACAGATGTCATACTAGAACAAGGAAGAAATGCACAAAATGGAATTACACCAACATTAGAAATTGTGAAAAAGTCATATCAACAAATTCTTCAATTAGTTAATGAAGATAATAAAAAAAATTGTGAAAATATCATAGAGACACATCTACAAAAATCACAAAAAGCACTAGATGATGCATTTGAAAATGAAGAATTTGTAGATGAAACACGTTCCAGAGCATTAGCATTTTCAGGAGAAATTTTGATGTCTCATGTAATGAGCCATATTCTAAAAAGTAATCAAATAAAAACAAATTCTGTAGAATTTGATGACTGGCCAATAATTACAGATAACAATATTGAATCTACAAATTTTCTAGTATCAGAATCAAAGGAAAAAATGGGAAAAATTTCAGAATTAGTTGAAAATAATCAAGTAGTTACAATAGGTGGATTTATTGGAAAAACAGTAGATGGAGTTACTACAACATATGAGCGAGGAGGCTCAGATAGAACTGCAGCAGATATAGGAATATTATTTTATAAAAAATATGAAACCAGCATAGATTTTGAAAAAGATAGTTCAGTGGTATCAGCGGATCCAAAAATTGTAGATTTGGGGTTAAGGGAAGTAGTTCAATTATCATACAATGAAGCAAGACTTGCTGGAATGTTTGGAATGAAAATATTAGATCCAATTGCAATAAAGGAAATTGTAGAGCATGGAGTAGACATGCCAATCAAAATTACAAATATAAAAAATCCAGAAAAGATAACCACAATAAAAAGAGAATTAGATTATCAGAAAGGTCATCCAATAAAAATAGTTACAGGAAAAGAAAACTGTGCAATATTTAGAATTGAAACACATTCTATTCAAAAATTATTAACATCGTTGGAAAAAGACAAACGATATAGTGAATTCATAATTTTATCACCATTTACAAAAGATGGTATTGAATTATCTAGAATATTATTTTTAGATGGAGATTATGTTAAAAGAAATGAAAAATATTTGTTAGGATTTGATCCTCTTGCTACAATTACATACAACAGAGGAGTAATTACATTAATTGGGGATGAAATGTGGAGAGTTCAACAAGTTGCATCAAGAACTAGTGCAAAAATTGGGGAATCTGGATTGAATATTTTGAACATGGATGCACAAGAAGAAACTTCACGAATAATTATTGTTGTTGAAGATACTGATGGGAACATAAAAAAAGCAATCAAAGCAGTACATGAAGAAATTTCAAAAATTAAATTTATTTAACAAAACAATGGCGTTACAGGTTTTCACCAGTAAACACCAATAGGGTTTATTCTTGGACCGTTATCTAGATTTAGTCCGGCGTTACCCAAAACACGCTACATTACATAGGGATTTTTAGTATATAATTTTGATCTATATAGATCAAATACGTTCAGCTGTATACCAGAAGACTATACCAATTCCAATAATTACATACCATTTGAAATTACGCTTATTCATGAAAAGATTTGGAGAGGCCATTTCATCATCAGAATAAGTTGATAAACGAATTTTTCTCATTTCAAATGCTTGACCAACTAAACCTATGATAAGAAGAATTATTCCAATAAAACCCAAAGTCCATTGCATGGTTTAATGAATATTTTATTGGATATGTAGTTTCCAAGTAAAGTAATTTGAAAGATATTTCTTTAAATTACCAAAGTTTTTTTCTCTTCCTATGATAGAGACGGGTAAAATATGGATGAATGGAAAATTAGTACCATTCAAAGATGCCAAAGTCCATGTATTGACCCATGCATTACACTATTCAACATCAATTTTTGAAGGAATTAGATGTTATAATACTCCAAATGGTTCTGCAGTGTTTAGATTACCAGAACATGTAGAGAGATTATTCAAATCTGCAAAATTATATTCAATGAAAATGCAATATACACAAAAAGAAATTTCAGATGCTATTTTAAAAACGGTAAAATCCAGTAAACTCAAAGAAGCATACATCAGACCATTAGCATATTATGGTTATGGAACTATGGGATTAACACCTACAACAAACAAAGTAGATATGTCAATTTCATGTTGGGAATGGAAAATGGGAGAATCCAAAGCAGGTAAATTTTCTGGATCAAAATGTAAAGTTTCAAGTTGGGTAAAAATTGATTCAAGGTCCCAACCAATGCAAGCAAAAGCAGCATCAAACTATGCAAATGCAGCTCTTGCAAGAATGGAAGCATTAGACAATGGATATGATGAAGCAATTATGTTAAACTCACAAGGAAAAGTTGCAGAAGGTAGTGCAGAAAATATATTCATTATCAAAGATGATGTCATTCAAACACCACCACTTTCAGCAGGAGGGTTAGAGGGAATCACAAGAGATAGTGTTATTCAAATAATTGAAGAAAATAGTGGATTTGTAATTGAACGAGATTTAGAAAGAGATGATCTGTACAGTGCTGATGAAATTTTCATGACAGGTACTGCTGCAGAAGTAAAATCAGTTACACAAGTAGATAAAATAAAAATTGGAACAGGAAAGATGGGCAGTGTAACTAAAGCATTACAAAAATCATTTACAGATGTAGTTATGGGTAAAGATGAAAGATTTTTGCCATGGTTGACATTTATCTAATTTCAAAGAACTTTTTTACCCAGAATAAAGATTGAAAATTATGGATTTATGTGCAACTGGAGATACACCAGAAATTTGTTGGTTTTGTAGAAAAGGACGTCATGATGACTGTATGAAAAATATTCCAACACAAGGAAAATCAGATGGTCCACATGATTGTACTTTTGATACAAAACTTATTCCATGTAAATGTCAACATTAGGAAAGAGAAATAATAACAAATACAGCTTTTAATGGAAAAGCAATATGCAGTATAATGAAGAATTTTGGAATAAATACGCTGATGAAAATGAATCAAGGTATAACAAAGAATTTTCAAAATATGTTAAGGATTTAGCCAGTTCTTTACCAACTGTACAGAGTGTTTTAGAGATAGGTTGTGGAACAGGAATTGATTTAAGATTATTTCCAGATTCATTTCAATTACATGGTATTGATCTAAATGAACATGCATTAGAAATTGCAAAAGAAAAATTATCATTTGCAGATTTTCAAAAAGGAAACATTACTGAATTACCATTTGAGGATTCCTCAATAGATTTTGTATTTACACATGGATTGATGAATTATCTAGATGATGATGTATTAGAAAAAGGAATTGCAGAGATGTATAGAGTATCAAAAAAATGGATTATGCATTGTGAAAAATATGAAAAAATTGACAAACGAATTGATGATAATCAAAAGTTTCGCAATATGGGAGAAAAGTGGTTAAACTATAAAGTAAAATTTGTCAGTGATGTAGACTTGCATGAAGATTACGGACAAGATGATACAAGATTTACTTTACTAAAAAAATCATAATTTTATTTTTGATTAGAAATATTTTAAAAAAATAATATAATTAAAAGCGGGTCTAGAGGGATTCGGACCCTCGACAACCGGATTAAGAGTCCGGTGCGCTACCTGGCTGCGCCATAAACCCAATAAAATAAAAAAGCCTAGAGTTGTTATTAATCTTAAGATTTTAAAATAAATGAAAATTTAGTTTTGTGCTTTAGCTTCCATTTCACTGTACTTTTCTAAAATTGCTGTAAGTGCAGTTGAAACTGGGACATTGTTCATCTTTTTCTTTTCTGCAAGAAGTTTTTGGTATGCATCTAGTGTAATGTATACTGGAATTGAACCATTTCCTTCGAGTAGTCCTCTAACATTGTAAAGTGCAGTTTCCATTCCTTTAGCAGCAGATTTTGCAAACTTTGCTTTATCCAAAATTGCTCCAAGTGGACCAAATGGCATTTCATAATCTACAGACATTGTAATTCTTGTGAGATTATCACCTAATGATTTGAATTCATTTGTGATTTGCCATCTCTTGAATGGACCTTTGAATTGTTTAGCAACAATTTTCTCATTTCTGACAAATTCAGTTGTTTCACAATCCCACTCTAAACGTTTACCGCTAAAGTCACCGATAATTCTAAATGTTGTACCAACACCCATTCCTTCTTTGATGTCCATTGGAATTACTGTCATTCCAACCATATCATTTTTGATTTGATCAGAAACATGTTCTGGTCTTGCAAAATATGTGAAGACACTATCTACAGGTGTTTTGATATCAATTGATTCTGTGACAAGGGTCAATAATGGGTTTTTTGGCAATAAGGATTTAAAGGTTGTGAAGATTTTCTAGAAGAAAAGTGATTTACAATATATTCATCTACAGATAGTTGTAATTAATGAATAAAGTGCGATCAATGTTATTGATCTTTTTGATATTGTTTTCCTCTGTATCAACAATAGAGACAGCATATGCTCATTCAATGTTTAATTCTGCAGAAAAATTCTATGGAGGGTATAGAGTTCAAGTTGCCACAGCACCAGAATTTCCACAAATTGATGAACCATCTCAATTTTTAATCAGAGTGACTGATGCAGATTTTGAAGAAGTAGATAGTTTTACGATGGGAATTAGGATTTTCTACAATAATCAACAAGTAGATACAATTCCGCCAACATCAATAGATGCAGGACATTGGGATTTTAATTATGTCTGGAGAAGTCAAGGAAATCATATTGTATTAATTGACTTGTATGATATGGATGGAACACAAAATACGTTAACTTACACCTTTAACATGGGAACTCAAAGTCCGTTTGGAGTAATATTCATCGCTGCAATTACAATAGGTGCACTAAGTTTTGCAATATTAATTGGATACATTTACCTACCAAAATTTTTAAAAAATTTTAAGTCTTAGGTTTTATTGGCATTTTTGCAATACGGAATGCAAATAGTGTAGTTAAAAGCGCCATTGAAAATAGGAATATTCCAATACCTAAATGAATGGATACCAAGACGGCATGTAATTTTAAGTCAATTACTAGAGCACCTAAAGTGATTTGTGTAATTACTAATGCAGTTGCAAGTGAACTAGTAATTTTAATTTTCAAATCAGCATTTTTGTGAATCAAACTTGCAACCATTGTAGAGATTACCAAGACACCCACACTTGCAGCAATTAATCTATGAGTCCATTCAACAAAATATTCAGCTGAAGGCATAAATCCATTTGGACATTCTGGCCATTCAGGACAAGTTAATCCTAACCCAGCTGCAGAAATATATCCTCCAATAAACATCAACGAATACAAAACTATCAAAGTAGCTAATGCAAGATATTGAATTGCCAAAATTATTCTACTATGAAACTACCTTGCATTCCTTGTAATGCATGTCCTGGAACTGTACAAATGTAGTAGTAAGTTCCTGGTGCACCGGCAATGAAAGTTGTACTACCAGATTCACCTGGTTTTAATGGATTTGTTGCTGCTGCAATTGCAGAATCAAATATTACACTGTTAAAGTCATCAGGATTTGAAACAACTCCAAATGAATGAAATGACATTCCAGCATTAACGGTAGTAATAGTTACTTCATCACCAGAGCTTACAGTGACATCAGGATTATGTCCTTCTTCTCCAGGTAATGCATTAAATGCTAAAGTCCTAAAGTCTGAGGATTCAATAAAATCAAATTCTAATTCATGAGATACACCAGTTGGTGGTGCTGCAACTGCAGGTCCACTTGAAGCAGATACAATAATTTCTCCAACCATTCCTTGATCTCTGTGACCTGGAACTGTACAAATGTAGTAGTAAGTTCCTTCTTCACCTGCAATAAATTCAGAAGTACCAGATTCAGCGGGTTTCATTGGATTTGTTGGTGCTGCAATTTCACTACCTGGAATAACTCCAGAAAAGCCTTCAGTGTTTTGTGTGACACCAAATGCATGGAATGAAACTCCATCGTTTACAACATTAAAGACAACTTTATCACCAACACTCATGTTGATTGTTGGGTTATTATCAGCCTCTCCAGGTAACGCATTAAACGCCAAAGTCCTAAAGTCTGAGGATTCAATAAATTGAAGATCTTGTGTAATAGTTTGTCCAGTTGCTGTTGCAGGTCCTGCTTGAGTTTTTTCTCCTGCCATCATTGCGACAACTGGTGCTGGTTGTGAAATCCAATAATCCCACATTCCAAAAAATATGACTCCACCAACAAGGCAAATTGCTAACATGATAGCCAACATCTGTCCAACTCTGGACGAGGTTGTTCTGTAAAGTGCTTGGGAATTATCTTGACTCATTTCATTTATCTCCTAATGTGATGGGTTCTTTGCCTCAAATGGATAGTAATATTTGCCACCAAGATTAAATGGATCATCAGTGTTTGCAAGTTTTCCTTTTCCAGCACTGTAAATCATGTTTGCTAAGAATACTACCATACTGATACCAATAATCATTGCGCCTATTGAAGCTATTTGATTCATAGCAATCCATTCTGGAATTGGCGGATAATCGAAAACTCTTCTTGGCATTCCATACAAACCAAGTACGTGTTGTGTAAAGAATACTAGTACAGTTCCAATAAATGACATTACAAAGTGAATTTGACCTAATTTTTCATTATACATTCTACCTGTTACATATGGGAACATGTAGTATAGGAATCCAATTGAACCAAATGCAATTGTACCCATCACAAATAGATGGAAGTGTCCAACTACCCAATAGGTATCGTGTGTCGTAAAGTCCAACGGCATAGCGGCATTTGCAACACCACCTGCACCTGCAGAGAAGAACAATGCAATTCCACCAACAGCCCACATCATTGGGGTTGCGAATTTAATTCTACCATTCCACATTGTTGCAATAAAGTTAAACACGTGCATTGCAGATGCTGGGACGGCAGCCAAAGTTCCTACCATAAATACAGTTTTTTCAGTGAAAGACATTCCGGTTGCATACATGTGGTGAGCCCATGATGAGAAACCGACAATAGATAACAAAACAAATGCAAAGATACCAGAATTATAACTGTAAATTGGTTTTCTTGAGAATCTTGGAATGATTTCATACATCATACCAATTGCAGGAATTACCAAAACGTAGACTTCAGGATGGAATGTAAACCAAAACAAGTGAGCATATGAAATTGGGTCACCACCCATTGCTGGATTGAAAAATCCACTTACACCAAGTCTATCAGTTAACAGCATTAACAATGCTGCAGCAAATGTTGGAATTGCAACCATTATGATTAATGATGATGATAAGAAAGACCAAGCAAGTAATGGGACTTGTCCAATTGACATGTCAGGATGTTTACATTTTAAAATTGTAACAACAAAATTTAGAGCACCTAATACTGAAGATATACCTAGAATCTTTAGTCCAAAGATCCACATGTCTGCTGCAGGTCCAGGAGCGCTAATTATAGAATATGGAGGAGTAGCATACCATGTAAAGTCTGCAAATCCTAACCAAATTAGTACACCAGCAGGAGGAATCATCCAAAATGCAATTGCATTAAGTTTTGGATATGCCATATCCTTGTATCTAACCATAATTGGAACGTAATAGTTACCAACAGCTGATGCAAATGGAATAATGAATAAGAAAATTAATGTTGTTCCGTGAACAGTGAAAATTCGGTTAAATGTCATAGCATCTGCAATAATTTGAGATCCTGGTAAGAATAATTCAGCTCTAATTCCAAGGGCTAATGCACCACCTAAGAATAAGAATGTGAGTGAACTGATCAGATAAAGTAAACCAACATCAGTATGATGTGTTGAAAACATAATTTGCCAAATAGGTCGTGGTTTTTGTAGTTCAAGTACCATTAGTTATTTTCCTCGAATTTAATTTGTGATAAAAGCGTTGTTAAGATTTTCATGATGTTGGCTCCGTAACGTAAAGTGTTCCTCTCATGTTATAGTGAATTAATCCACAATATTCTCTACATTGAATATCATGCTCACCAACTTTATCTGGTGCAAACCATACAGTGTTAACTCTACCAGGAATTGCATCAAGCAAAACAACATAGTCGTGAATGTTAAAAGCATGATTAACGTCTTTTGAGATAATATCAAACTTGTATGCTTTACCAACTTCAACATGAAGCTCACCAATTTCTTTTGTTCCATCCTCATGTTCAAACGTCCAGAACCACTGTTGTCCTGTTACAATAATTGTTTCAGCATCTTCAGGAACATGTTCAACAAGTCTTTCTGCTTCCCATGCTTCTGCACCTACCCAACACATCAATGCAATGACGACTGCAATGTAAACCCATTCTGGCCAATTAGAATGTCCAGACATATCTACCAGTCAGTGCCCTCATAGGCAGTAGGTTTTGCTTTTGGATGAGATTCTCTAAATCTCCAACATTGCCAAATCATTGTACCTGAAACTACAGCTCCAACAGTAAATGCAACGGTCATTAATTTATAAAATAAATTCCAAATTACTACTCTACGATCAAGATATTCTCCAGGTTCATCACCTGCAGCAAATGCAAAGTCCGCAGCTGGTAACAGTACCAATACAGCCATTGCAATTAGAAATCCAAAGATCATCTTCATAGCGTGTGAATGAAGTCGCCTACAAATTCTATTTA
>Ga0233427_10002159_pt1 | contig 19107 bp, 17 predicted proteins | sample SI_118_April2016_5_FD_179885 | JGI IMG/M metagenome (GOLD analysis project Ga0233427, IMG submission 179885) | Seawater microbial communities from Saanich Inlet, British Columbia, Canada - SI_118_April2016_100_MG | ecosystem: Environmental > Aquatic > Marine > Inlet | place: Canada: British...
TGTAATGAATTGATATCTATTTGATTTGATTCAGACATATTCTACCTAATCCTTAAATGCTGGTTGTATTTGTGTTTGATTGAAGTATAAAATTGCCATATAAAGTCAGTCACGGAAAAGCTATGCAGATTGGGTATTCGCCTGATGAAGTATTTTCAAGAATTCAACATGAAGGAATTCAGTTTATTGATTTACAATTTACAGGTTTAACTGGTCATTTTCATCATACCACAATTTCAGCAAATACTTTCACACCAGAACAAATGAAAGATGGTTTACCAAAATTAGATGGTTCATCAATTGTAGGTTTTACAACCATTGATGATTCAGATTTATTATTAAAACCAGATCCAAATACATTTGCAATTATTCCTTGGATGACTGAAAATAAAACAGCTAGACTTCTTTGTGATGTTTATTGGGGTGAAGATAGAGGAAGATTATCTAGAGATCCTAGAGGAATTGCTCAAAAGGCAGAAAATTATATCAAAACTCAAGGATTTGATTTTAGTACATGGGGTCCTGAAGTAGAATTTTTTGTTTTTGACAAAGTTCACTGGGATGTTTTAACACCATACAAAGGACAATCATATTCAATCGAATCAAAAGAAGCTCCATGGAGTAATGATGGAGATGGATATCCAATGGGATTACAAGAAGGATATTATCCTACAACACCTTCAGATACTCTCACACCTTATAGAAATGAATGTGTAAATATTCTTAGTAATAATTTTGGAATTTTATGTGATAATCACCATCACGAAGTTGCGACTGCAGGTCAATGTGAAATTGATATCATGTATGATCATATGACAAATGCTGCAGATGCAGCACAATCTTACAAATACGTAATCAAAAATGTTGCACAAAAATATGGTAAAGTTGCAACATGCATGCCTAAACCAATTGCAATGGATGCAGGTTCTGGAATGCATGTTAATGTTAGTTTATGGAAAGGAAAGGAAAATGTATTTTATGATGCTGATGATGAGATTGAATTAAGTCAAGCTGGTAGATATTTCTGTGGTGGAATTATTAATCACGCAAAAGCATTATCTGCAATTTGTAATCCTACTACTAATTCATATCATAGATTAGTACCAGGGTATGAAGCTCCAGCATACATTGCATGGAGTGCAGGAAATCGTTCTGCCATTGTAAGAGTTCCAAAACATTTGAAAGGAAAACAATATTCTAAATTAAAAAGATTAGAATTTAGAGCCCCAGATCCTTCATCAAATCCATATCTTGTATTTGCAGCAGTTACAGCAGCAGGAATGGATGGAATCAAAAAGAAAATGGATCCAGGTGAACAAGTACGTGATGATATATTTAAAATGACAAAATCTGATAGAGCTAAACGAGGAATTGGAGTTCTACCAAAAAGTTTGGGAGAAGCATTAGATGAATTAGAAAGTGATAGAAAATTCTTAAATCCAATTTACACTAATGATGTAATTGATAAAATTATTGAATTAGAGAGAAGAGATCAAAGAGAAATTGCAATTAGACCCCATCCTCATGAATTTTATCTATACTTTGATGTTTAGACTCTTCCAGTCAGGCCATAATTTCATCAATATTCAATTTTACAAAAATTTGTGACTAATAAGATGTTGGAATAATTTCTCAGAGTAATTTTATGTTAAATATCATTTTACAATTTTTCTTACTATCTCAAATGCTTCTGCAGCAGCAAATCCTGATACTGTTCCCCATTTTTCTGCTGAATTTTTAATATTCTTAATTGACCTAGGATGAGGAAAATCTCTTATTTCATTTTTGTAGCATTCCATTGCTTTAATTTTTTTATTTAAATTTTTACTGATATCAATAAAATAATTTGGTTTAAACGTATAAGGAATTGCCCATTCAGTTGACGATAAAATTTCAAAACAAATAATTTCTTTTACTGATGATGTCCGAGGTCTACATGCAGTTAATGTTGCTTTAAAGACAATTTGGTGATCGATATTTAGATCACCATAATGTGATGTATAGATTATATCTGGTTTATTTTCTTTTACTAACTTTTCTATAGTTTTCACAATTTTTAATAATGAAACTGTATCCATTTCATTATCAGGGAAATCAAAAAAAATACTCTTTTGTACCTTCAACAGTTTACATGCTTTTTTAGCATTATTTTTTAGCTGAACAATTTGTTTTTCCATATTTTGTTCATTTTTTTTAGTTAATTGATAACTTGGAATATTTGTATAATTATCACCACGACGTGAAGTTATTCCAGTTGTAAGATATGCAATAGTAACGTTATCTCCTTTTGTTGTATGCTTAAGAATTGTTCCTCCCATACCTAGAACATCATCATCAGGGTGTGCTACTATTATGAGAATGTTCATAGTTCTAGGAAAAAAATGTATTATTAATTACTTTAGAACTTTTAGAATAATTACTTAATAGAGTTTATTATAGTTCAGAAATTTATACATATATGAGACCTAAAATATTTTTCTGGCTTGATAATGTTTATCCACATTTTGGATTAGCAAAATTTATTCAAGATAATTTTGATTGTGAATTATTTTCAATATTTGACATTGCTGATAAACCAAAAATCTTTTTCCAAAAACAGAAACTTGTTAATTTTTCAAAAACATGGTTTTATCATGATCATATTCTAAAATCAAAAAGAACACCTGATCTAGAATATCTTAAATCTGTAGAAGAGAAATATAACATTCCATTATTATTAATTGCATTAAATGATAGATTTTTCAATCATTTCAATGAATTCTATAAATTTTCATCAGATGAAATTTTATTAATTTTAGAAGATGAAATCAAACTTTATGAAAAAATTCTTGATGATGTAAAACCTGATTTTCTAATAATGTTTGAAACCCATCAGCAACATAATCATATTTTTTATGAAATTTGTAAAGCACGTAATATTAAAATTCTATTAACAACAACCACTAGAATTCCTTCTCAAAATAAATCATTTCATTCCGATATGTTTTATCTTACTGATGAAGTTGATAAATTTCTTCCATTACCTGATACTATTCACCCAAATTCAAATAGAAAAAAAGATTCTGAGAGAAAAAGTACTGATTATAAAAGTGATGAATCTATTCCTGAATCAGGTTCCATTTTCAAATATTTTTCAGCATTCATAAAATTTCTGTCTACTAATGATACAAATGTAGATAGTCATTTTACATATTTTGGAAGAAATAAATTAAAAGTTTTGGTAAAAGTTTTTTTTTCTGAATTAAGAAAAAAATACCGTGAAAGTTTTATGGAAAAAAATTTAGATATGAAAATAGGAGATAATGAACAATTTGTTTATTTTCCATTACATCAGGAGCAAGAAAGAGTACTATTAATCGGTGCACCATTTTATACTCATCAATTTGAAGTAATACAACATATTTCAAAATCTCTGCCTATTGGATACAAATTGTATGTAAAGGATCATCCTGTGATGGATGTCAGAGGATGGCGTAGTGTTTCTGAAATGAAAAAAATAATGAGTTTATACAATGTAAAATTATTACATTATTCCGTTGATTCCGATGAAATAATTAAGAAAAGTAGTTTAGTAATTTCTATTAAAGGAAGTAGTGCATTACAGGCTGCATTTCATCATAAACCTTCTATAATATTTGAAAATATTGGATTATATCAATTACCTTCTATTCATAAATTGAAATGCATAACAGAATTACCTGATGCAATACGAAGTTCAATTAAAAAAAAGGTAAACTCCGATGATTTGGAAAAATATTTAGACGCAACAAAATATGATACTTTTGAGTCATCATACATGCAAATCCATGATTATTTTCAAGAAGAATTCAAAGTTGGTGGTTACTATACAAATGTTGAAATTGATTCCCAAAAAATGATAACTACATTTGAAAAATTTAGTGAAGAATTTACGGAATTAGCATTAATACATATAGAAAAAATTAAAGAATTTTTAAAATAATATTTTCTAATTACAAATCATTACCAATAAATTTTCTAGTGGTTGAAAAATTGTTAATCATCTTAACAAAATATTATTAGCAAATATTACTAATTAAAAAACCTCTTTTTCAAAAGAATAAGTTTTTAATTTATAATTATTTTTTTCAAAGATTTTTTTACTACTTTTGTTGCTAGTTAAAATTTTTGCCTTTAGTTTTTGAATCCCTAATTCTTTTGCCTTCACTTCTAACAAATTTAGCAAAATTGTTCCTAGACCTTTTTTCTGAAATGATTTTTTTACCATAATATTCACATCCTCATCTAAAATTCTAACATACCCCACAAACCCATTTTCATAAACTGCTAGCCAATGATGAAATTTAGGATTTAATTCCTGTTTTTTCATATATTCAATATGCTGATTAAGTTCTATGGGTTTTTTTTGTTCTAAAAAATTATTTTTATAATTTTCATTTCTTAAATCTAGTATAAACTTCCAATCTTTTTCTAAAACTTCTTTTAATTGTAATTTTTTATAATCCAACTCAATCACAATATATTCCCGAATAAAAATAATTCCAACAATGAATTAAACCTCTTTCATAAATATCTGGGATCCTCGTAAACTGTATATGTGAACCTATTTCTGCATTATTCCAGTGTGCTTTCTGTGGACCTTGTAATAGCCAATAGAGTAGTCGACTATCTAAATTCATAGATATGAATTTCTCAATTTCTTTTATTTGATTATTTTCAATGACTTCATAGCCATTTCCATCACATGATATTATTGCAGATTTATCATTAGTTAGCTCAAGAATTATTTTAGTATCTGTTTCATAACCTATCTTTTGCCTTAAATCATTAAACCGATCATAGCATTTTGGAAGTAATTTTATAATGGATTTTAATTCTGGAAACAACTCTAGCTCATAACTATATTTTAATTTTGATAAAACATTCTTCACGTATTCTTGTTTTTCTTTCTGATCTATTTTTCTATATTCGTTAGAAGATTTTCCAGTTGATATATCAAAACTTTCTTTTGAATTTAATACTATACATCTATTTTTTTTCTGATCTATATTATTTGTAAGATATTCAACAGCAAAATCTAAGTCAGGTTCACCACGTCTTTCATTTAAAATATGATTCTTTCCTGTAAGAGTATATTTTCCTGCAAATGGCATGTAAAATTTTGGATTAAAAATTTTTACATAATTAATTGTATCATTCAATCTTTTTATTTTCTTTTTATGAGCTTCAGTTTTTGTCTTAATTTCAGAAAAATTAAAACATTGTGGATATGAAGATGCTCCTGCATAACCAACTAAAAGAAAATCTATATTTTGATATTGTTTTGAGACAATTTTTGCTGTTTTTTCAGAAATTTCATATGGGCAATCATTTGTATTTACTATAATTTGTTTTTTATTATCAAAAATTGCCAATGTATCAATATTTGCAGTTCCATACCCTGATTCTGAAACTGAACAACCAAATAATTTTCCACAGATTTCTGGATTACAATTATCAGCTGCTAAAATATTTATAGAAAAATCTTTTTCTATTTTCATTTTTTTATTATTTTCAATTTCAATAACATTAAAACCTAATCTTTCAATATTTTTTTTGAAATATTTTTCAGGAAAATTGTGTATAATGACTGGTATTTTCTTATTTAATTTTGATAATGTTTTTTGACTACAATGATCTGGATGTATATGACTGATGTAAATGTAATCTACGTCATTAAATTCATCAGGTTTAAAATTATATGGTGGATAAATTCCCCATGAACCAAAATATTCTCCATTTGTTAACCATGGATCAATTAAAATTTTTGTTTCATTATCTGTAATTGAGATAGCTGCAGAATTATGATATGTGATTTCCAATAAATAAAATATTTAATTCTTAATAAAAAATGATTCTATTAATACTACTAATGGGAATTGTTATAGAAATACATTAAAACTGATATTTTACATAATTTGTATGTATAATTTAAAGAAAAAAATCATATCTGTTAAAGAAATTTCAAAATTTTTAAATATTAATTATACTGGAAAAAATTTCAAAATTTCTTCTATTAGTTCTTTAAATAATATTAAAAATAATTCAATACTATTCTACTCTGATATTGTTAATACTAAATTTCAAATCAGAGATAATGTTGAATATGATCTTAAACAATTAGAAAAATTTCATGATATAATTTTAATTTCATCTAAAAGTGTGAAAAATAAGATAAAAACCCCTGTTTTAATTTCAAAAAATCCTCGCCTTGATTTTCAAAGAATCGTAATAGAATTTTTTGTTGAAGAAAAAATTAAACCAGGGATACATAAAACAGCTGTAATTGATGATGATGTAAAAATTGGAAAAAATGTATTTGTTGGTTCTAATTGTTATATTGCTTCAAACGTTACTATTGGTGAAAATACAAAAATTTTATCAAACACTTGTATTTTTTCTAATACAACTATTGGGAAAAATTCTGTAATTAAATCAAACACTACAATTGGAAGTGAAGGTTTTAGTTTTACTGGAAATGAACTAATTCATTTTCCACATGTTGGAAAAATAAAAATTGGAAATAACGTATGGATTGGTTCTAATTGTACAATTGAAAAATCACAATTAGAACAAACTATCATTAATGATCATGTAAAAATTGATGATTTGGTGCAAATAGGACATAATTCTAAAATTAAAAAATTCACTCAAATTGCTGCTGGTGCAATAATATGTGGACGAGCAGAAATTGGAGAAGGCTGTTGGCTTGCACCTAATTCTGTTATTTCTGATGGTTGTAAAATTGGAAAAAATTGTTTCGTAGGTGCATTGTCTTATGTAAAAAATAATTTCCCAAAAAATTCAGTTTTAGTTGGTTCTCCCGCAAAAATTTTAAAAAATTCTAAAATTTAATATTTTACTCTAATTGTTTATTGAAAACATCTGTTTTGAATTGTTTTCGATATACATTTCCTGCAGTATAAACTCTATCCTCAAAAATTAAATCATCTTCACTTATTCCCAAAATGAATTTTTCGTTAGTAGTTAATTCAGATTGTGTATTTTCATCTAAGTAAATTCTTTGATTTAATAATTGTGGAATTTCTTTGCGTCTAAAATCTATATATAAAACACGTCTTCTTTTTCCATTAATATTTTTTGTACCACTATGCCACAAATTTGCATCAAATAATATTATACTTCCTTCGTTAACTTCTATTGTAATTTCATCTGGATGATGAGTTAGATCACTTAAATTTTCATTAATCCATCCTGTTATTTTATGTGATTTTGGAATAATTCTTAATGCTCCATTATTCTTATTTGATTCATCTAAGTATAACATAGCCACAATATTTTGTACTTTATCATTTTGATTTTTTTTCGGTATCCAATCCATATGAAAATCTTGTAATCCTTTTCCTTGTATGGGTTCTCTCATATCTAATCCTCCAATTTTAAAATTATTTTCCATGACAATTGAAATTATTTTTAAAATATTTTTTTCAAATAATAATTTTAGAAATGAATTATTTTTATTTAATAAATTACCTAATCGATGAGCACCAGTTTGAAATATTTTTCCATATTTCATATATTCTTCTTTACCTTCCCACCCTCCACGCCATGATTCTTTAGTAATTAATTCATCAATTATTTTTCTATAATTATCTAAATTGTTATAAAGTAATTCTGATTTAGAAATTATACAATACCCTAATTCATTAAATTTTTTTGCATTTTCCAAATCTCTTTCAGTAAATTCGTATTCTAACTCCTTGAAAATTTTTTCTATTGAATTAGTCATATTAAAAAAATGAAAATTAAGAATATTAAATTTACTATGATCAATATTTTTTGTAATTAGTCTATATTTCCTTCAAAAGTTTTCCTTCAATTTTATTTTCTACTATCACTTTATTCTCCAATCTGAATTTTTTGCCATTGTAAGATAATCTAATTTGTAGAAATTTACTTAATCTTTTTACATATTCTATTAGATTTTCCATATTTTGTTCATGTTCCAATAAATTACTCAATCTAAGAATACAATCTTTTTTTAGTGAGTATTCTTCAGATTCTTCTTTTCTAAATGGCTCATCTGCAATTCGATTATCCTTAAATGATACTAAAAAATTGCCTATAGCTAGGTAGTCCATACATCCATCAAGTAAATGTTCAATGGCTTGTCTTGGTTCAGAAATAGTAGGAATATGATGTCTATTAAAACTAGTATTCAGTATGATTGGTATACCTGTGATTAGTCTAAACTCGTTGATCAAATTCCAATATTTGGGATTCTCTGATTTTTTTACAGTATGAATACGTGCTGTACCGTCAACATGAACTGCTGAACAAATAGTATTTTTTTTATCTTTTTTTATATCAAATGCAATTTGCATATACGGTGATTTTTTTGAAAATTTCACATAATCACTTACATATTCTTCAAGGACTGACGGCGCATATGGCATGAACCAATCTCTTTTTTTTAACAATTGATTAATCCTACTTTTTGATTCTAATTTTCTTGGATCCCCTAAAATTGATCTAGCACCTAATGATCTTTTTCCATATTCTCCCCTTGTTTGGAACCAACCGATTGTATTATTTTCATTTATGAGTTTTGCAACTTTTTTCTCAATATATTTTTCCTTTACATAATTTATTCTAGATTGTTTTAATAATTCCTCTATTTCAAAATCAGAAAATGATGGTCCTAATAATGGTGTAATTTCTTTCTTTTTCAAAGATTTTTTATGTTGATTTTTAAAATAAAGTGCAGTTCCTAAAGATTGACCATTATCACCACTTGCCATTGGGAAATAAACTTCTTCAAAAATTTCTGATTTTAGAATTAAATTATTTAAAGAAACATTCTGAAATATTCCACCTGAAAAAACAATTTTTTTTAATTTTGTTTCCTTTTTTAATAATTGAATTAACTTTAACACACTTTCTTGAAAAACTTTTTCTCCTGTTGCTGCAATATCTTGTGGTAAATATTTTGATGAAATTCGAAAAATATTAGTGTCTGATGGAAAAGTATTAAAAATTTTTAATCTACTATATTCTTTAGCTTTAATTTTTGATAATCTAATTTTAGTTGGATTAAATCTTTTTCGATTAAAGACTATACCGTTATTATTAATTTTAATCAATTTTTTTAATTCTACCTCAAGTTCAGGTATTATGTTTCCATATCCTGCTAATCCTGAAACTTTTCCATTTTCATTACCTGCAAATCCTAACGAATCTGCAATAAATGAGTGGAATGCTCCAATATTTTTTAGGCCTTTATTACTTCTAAGAATCTTAAATTTATTATTTATAAACTCGCCAAAAATAAAATTTCTCTGATCTCCTGGATCTCCACCCCCATCTAAACATAGAAATGCACATTTTTCAAACCCTGAACCATATGTTCCAAGAGAAGCATGTGAAATTTGGTGATCTAAAAACTTGACTTTATTTTTATACCATTTTTTAAATTCTGATCTATTTCCATTAAATGCTTTAACAATGTTTGTGAAAAAATAATACATTTCTTCCAAATTTACTTTAGGAGGTTTAGTGAAAACCCAAAAATCTACTTGTTCTGGATAAAGATTCAATTCTTTCATACCCATCATTAAACTTCTTTCAGGAAATCTTACTGTTGATTCTTCTTTGATAGAAGTAAGTTTTTCTTCTTCATAAGAAAAAATTTTTTCGTTAAAAATTATAGTAGAATTTTGATCATGAGTTTCTTCCATATCAAATGGGCATGGGTACATTGATGCTATTATCATTTTATTTTTCCAAAATCCTTTCATTCAACTTTATTTAAAATTACTTCAAGTGTGTCAACAAAATGATCTATCTGTGGCTCAGATACAATATATGCTGGATTAAACATAATAGAACGTCCTTCTGGAAGCACATTTACTCCATTTTTTCTCATTTCATTTGTAATAATTTCTTTTGCAAATGTTGAATTTATCATATCTATTCCAATCAATAATCCTGTTCCTCTAACTTCTCTTACGTTAGAAAATCTCTCAAGTTTCTTCAATTTTTCCAGTGTATATTTTCCTTTAAACTGAACTTGTTTAATCAAATTATCTCGATCTAAAATCTCAAGAACTTTTAATCCTAATGCACATCCTTCTTGAGTTCCAGTAATACTATTCCCTCTACGATGAATTTTAGAATATGATATTCCTTTTTTCTCTAATTTATCCCATGCATCTGTAATTTTTTCATTAAATAAAGTAACAGCAACTGGATAATGTCCTCCACTGATAGCCTTTCCCATACATATTATGTCTGGTTTTTCGTCAAATGACTGACTATATGAAAACTTTCCAGCGCGTCCTACCCCTGTTGTAACCTCATCTGCAATCATTAGAATATCATTTTTTCTACAAATTTTTCCAATTCCATTGATGTATTCGGATGGTAAAGGTACAGAACCTCTTACTCCCATAATCGGTTCATAAAAAAACCCTGCAATGTATTTATTTTTTGATTTTGCATTTTCAATTTTTTCTACAAAACTATTAATTATTTTATCACTTTGATTTTTTCTCTCATATATTGGTGCAGCAATAGTGTATTCATTTTTTTCTGGATCAATCCATTTTAACATTTCACCAACTGAACCATGATAACTTCCATTTATTGTTACAAAAACTAAATCTTCTTCTTTTCTACCTTGTGCTAAATGATAGTTAACCGCTTCTTTTCTTGCATTTTCGTTTGCCATACTTCCAGTTGCAGAAAAAACTAATTGGTCCATAGATGTTCGTTTACACATAGAAGCTGCAAGTTCTTCTGCATAAGGATTTGTATATTCTTCATATAGATGAGTAGTTACACCACTTAATTCCTGTTTAACCTTAACTAATTCTGGATGTCGCATTCCTAAAATATTATACCAATATCCTGCTACAGCATCAAACAAAACACCAAATTCTTTTGTTGTAATTTCTAATCCTTTTCCATCTAAAACTGTAAATGTTTTTTCACGATCTCCAAATTGTGGTGCAATTTTAGAATATTTACTAGATTCTGATAACATTTCTAATTTTGACTATTATCTTACATATATGAATAATTCTTATTATTCTTACTTTCTTTGTTTATTTTTCAATACTACGCATGTACCTGATGCTTTAGCAACAAGAATTGGCGATTCCAATACATCACATGAACTATCAAATGTGTTTTTTATTGGTGTAATAATTTTATAGGCTTCAAAAACCACTTTTCTACTCGTTTTTCCAACCTCTATAATTTTTCCATTTATTTCAATAAAGTCTCCTGCATAAATTGGATGTAAGAACTCAATATTTTCATATGCTCTCAATAAACCTTCATCTCCATCGTATCTAATCGTTAATTCTGTAGCAAGATCACCAAATAAATTAAGAATACGTGCACCATCTACTAAATTTCCAGCATAGTGTGAATCTTTTGAACTCATTCTCACTTTAAATTTTGATTCAGGAAATTTTTTTTCCATAAAAAAAATAAAAAATTACTTGATGATAGGTTTTTCTAATATTTTTTAAATATCAAAGTCTATTCCTTGTGAAAGAGGTAACTTTGAGGAAAAATTTGTTGTAATTGTAGCCCGTCTCATGTATGATTTCCATGCATCAGAACCAGATTCCCGACCTCCACCTGTTTCTTTTTCTCCACCAAAGGCTCCACCAATTTCTGCACCACTGGGACCTATATTCACATTTACAATTCCACAATCAGATCCGTTTTGGCCAATAAATTGTTCAGTTTCAAGTAAATCATTTGAAAAAATACATGATGCTAAACCCTGAGGTACATCATTTTGAATTTTTATTGCATCATCCAATTTTTCATATGGAACTAAATACAATATTGGTGCAAATGTCTCTGTTTTTGTAATTACTTCAGGTTTGTCTAGCTCCACAATTGCAGGAGTAACATACACACCTTTTCCTTCAATTGTAATTCTTTCTCCTCCAAAAACTCTACCTCCCTTTAGTTTACATTCATTCAAAACATCTGTCATCTTTTGAAAAATTTCTTCATTGATTATTGGACCAATTAAAACATCATCTTTTAGTGGATTTCCAAGTCTAATATTTTTATAATGAATTTTTAATTGTTCAGTTAAATCATCATAAATTGAATTATGTGCAATTACTCTTCTTAATGTTGTACATCTTTGTCCACTTGTACCTACAGCTGAAAAAATTATTGCACGTGTAGCTAATTTCATATTTGCACTAGGAGTTACAATCATTGCATTATTTCCACCTAATTCCATAATTAATTTTCCAAATCTTTCTGTTACCATTCTACCTAAATTTTTGCCCATTTCTGTTGAACCTGTTAAACTAACTAAGTTAATTCTACGATCTTTTGCAATCCATTCTGCTTGTTCTTTATCGCCATTAACAATGGTAAAAATATTTTTTGCCAATTCTTTATTTCCGTATCTTTGAACTGCATTTTTCCAAATCTCATAAACAGCCAAAGCTGTTATTGGTGTTTTAGGTGATGGTTTCCATAATGAAACGTTTCCACAAATAGTAGCAATTGCAAAATTCCAACTCAAAACTGCAACTGGAAAATTAAAAGAAGTAACAATTCCTACCGTTCCAAGTGGATGCCAAATTTCTTGAATTCTATGACCTGCTCTTTCTGATGGCATGGTTAATCCATATAATTGTCTAGAGAGTCCAACTGAAAAATCACAAATATCTATCATTTCTTGAACTTCTCCTAATCCTTCTTGTAATATTTTTCCAGATTCTATCGTTACTAATTTACCTAAATCAAGTTTAGATTTTCTCAATTCCTCTCCAAATAATCTAATTAATTCTCCTCGTTGTGGAGCTGGAACTTTTTTCCAATCATTTTCAGATCGTTTTAAAATTTCAATTTTTTCTGAATACTCTTTAAAATCAGTTTTTTTTATATTAACCAAAAATGTTTTATCAATAGGACTTTCAACTCGAATCTTTCCATCATCAGATTCAACATCGAGAAAATCTATTTTTCCAGATTCATCAGAATTTAGATTAAACTTTTTTAAAATTTCATCATATTCTTTTTTCATAATCTTATCATTTCCCCTTTTTTAAAAGACTTGATTGAAATTTTTCCTAAAATATTTTCAAAATCTTTCGGTGACATTCCATTTCCTGGCCTTCTCAAGCCTATATTTTCTATACTGAATTTATCACCTTGTTTAATGTCAGATATTGCAAAAATACTTCTTCTTGCAATTTTTTTAAGAGTATTCTCAGATTCTGTTGGTAAAATTTCTTTTGAACCCAGCATTGAATGACTAATTTTTATGGAATTTGACCATTCTTCTAATTCTTTAGGATCAGCTGAAAACCAATGATCTGGACCTGGTAAATCATGATTTAATGTGAAATGTTTTTCAAAAACTGTGGAACCCATGGTAACAGCTAATGATGATGCTAATGTTCCTTGTGTATGATCTGAAAAGCCTAATGGTATATCTGGAAAATTCTTTTTTAATGTATTAAATTTAAGCAAATTAACATTACTGCTTGGTGTTGGATATTCTGATGTAGTAACAAGCAGAATTATTGGATATTTTTCAGATCCTCTTATAGCTCGTATTGATTCATTTAATTCATCCAACGTAGACATTCCACTTGATAAAATTATAGGTAATTTTGTTTGTGAAAATTTTTTTAAAAGTGAAATATTTACTAGTTCATCTGAACCAACTTTTATGGCAGGAATGCCGATATCCAATAAAAGTTCTAAGTCCAATTCATCTTCTGGTGTTGACAAAAATATGATTTTTTTCTCATCACATTTTTCTTTAATTTTATACCAATCATCCTTAGAAAATTCACATCTTTTGAACATATCATATTGGGATTCAGTAATTTGTTGTCCATTAGAAGTATACGTATATGTCAATGATTTATCATTGATAAATTGATCAGCATTAAATGTTTGAAATTTTATTGCATTTAATCCATTTTTTTTTGCAATTTCAATCATTTCAAATGCTTTTTTTAAATCACCATTATGATTAATTCCAGCCTCGCCTATCAAAAATGGTTTTTGATTTATACCAATTATACATTCATCAATTTTTATTTCATTCATTATTTATCATCCTCAATAGTGAAATTTGTTTAGCAACTCTTTCAGCACCTTTACCATCAATTAATTTAATACAATTATTTTGCATTTCAGTAAGTTTTTTTGAATTAAAAAATTTTATTGCATTAAAATAATCTTTTGATGACAATTTTCCTGCTTGACCTAAATTTCTTATACATCCAAATTTTGAAGCTGTATTAACTGAATATTCTTGATTTTTAGCCATTATTGATACAATTGATGGTAGTCCTAAGATACATCTTTCCCAAATCATCATTCCCCCTGCACCAATTCCTAAATCTGCTTTCTTCATAATTTTTGCAATATTTTTTGGTTGATAATGGCATGTACAATTATCTATTTTCAAACACATTTCTTTAATTTTTTTTGTATTCTTATCTGACTTTCCGATTATTACATCAACAAAAAATTTTTTTGTAGAAATTTTTTTTATTGCTTTCAAGACTTTTGATACTTCATTATTCTTATCAGAACCTCCAAAAGAAATAAAAATTCGATTTACTTCTCCAGAATGTTTTTTAACAATTTTTTTTATGTCCATAAATTCTTTTCGTAATAATACATATTCTAATCCTAATAATTTTTTACAATTTTTTGGAATTTTTCTATCTAGTAAATTTTTACTTGTATTGATATTTTGATTAATGAATAAATCACAATTATGAACTCGATTTAAAAAATCATCAATTACTATGAGTTTAGATACTACTGATTTCAAATCTGTTTCCCACATTTTTCCTAATTCGTAATTATCTAATAATAAAAAATTTTCTTGATTTTCAAATTTTTTAATTATCCTAATAGTTTTTGTGGCATCATTTTTCCAATGTGATTTACTTAAACCCAAAAGTGTTGAATTTAAAGAAAAAACTGCATATCCACTTTTTTCTATTTTTTTGATAATATTCCCTTTATTTTTCCTTGAAATAAAATATACATTGAAATTCATTTTTTTAATAATTTCTGCGATAGCAAAACACCGCATTACATGACCTAATCCAACATCTAAGCCTGAATCAACTCGAATGAAGAGATTTTTTTGTTTCATTAGTAATCTTATTTGTGTTTATACTAAAATGGTACTATCAAAAAACTATTCAACAAATTTCATACTTATCATTATACAATTCATTTTATATAGATCAATTTGGATGTCAAAATTATATTGCCAGCAAAGAAAAAAGATCTTAAAGTACTTTTTGTAAATCCTTGTTTAAGACCTGGTGGTTTTACAAAACTCCTTCCTGTTGGATTAGCTTCAGTAATGACTTATTTTTATGAGAAAAAATACAAATTTACATTATTAGATATTGATATTAATGAATACGATGATGCTTATGTTGAAAATTATATAAAAAATAATCAGTTTGATTTTGTGTTAATTGGAACTATAGTCACACACTACAAATGGATTAAATGGTTTGTTAACATGACAAAAAAATGTCAACCTGATTCTTGTGTAATAACTGGCAATTCAGTTGCAGGTTCAATTCCTGAAATATTTTTGAAAAATACTAAAGGAGATATTGTTGTAACTGGGGAAGGTGAAATTTCTGCATACGAATCAGTAGAAGCAGTTCGTTTAGGAAAAGATTTGAAAACTGTTGAGGGAATCTCATTTAGAAACGATGATGGAGGAATTACTACAACTGAAAATCGAAAAGTTGGAAATATTAATGACTTTCCAATGATAAATTGGGATCTTTTTGATGTTGAAAGATATATGGCAAAACCTTCTACAAATGCTGATAAAAATATTAAACCAGAAAATATGCGTGCAATGCCTGTCATCACTGCACGAGGTTGTGCATTCAAATGTAGTTTTTGTCATTATGTTTTTTGGAATGATCCGTATAGAAATAGATCTCCAAAAGAAATTGTTGATGAAATTGAACACGTTCAAAAAAAGTATAATGCAAAATATATTGAATTCTGGGATGATCTTAGCTTTGCATCTGCAATTCAAGCAGAGAAACTTTGTGATGAACTTCTTTCTAGAAATGTAAAAGTCAAATGGAATTGTGCTATACGTGTTGATGTATTTACAAGAGCTAGATTATCTTATGAAGATTCTCTAAGAATTGCAAAAAAAATGAAAGAGTCTGGTTGTTATCAATGTGGTTTCTCCTTAGAATCTGGTAATAAACAGATTCTAGAAATGATGAATAAAAAAATTGATGTTGATGCATTTTACACTACAGTTTATGTTTTGAGAGAAGCAGGAATTATTGTTGATACAAGTGTAATTTTTGGTTATCCAATTGAAACAAAAGAAACAATTCAAGAAACATTTGATCAATGTTTTAAAGCAGGAATATATCCAAGTATTGGATTTCTTTTACCTCTTCCATATACTGTAATGTATGATTATGCAAAAGTGAATGGTTTCATTACAGATGAGGATGCTTATTTAGATTCCATAACTGAAAGACAAGATATTTGTGTAAATATGACTAAAATGAGTGAAGAAGAAGTGATGTCTGCAATAAAAAAAGGAGCAAAAAAACTTAACGATGCTCTTGAATTAGGATTAAATGAAGAAACATACATCAAATCAAAAGGATTTCAAAATTCAAAAGTAAAAAAGAAATTAAAACCACCACTTGATCCTAAAATGAAAAGAAATGAAAATGATGTATCGTTTAATTATTCTAGATCTGAATTTAAATTTGAAAGTACAGAAAATACTAACTAGTTAAATTATTTAGAAATTCTTTATCTTTTTCTAAAGATTTTAACTCTCCTTCATTTCTACTTACATTTTTATTCATTGTAATCAGTTCAGGTTCATTTTTAAAAAGATTAACAATATCTTTCATCAATATAGGTCTCGTTTTAATTTTTGATACGATTTTTTTTACCAATTCTAAATCTTCTGTTCTATCTACTGCCCATCTCATAGATGTCAAATCTTCTGAATTTGCAATATGAAAAATTTTAAAATCATTCGTATGATTAATAAAATAATCTGTTACATGTTCTTTTTCAGAAGGAAGTTTTGCATTTTTCCACATTTTTTCCAATCCACTCATTGAAAAAACTTCTACTTCACTTCCACTAGGATATGCAGGTTCAGAAAAAAAATTTGTGACATAATCTGAAGGTTTTTCATTAAAGAATTTTATTGTTTTATCTACAATTGTTGGATCAATTAATGGTTTATCTGAAGGAATTCTGACTATAGTTGACATTAAAAATTTCTTTGCACATTCATAATGTCTCTCCAAAACATTTTCTGAACTTCCTCTGAAACATTCTACGCCTAAATCATTTGCATAATCAACTATTTTGGAATCTTCTTTTAGTATAGTTGTGGCTATAACAATTTTTTCAATCATCTTAGATTCCTGTAATTGTTTTAGAACAAAATATAGAACTGGTTTATTTTCTTCTACATTTTTCAAAACTTTTCCTGGTAATCTAGTTGAGCCCATTCTAGCTTGTATAATACAACCAATCATTACTTAGTCATTTCTTACAAGTTTTTCATTAATTAAAATTTCAATCAATTCATCTTTTGTGAGTAATTCTACTTTATCTGATGAATATTGTTCAGTACGTTTAGTTTCTTCTAAACAATCCCATTTAGAGAATGTATTTTGGTTCATTTGTTTGTCCACTATTATATAATAATCATTGATTTCGTAAGTATTTCTCAATTCTTCTTCACTAATTAATGATTCATGGAATTTTTCTCCAGGTCTAACAGAAATTTTTTTTATATTAATTGATTTTTTGAAAACATCGAATAGTGAATCTTTCAATGTTTCTAGTTTATATGATTTTAATTTTGGAATAAAAATTTCTCCCCCCTTACCAAGTTTTATAGAATCAAAAATAAGTTTCATGGCTTGATTCATAGTAATGTTAAATCTGGTCATTGAAAAATCAGTAATTGTCAATTCTCCTCCATTTTTTATCTGTTCAATAAATTTTGGAACAACAGAATTACTACTTGCTAAAACATTTCCATATCTAACTGCTATGAATTTTGTTCTATGTCTTTTTGGGTTAGTATAATTGCTTGCCGTAGTAAAAAGATCTTCCATTAGATGTTTTGTTGCTCCATATGTATTCAAAGGAGAAACAGCTTTATCAGTCCCAATACAAATAGCTATTTCAACATCCTCTTGCAAACAGCATTCAATAACATTTTGACTCCCCAACACGTTTGTTTTAATTGCTTCAAACGGATTGTATTCTACAATTGGTACATGTTTTAGTGCGGCTGCATGAATTACAATATCAATATCTTCTAATGCTTTAGAAAGTCTTTCTTTATCTCTGATATCTCCTATTAGAAAACGCAATCGAGGATCATCCACTTTACTTTGCATTTCAATTTGCTTAGATTCATTTCTACTGTAAATCCTTAAAGTATCAACTTCCGTTTTCAGAATCTCTTTTGTTAAAGCAAATCCTAGTGAACCTGTACCGCCAGTTATTAGTACTTTTTTTCCATCAAACACAGTGTAAATTTTTAGGTTTGTACTACAATAAGGTTACGTCTAAGTTTTTCTACTATGAATTTTATCTATACTTTGATGTTTAGACTCTTCCAGTCATATGAAAAATAAAATAAAATGAAATTATTATTAAACTAAATCCAGATACCAAAAATATTCCTCTTTTGTTCTCAGATGTAGTAGTTTTGTATAATAAAATACAACCAACAAGACCTGTAAATAAAATAAAAATACCATAAATTACAACATCAAAACTTTGACCTGTAATTAATGGATGAAAAAAACCAGAAAGTAATGCAAAAAATATAATTAGATAAGCATACTTGAAACTAGAAAGTGTTTTAGATGAAACATTACTCATTATGATTTGTAATTATAGTTATAAAATAAACTTTTGAAGGAAGAAACTTTTTGAAAATAATCTCACATCATTCCGCCCATATCAGGCATTCCACCCATTCCACCCATTCCAGGTGGCATTCCACCACCCATTCCAGGTGGCATTCCAGGTGGCATTCCTCCTTCTCCGCCACCACCA
>Ga0233427_10002162_pt1 | contig 19078 bp, 18 predicted proteins | sample SI_118_April2016_5_FD_179885 | JGI IMG/M metagenome (GOLD analysis project Ga0233427, IMG submission 179885) | Seawater microbial communities from Saanich Inlet, British Columbia, Canada - SI_118_April2016_100_MG | ecosystem: Environmental > Aquatic > Marine > Inlet | place: Canada: British...
CGGCCCGACGGCGACCGCGCCCAGGTGGGTATCGAGCTCGTCCCAGGTGTGGGTCGCGGCGGCTACCTCTGCGAGGGCGGCGATGCCGAAGGTCACGGCATCGCGGAGTACCGCGGCGGCTGCCTGGGCGGCCGGTGCCTCCAGCGCCAGGCGGTGCTCGGCATGATCGGCCGCGGCCCAGAGCTGGTGGCCCCGCTCGTGGGCGGGTCGGGATCGGAGGGCGACCTGCTCGAGGACCTCCCAGTCCTTGTCAGCGCAGGAATCGTCTATCAGCCGGAGCAGGCCGTCCAGGTCGCCGTCGGCGAGCGCCTTGTCCAGGCGTCGTCCGCTCACGGGATCAGGCCTCCGACCCGCATCCTCAGACCAGTGGCCACGGGACACGGCGCCCGGTGGCGTCGGCGGGCAGCTCGCCTGCCTCGACGATGGCGCGGGCCCTGATGAGTACGGCGTCACGCTCGAAGGTATCGAGTAGGCCGGAGAGGATCGGGGAGAGGCCGTCTTCGACCAGGCGGATCATGTCGGCGGTCGGCCCCTCGCCGATCGGCTCGCCGGCGAAGTCCCAGATGACCGTCCTGACCTTGAACTGGTGGTGGAAGCAGAGGGCGTTGTCGATGGCCCAGAGGCGTCCATCACTGCCGGCCAGCACGTGACCGGACTTGCGATCGGTGTTGTTGGCCAGGAGGTCGAAGATCGCCAGCCTTCTGAGATCGTCGAACCGGTCGGGGTCGTCGCGCAGTGTGAAGTAGTGCTGCTCGTAGTCGCACGGCATGTATAGCTGGACAGAGCCCTCGCCGAACGGTCCGTCCCTGATGATCGTGGGAGGAACCAGGCCCCAACCGAGTTGGTGGGCCAGCTCCCAGGCGGCTGCCTCGCGCCGGTACAGCCCCGCCGGGAAGTCATGCAGCGGGCGTTCGCCGCGACCCGGCTTGTACACGCCCTGGAGGAGGGGTTCGTCGCCGGTGTCCGGGTGGGTGATGTCCACCAGGAACGTGGCGTTGGACGTCCACGGCATGCGACCCAGCACCTGTATCTCGCCGTCGGAGAGGATCTCGACGGCCACCTCGTCGTCCACTGGCTCCCGTGGCCGGAACGGATTGACGGCCTCTTCGGCCGGGGGTGGGTCCGGCGGCGTTTCCGGCGGGGCAGCCGGGTCAGTTGGCACAGGGGCACCAGCCGTCGACCGTGGGGTCCAACGGGGCGCTGCACCACGGGCACGGTGGCCTTCCGGCGGCCACCAGTTGGCGGGCCCGGATGATGAACGCCGCCACCAGTTCCCGACGCATCGGAAACCTGGCCTGGGCGCCGATGAGGTCCTCGTCGCGGACGAGCTCCTCGGCAATGAGCACGAGACGGTCCGCGGACTGCTGGTAGGTGACGCCGAGGCTTCCGACGACCCAGTCGGCTTCGACCGGGTCTTCGAACGCGGTCTCCGTCGCCAGGTCGGTGGCCGGCCCGTCGACCGGCGGGAGGTCACCCATGATGCCGTTCAGGAATTCGGCCAGCCCGGCCACCTGCTGCTTCTCCAGCTTGAGTGACACCACCTGTCCGTCCCGGCGTGCCTGGATGAAGAAGACCCGTCGTCCCGCCGGGCCGACGCTGCCCACGGTGAAGGTATCCGTGTCGTCCCAGTCGATCTCGGGTCGTTCCATCGCCGGGAGCCTAGGAGTCGACGGTTGTCTTGCCGGTGGTCGTCACGAGGGCCCCATCCCCACGAGCCGGCCGGTCGAGTTGACGGTCAGCACCGTGGGCCTCTCAGGGCCGTGGAGCACAGCGCTGACGGAGCACGGGCCGACCACCAGGCGTTGGAAAAGGTCAAGGGGGGTGCCGAGGGCCTGGGCCAGCGCCGCCTTGATGGGATCCGCATGCGACACACAGACAATGGTCTCCCCGGGGTGGCGGCCAACCAGGTCGGCGACCTGTCCGGTGATCCGAACCTGCATCTCGGCGAATGATTCGCCCTTGGGGAACCTGAACGCCGATGGTTGGCGCTGCACCGTGGACCATGCCTTCAACTTCATGAGGTCCTTCAGGCGACGCCCGGTCCAGGCACCGAACTCGCATTCGATGAGACCGGTGGCGGTCCTCACCCGGCGACCCACGGAGCGCGCTATCGGTGCGGCGGTCTCGAGCGTGCGCTCCATCGGGGAGGAGTAGACGGCGGCCACGCCTCCGCCGGGTAGGTGGTCTGCGACCTCGGCCACGTGGAGGGCAACCGCCTCTGCCTGGGCGCAGCCCTCGTCGGATAGGTGTAGGCCCGGTGCCCGGCCGGGGAGTCGGGAACCGGTGGTCGGGGTGCGTCCGTGGCGTACGTAGAGAACCAGTGTCGGGTGACGGTCGTTCGCTGCCATGGCCGCTGAACCTACCCTGCGACCATGGAGGGACGCCGACTGCTGCTGGCGGTGCACGACGAGGTGGTGGAATGCCGTGCCTGCCCACGTCTCGTGGAGTGGCGTGAACAGGTGGCGATCCAGAAGCGGGCCGCCTACCTGGACCAGGACTACTGGGGGAGACCGGTGCCCGGGTTCGGGGACCCGCAGGCCCGGATCCTGGTGGTGGGCCTGGCCCCGGCCGCCCATGGTGCCAACCGGACGGGCCGGGTGTTCACGGGGGACCGTTCAGGTGACTTCCTGTTCGCGGCCCTCCACCGGGTGGGCCTGGCCAACCAGCCGGAGGCGGTCGGCCTGGACGATGGTCTCAGCCTCACCGACGTGTTCGTTACCGCTCCGGTCAAGTGCGCCCCGCCGGCGAACAAGCCGACACCGGACGAGAGAGCGGCCTGTCGTCCCTTCTTCCAACGGGAGGTCGCTGCGCTGGAACGGGTCGCGGTCGTCGTGGTCCTGGGTCAGATCGGCTACGTGGCCACGGCGGCCGAGTTCGGTCTGACGCCCCGTCCGAAGTTCGGCCACGGTGTGGAGGCCCGGCTTCCCGACGGGCGGACGATCCTCTGCTCGTACCACGTCAGCCAGCAGAACACCTTCACAGGTCGGCTCACGGAGCCGATGTTTGATTCCGTGCTGGCACGGGCAATGGAGCTGGCCGCAGCCGGCTGATCCTGTCCGTACGCCCGGGGAGCGCCGGTAGCCTCTGCGCCGTGCTTCGATTTCGCCGTCTCCTCGCGCCGGTTCTCGCCGTGTTCCTCCTCGCCGGTTGCATGGCCTCCGGTGAGCCCGTGTCCTGGGAGGACCAGGCTGACGAATCTGGCCATGGCCTCGTGGAACGCGAGTTCACCGCCGCCTGCATGGAGGCCAACGACGACCTCTCCGAGGTCAGGTCCCGGACCTTCTGCGCCTGTGTCCTGGACGGGGTGCGTGAAGCAGTCACCTTCGAGAAATTCACAGAACTCGACGACTTCGTCGACAAGCACCGTGACGACGTCTCGGCGGCGATGCTGGACGAGCACTTCGCCTGGTTCATAGAGGCCACGGAGGCCTGCGCCACCTGATCTGCATGGAACGGGGATTCTCGTTCCATCACCGGTCTGCCGGTCCTGCTGGTTCGCGTAGCGGTGGTTCAGCCGGCCCTAACCGGTATGCCGACCCGGGCGCTGTCGTTGGCCCAGACCGGCCACCGGGCCCGGCTCTTGGCGGCCAGCTTGTGCATGAGCGCAATGGCCCCCGGGTCGCTGTCGCCCGGTCGGCCCTCGATGACGCCCTCGGCCAGCATCTTCATGATGATCTGACGGCCCAGCTCGGTTCGCACGATCGTGAGCGTCCAGTCGTTGTTCTCCCCGATGCCGCCTGTGGAGATATCGGCGTGCTCGGCGGCGAAATCAGGGCAGTGGGTGCAGCCCTCACGGGTCCAGGCGTGGCACTCCTTGAGGTTCACCTCGTGGTAGTCGCCGTTGCGCATCCAGATCTGGAACACGCCCTTGATGTTCATCTTGACCATGTCCTCCTTGCGGAGGCGGTACTTGGCCCAGAACAGTTCCTCGAAGATCGAGTCGTCGAACGACTTGGAGCAGAGCAGGCCGATGTTCAACTTGATGGGCTTGCCCGCCTTGCCGACCTTGCGGTGCCACATGACGGGACCGATCGAGGTCTGACAGCTCATGCCGACGAGGGCGAGGGAACTCAGGCCCTTCTCGAGAGCCTCCGGCAGGGCCAGCGTGTTGGCCGAGTAGGTGTAGCGACTCCCGGCACCGGCCAGCACCGACTCGCGGTCGGTGGCCAGCGCCGGTACGGCCTTCCAGCTGCTGGACCCGTCGGCGTCCGGCTTCTCCAGGTGGCTGGTGAGAGCACCGTCGATGATCCCGTTCTCGAGGCACCAGATGAGGATGGCCGAGACCAGGCCGCCGTCCTGGCCCATGGCATGGACCGTCTTGTCGCTGGCCCGGGTGAGCAGGACGTCCTTGTAGATGCCGGACATCTCGTCCGGGCGGCGCTCCCGTCCGAAGAGGTGCTGGTCGGCTTCGGTCTCCCAGCTGCGGAACCGGGGGCAGGCCCGTGTGCACGATGTGCAGCCCTTTTGGCCGTGGCCGCAGTCGGTCGCTCCCAGATCGTCTTCCAGATGGAACGGCGTGTACTGCCCGGGGGCGTGCTCGTACCCGATGACGTCGTGCGGACAGGCAATCACACAGCCGGCGCAGCCGGTGCAGAGGCCGGTGTCGATGACCTCCTCGTATAGCTCCTTCCACTGGAAGGACCATCTCTCGCGGGTTGCAGCCATGGGCGCCACCCTAACCATCGTCGCCGGGGGGTGGTCTGACCCGGGTCGGGTGCAATGGAGTGCCGCCCGCCCCTCGGGTTGACGGCACCGTGATGGTGCCCCTGGCGGGACTCGAACCCACGCTCACGGCTCCGGAAGCCGATGCTCTATCCACTGAGCTACAGGGGCTGGGACGGGTCAGGCTACCGGCCCGGTAGTCGGGCACGGCCGGGTGCCGACGGCGGCTGGTCATGCACGGGGTGGATGCACCGCCGGTGGCCTAGGTTCTCGGAGTCGGTTGACGGTTACTGGACGACGATGGGAGATGACCGTGGTTGAGACGGTGGAGTTCGCAGCCAATGGGACAACTGCTGGTGGCTACCTTGCGTTGCCGGATGGAGGGAGAGGACCCGGCGTGGTCGTGCTCCAGGAGTGGTGGGGCCTGGTGCCCCAGATCCGGGGGGTCTGTGATCGGCTGGCCGGCGAGGGCTTCGTGGCTCTCGCCCCTGACCTCTACCACGGCGAGTTCGCCGAGCACACGGAGATGGACAGGGCCGGGGAGCTCATGACCTCGTTGCCGCCGGACCGTGCGGCCCGGGACATGTCGGCCGCCATCGACTTCCTCCTGGCCCACGAGGCAACCACCGGAGATGCCGTCGGGGTGACGGGCTTCTGCATGGGCGGGATGCTCGCCCTGCTGATCGCCGCTCAAGAGGGTGACCGGGTAGCCGCCGCCGCACCCTTCTATGGAGCGCCGCTGGGCGATGGTGCACCCGACTGGTCGGGCCTGACGGCCGCCGTCGAGGGGCACCTGGCCGCCAACGACGACTTCTTTCCACCGGAGGCCATCACGGCCCTGGGCGACGACCTCCGGGGGGCTGGCCGAGACGTGGTGTTCCACGTGTACGAGGGGACCGGGCACGGCTTCGCCAACGAGGAGAACCCGCTGGGCACCTGGGACGAGGCCGCGGCCGCCACGGCCTGGGGTAGGACCGTGGAGTTCCTTCGCTCCCACCTCTGATCCAGCAGGGATCTCCGTGGGTCGGTGCCCCTTAGGCCTGTCGTCCCGGGGTAACCCTCAGGCCGGGTCAGAGGCCAGAAGCGCTGCTCCCAGCGCCCCGGCATCGGCTCCCATCAGGGCCAGCACCACGTCGACCACCGGACGGGAATCGGCTCCCGGCATGAGGCCACCCAGCGCCGCGGCCACGCCTGCCCGCAGGGGCTCGCCCACGTCGGCCAATCCGCCACCCAGCACGATGCGCGACAGGTCTAGGAGCACGACCAGGTTGGCCACGCCCCTGGCCACCTCGGTGCACCAGCCGGTGAAGACGGCCTGTGCGGGCTGGTCGCCCTCGGCAACGGCATCCATCACGTGGTGGCCGGTGATCCCCCCGGCCGACCCGGCCAACTGGATTCCCCGGGGGAACGTTCCGGTCGAGGCAGCCTCCCGTCCAAGGCGTCCCAGGGCGTTTCCCGAGGCGTAGTACTCCCATGGCCCGCGGTGTCCGGTTAGGTGCACCGGGCCGTCGGCCGACACCACCATGTGCCCGGGCTCTCCTGAGAAGCCGTTGGCACCCGTGTGGAGCCGTCCTCCCAGGACGAAGCCGCCTCCGATCCCCGTACCCAGGGTGACCAGGGCGAAGTCGTCGCAGTCCCGGCCCGCACCCAGCCTGGCTTCGGCGAGCGTGGCGGTGGTGGCGTCGTTGCTGACGGCAACCGGCAGCCCGACGGCGCGTTCCAAACCGGGGCCGACCGGATGGCCGACGGCGCCGGGCAGATTCGGCGACCAGGCAAGGGTGCCGGAGCGGTCAGCCAGCCCGGCTATTCCAAGGCCCACCGCACGCACCGGTTCCGGGCTGTGCTTCCGGAGGTCGCCCACCATCGCCGCCAGATTCTGGACCAGAGCGGGTCCGTCGCCCTCGCTGGTGGTGAGTTCCCGCCCAACGATGGCCCAGGTGGTCGGATCCACGAGCAGAGCGGATGCCTTGGTGCCCCCTACGTCAATGCCGATCAGCATGTTCGCGAGGTTATGACGGTCCAGTCCGCTCAGCGCCCGATCCCGGTCAGGTCTGCCAGCACGGCGGCGTTTCGATCGCCGTCCGTCGCGTTGCCCGGCGCCCGCCCGGCGCCCTGGATGATCCTTCGCCTGACGGCTGCCGAGACGGTGTCGATGCTCAGCACCACCACGATCGTCATGAACAGCACGGCGCCCACGGCCGGGAAGTTCCGGAACACCAGCTGCGACACCAGTTCAGAACCCACGCCGCCGGCGCCGATCATGCCCAGCACGGCCGAGGCGCGGACGTTGATCTCGAATCGGAACAGCCACTGCGAGGTGACGACAGGCAGGATCTGGGGCAGTACGCCCCAACGCATGCTCGATGCCCATCGACCCCCCGTGGCAGCCACGGCCTCCAGTGGTCCCTCGTCTATTCCCTCGATGGCCTCAGTTGCCCACTTGCCCAGGGTTCCGATGGAGTGCACGCCGATGGCCAGTGCCCCGGCCCAAGGTCCCAGGCCGGTGACAGGGATGAGGATCATGGCCAGGATCAGCTCGGGGACGGCCCTGATGACGTTGAACAGTTGGCGGACCGGAACGCGGACCCAGGCCGGTGCGACGTTGCCGGCCGCCAGAAACGCAAGGGGCAGGGAGACTAGGGCGCCGATGAGGGTGCCGATCCAGGCGATGTGCACCGACTCGAAGACCTTGCCGACCACTCCCCGTTCGGCGGCTTCGGCGAAGGCCGGTGGGAACATGCGGCGGAATATGTCCCAGGCGTCGCCCGGGGCGCCGAGAAGTCGGTCGACGGTGACGTCCAGGCCGGTGAGCGACCAGCCGACGAGGACGACCAGCAGGGCACCGAGCGCCAGGCGTCTCGAGGCCGCGCCGGTCGGCGCCGGTGGCCTGCCGTCGGTTGCGGTCGTCGGGCCGGCCGCCATGTCAGACCAGCCGCCTACGGACGGCCACGCTGACCTGTTCGATGACGATGACGACCACGAACACGAGCAGCAGGATGCCCAGCACCCGGTCGAACCTGAAGTACTGGCGCTGGGCCTCGATCACCCGGCCTATGCCACCGGCGCCGACGAGGCCCAGCACCACCGATGCGCGGATGTTCAACTCGAACACGTACAGGCCGTAGGCGACGTACTCGGGTAGCACCGTCGGCAGGACCCCGGTTCGGATCACGGGAAGGTGCCGACCACCGGTGGCCTTCGCCGCCTCGAGGGGTCTGGGATCAGCGCCGTCCACCGTCTCTGAGAACAGCTTCACCATCACCGCCAGCGAGAACACCGACAGGGCCCACGAGCCGGCGAACGCCCCGATACCCACGGCGGTGACGAGGAGCTTTGCCCAGAACAGGTCGGGTACGGCCCGCACCACGTTCATGACCGACCGACTCACGACCATGGTCGTGCGGTTGGGGCTGGTAAGTGGCGACATGGCGAAGGCCAGGGGAAGGGCCAGGCCGCAGCCCACGAGGGTCGCCACCACGGCGATCTGGAAGGTCTCCAGGAGGGGGTCGAGCACGTTGTGCCAGTCCAGTACCCAGTCCCACGGCACCGGCCAGAACTTTTCCCACAGAGGGTTCGACCAGACATTCCAGAACGTGGAGATGTCGAACCCGACCTGGCGGCCGGCGAACACGGTGTAGGTGATCAGGACCCCGACGACGACCCAGGTGCGGGCACCCGGGCGTGGACGTGTCGGCCTGGCGGCGATCGTCGGTCCGTTCACTCCGTCGGCTCGCCGTCTACGGCGAGGAGGTCGTCGTCGGTGATGGCCCTGCCATAGATGTGACGGAAGGTCTCCTCCGTGACGTCGGCGATGTCGCCATCGAAGACAACCTCGCCGTCGCGTAGCCCGACGAGGCGACGGCCGAACTCCCGGGCCAGGTCCAGGTAGTGGAGGTTGACCATGGTGGTGATGCCCAACTCCCGGTTGATGCGCCTCAGGTCGCCCATGATCTGACGGCTGGTCACCGGATCCAGGGCGGCCACCGGCTCGTCGGCCAGCATCACAGATGGCTCCTGGGCCAGTGCCCTGGCGATCCCCACCCGTTGCTGCTGGCCCCCGGAGAGGTCTGCGGCCCGGACGTACGCCTTCTCGACGATGCCGACCCTCTCGAGAGCCTGCATAGCGATCTCGGTGTCTGTCGCCGGCCAGAGGCCGATCGTGGAGCGCCAGGCCGGAACCGACGCCAGACGACCCATCAGCACGTTGTTCAGCACCGAGGTGCGGTTCACCAGGTTGAACGTCTGGAAGATCATCCCGATCCGGGACCGGATGGCCCGCAGTTCGGCGCTCTGGGCCCCGACCACCTCGGTTCCATCGATTGTGATGGACCCCGAGGTGGCCGGCACCAGACCGTTCAGGGCCCGCAGGAGCGTGGACTTGCCTGCTCCGGAGAGACCGACGACCACGACGAACTCACCATCGTCGATCCTGAGGTCGACGTTGCGCAGTGCCCGGACACCGCCCCGGTAGGTGACCGAGACGTCGTCAAACCGGATCACGGTCGGCGCGCTGAGTTCTGTCGGTGGTCGTCGGCTGTCCGTCCAGAAGTCAGCCCAGGGGCTCGGTGATGCCCAGGGCCTCGGCGGCTTCGCGTACGACGTCGAAGTCGGACTCCACGGCCCGACGGATCGACGTCCAGCCGTAGGTCCCGTCGAACACCGCCACGCCCTCCTCAGTCTCCAGGTAGGCGTAGATGGCGTTGTAGATAGCGGTCCTCAGGGAGGCCGGCAGAAGGGTGCTGGCGGCCACCACGTCGTTGGGTACCTCCGAGGTGAGGTTGAAGACGATCACCTTCTCACCCACGTCGGTATTCTCCTTGCGGAGTGAACGACGGGCGTCGTCGAAGGACAGGCCCACGTCGGCGTCACCGTTGTAGACGGCGACGACGGATGCGTCGTGACCACCCGAGAAGATCGGAATGATGTCGTTGATCGGGTCGATGCCGGCCTCTATGAGCTGCAGGGCCGGGAACAGGTAGCCGGAGGTCGACGACTCGGAGGTGAACGCCACGCGCTTGCCCCTGATCTTGGACAGGTCCGCAATGCACGAGGTTCCCGGTGACACGTCGCCGGCGTCGACGGACTCGCCCAGGGCCTTGCCGGAATCACCGAAGTAGACGCCTACCTGCAGGGCGACGGCATCGAGTGCCCCGACCTGGACGACGCCATTGTCCGTGTTCTCCAGCGCTGTCGCCGATTTCGGGGCGGTCTCGCACAACGACGGGTCGTTGGTCATCCACTGCCCGTGGTAGGTGGCCGCTCCGTAGCGAACGGCCTGGACCAGCACCTCCATGTTGCCGAACTGCTGCTGGGCCAGCGTGTAGCCGAACGGCCCGAAGGCGCCCAGGTCGGCCTTGCCGGTTCCCATGGCGGTGACCAGGCCGGTGTAGTCGGTGGTGACTATGCCCTCGACCTCGATTCCGAGGGCGGAGGATAGAACGTCCATGAAGGGCTGGATGTCGTCCTGGAGGGTTTCCTGCTCCTGGCTGGGAACGAATCCGAAGGTGATCTTGGATGGCCAGGTGCCGTCCCCGGCGGCGGTCTCCCCGTCGCTGGAACAGCCCGAGGCGATGAGCACGAGGGCCAGTAGGACTGCTAGCAGTGAACGGATCTTCATGGGTCCTCCTCAGTGTGGAGCCATGCTGGCCCCACCGATTGGTTGACCGTAGTCAATTAGGTGTGGGCATGTGTCCGCCGGGGGGGTCGGTGTCCGGGCGGGGGCCTAGGGTGCCGCGATGACCGGCCCGGATACAGCCGCATCCGACAGGGCCGGCCGGGGTAGGGCGTCGGCCGCGACGGCTGTCTGTTTCTGGTCGGTGGGCAACGTCATCGTTGCCGGATTCGACCTGCCGGGGCTACAGATCGGCTTCTGGAGGCTGCTCCTGGGAGCGCTCGTGTACGGGGCGTTCTTCTACGCCAGCGGTCGGCGCATCACCTGGGCCACGGTCCGGCTGGTGGCGTTGCCGGCAGTCGCCCTCGCCCTCGAGATCGCCCTGTTCTTCGCGGCCCTCCAGAACACGTCGCTGGCCAACGCCACGACCATCGGAGCGCTCCAGCCCATCCTCCTCATGGCAGTGGCCTCCCACCGCTACCGGGAGCGGGTGACCGGGTGGCTGGTAGGCATAACGCTCGTCGCCATCGGTGGGGTCGCCCTGGTGATGTTCGGTGCCGGAGACGGGCCTGGTGGGCACCTCAGGGGTGACCTCCTGGCCGCAGCGTCGACGTTCTTCTTTGCCGCCTACTTCGTGTTCGTGAAGGAGGTGAGGCACCACCTCGACACCTTCACCCTGCAGACCACCTCCATGGTCGTTGGTGCGCTGGTCCTGTTGCCGCTCGCCGCCATCGACTCGGGTCGGCTCGTACCGCCGTTCCCATCCTGGTCGCAGTGGGGCTGGCTGACCCTGCTGCTGGCCGTGCCGGGCACGGGGCACTACCTGATGAACTGGGCCCACCTGCACGTGAGCCTCACCCTCACCGGCTTCCTGACCCTGGCCATCCCGGTCCTGTCGGCGGCCGGAGGCTGGCTGGTACTCGACCAGCGGCTCACGGTCGTGCAGGTACTCGGCATGGCCGTGGTCCTGTCCACGTTGGTGGTGGTTGTCCGTCGCGATGCCCGGATGCACGCCGCCGGTACCTGAGACCGCCGGTTCGGTGGCACCCACCTGGGTGGCCCCTGGCCACACGCCATGTAATCGGCATCCGGCCGGGTCGGGGTGCCCCGGTAGCATCCGACGGGTGGCCGGGCCCCGGTCGCTTCCCCCCTCTCCGATGGATCCGGCCATGGACGTGCGCGACACCATCATCGATGCGGTTCGCTCCGCTCTGGTCGACCTGGGTGTCGACCCCCTGCCTGACGTCGTCCACCTGGAGCGTCCGGCCAGTCCTGAGCACGGCGACTGGTCGACCAACGTGGCACTGGCCTCGGCAAAGGCTGCCGGCCGGAACCCACGTGACCTGGGAACTGCGCTCGTGGAGCGTCTGACGGCGGCACCTCCGCCGCACGTGGTAGGCGTCGAGGTGGCCGGACCCGGCTTCGTCAACTTCCGCCTGGCCGACACCTGGCTGCACGAGGTGCTGGCCAATGTGGTGGCTGCCGGGACCGACGGCTGGGGTCGCCTCGACTCCGGTGCCGGAACGCGGGTCATCGTGGAGTTCGTGAGCGCCAATCCGACGGGCCCGCTGCATGCCGGACACGGCAGGGGAGCCTGCTACGGCGACTCGGTGGCGCGCCTCTACGAACGCTGCGGCTATCAGGTTGAGCGGGAGTTCTACGTCAACGACAGCGGCGTCCAGATGCGGAAGTTCGCCGCTTCGCTGGCTGCGCGCGCCGCCGGCGGGGAGGTCCCCGAGGATGGCTACCACGGTCAGTACATCGTGGACTGGGCCGCCGAGATGCCTGCAGACGTGGATCCCCTGGAGTGGGGCTACGAGCGGGCGCTGGCCGATCACAGGTCGGTGCTGGAGTCACTGTCGATCCACTTCGACTCCTGGTTCTCGGAACGGTCGATGATCTCCTCAGGGGCCATGGATGCCACGTTGGCCGACCTGCGGTCCGCCGGTGCCGTCTACGAGGAGGGCGGAGCGGTCTGGTTGCGCAGCACCGACCATGGCGACGACAAGGACAGGGTGCTGGTCAAGAGCGACGGGCAACCCACGTACCTGATGCCCGACGTGGCATACCACAGGGACAAGTTCGCACGGGCCGAGAGGCTGGTGAACGTCCTCGGGGCTGACCACCACGGTTACGTGGCCCGCATGCACGCCGCCATGTCGGTACTCGGCCACGACCCGGAGGACCTGCAGGTCGTCATCACCCAGCTGGTCAACCTGCTCAAGGACGGCCGGGAGGTCCGGCTGTCGAAGCGAACCGGCGAGATGATCGAACTGGCCGATGTGGTCAATGAGGTGGGTGCCGACGCAGCCCGCTTCACGTACCTGCTGTTGTCGGTGGACTCCGCCCAGACGTTCGACATGGACCTGGTCGCCAGCCAGGTCAACGAGAACCCCGTCTTCTACGTGCAGTACGCCCATGCCCGGATCCACTCGGTGGTGGACAGGGCTGCCGCTGGAGGCATCGTGCGCGCTTCGCTGGCCGACGTGGACCTGTCGCTGCTCACCCATCCCCGCGAGATCGAGATCATGCGGGCGCTCCATGAGTTGCCCGATGTGATTGCCAGGGGCTGCAGGGAGAGCGCGCCGCATCAGGTGACGACCTGGGTGAGGGAGCTGGCGTCAGCGTTCCACGGCTTCTACCACGACTGCCGGGTGGTCGGCCCCGAGGTGGACCCTGCCATGACCACTGCCAGGCTCTGGCTGGTCGAGGGCGCCCGGATCGGCCTGGCTGTCGCCCTGGACATACTTGGTGTGAGCGCTCCCACCGAAATGTGGCGGGACGTAAACGACGTGGAGGTCTGACCATGGCCGGCCCGATACCCCTCGGACTGCTGCCCGACACGGCATGGGTCTCCGCCGACGGCCGGCTCTCGATCGGCGGCTGTGACCTCGTGGACCTGGCCGGCGAGTACGGCACGCCGTTGTTCGTCTACGACGAGGCCCACCTCCGGGCCCGCTGCCGCGAAGCCGTGGCCGCCTTCGGCGATGGCGTGGCGTATGCCTCCAAGGCGTTCCTCTGCGGGGCGATGGCACGCCTGGCACACGAGGAGGGCATGCACCTGGACGTCGCAACCGGCGGCGAGCTGTTCGTGGCACGCCGTGCGGGGGTGCCGGCCGACAGGCTGGTGATGCACGGCAACAACAAGAGCGACGTCGAGCTGGTCATGGCGCTCGACGAGGGCGTGGGTCGGATCGTCGTGGACTCGTTCGACGAGCTGGACCGACTGGACGGCCTCGCAGCGGCGACGGGTTCAAGGCCACGGGTGCTGCTGCGGATCACGCCCGGCGTGGAGGTCCACACCCACGAGTTCATCGCCACCGGTCAGGACGACTCCAAGTTCGGTTTCACGGTCTCGTCGGGTCTGGCTGCGGCTGCCGTCGAGCGGGCCATTGCGTCGGATTCGGTGGAGCTCGTCGGGTTGCACGCCCACGTCGGCAGCCAGGTGTTCGAGGTGGGGGCCTTCGCCAGGGTCGTCGAGGTGCTGGCCGGCTTCGCCGCGCCGTTCGGACTGGCCGAGCTCTCGGTCGGGGGTGGCCTGGGCGTGCCCTATGTGGAGGGCGAGTCGGCACCCTCCATCTCGGAGTGGGCTGCCGGCATCAGGGCCGTATGTGAGGCGTACGGGGTGACGGCCTCGGTCTCGGCCGAACCGGGACGCTCCATCGTGGCGGCAGCGGCGGTCACCCTCTACACAGTGGGAACCATCAAGGACCTACCGGGGATCCGTACCTATGTGGCCGTGGACGGGGGCATGAGCGACAACCCCAGGCCCGTCCTCTACGGGTCCGGATACGAGACCTTCCTGCCGAGGGCACCAGCAGCGGATCGCCCCCGGCCGGTGCGTGTGGTCGGCAAGCACTGCGAGTCCGGAGACCTTCTGGTCCGCGAGGGCTGGGTCCCCGGCGACCTGGCGGTGGGTGATGTGCTTGCCACTCCGGTCACCGGCGCATACGGACACGCCATGGGCTCCAACTACAACCACGTGCTGCGTCCAGCCGTTGTGTTCGTCGCCGACGGCGACGCCCGGGAGGTGGTTCGGAGGGAGACCTTCGAGGATCTGGTCAGGCGCGAGGCCTGAACACCGGCCGCCACGCCTCCTGGTTGAATCCGGGCCGGACGGGGCCGGTCCGAGCGATACGGTCTGGTCCATGGAGACCTCCAGGATCCGAGTTGGACTGCTGGGCTGCGGCCACGTCGGTGCCGCCCTCGTAACCCTCGTGGCGCAACGCCGTGCCGAGGTGGAACGACGCACAGGTCTGGACCTCGAGGTGACCCGAATAGCGGTCCGCAACACGGCGCTGGACCGTGATGTCCCCGTCGATGATGCTGTCTTCACCACCGATGCGGCGGCGCTCGTCGTGGATCCCGACGTGGATGTGGTCGTCGAGGTCATGGGAGGCATCGAACCCGCCCGTGAACTGGTGTCGGCAGCCCTGGCGGCCGGCAAGCCCGTGGTGACGGCCAACAAGGAACTGCTGGCCAACCACGGTGCCGAGCTCTACGAAGCGGCTGAGGCCGCCGGCGTGGACCTGCTGTTCGAGGCGGCCGTCGCAGGTGCCATCCCTATCATGCGTCCCCTGCGCGAATCGTTGGCCGGCGAGCCGATCACGCGTGTCATGGGCATAGTGAACGGCACTACCAACTTCATCCTGAGCCGCATGACCGATGACGGCGCGAGCTATGCCGATGCGCTGGCCGAGGCCCAGAGCCTCGGCTACGCGGAGCGTGACCCGACGGCTGACGTAGAGGGCTTCGATGCGGGCGCCAAGGCTGCGATCATCGCTACGGTCGCATTCGGTGCGCGCGTGGTGGCCGGAGACGTCTACCGCGAGGGAATCTCCGGTATCACCACTGCCGATATCGATTTCGCCGCCGACCTCCGGCACTGCATCAAGCTCCTGGCTGTGGTCGAGCGGACCACGGCCCCCGATGGCGGATTCCAGATCGGAGTTCGGGTGCATCCGACGTTGGTGCCCCTTGACCACCCGCTGGCCTCCGTGCGGGGCAGCTTCAACGCCGTCTTCGTGGAGGGCGGTGCAGCCGGTGACCTCATGTTCTACGGCCACGGTGCTGGTGGCCGGCCGACCGCCTCGGCGGTGCTTGGCGACCTCATAGACGCAGCCGGAAACCTCCGGCAGGGCCACGCAGCCTCGATCGGCGCCCTGGAGCGGGCCCGCATCGCCCCGATCGACTACGTCACCTCGGCGTTCTACCTGAACGTCGAGGTGGACGACCGGCCGGGCGTGCTGGCCCAGGTCGCCACGGTGTTCGGTCAGCATGGTGTGTCTATCCGTTCAATGGAGCAGGAGGGGCTGGGCGGTGAGGCCCGCCTCGTGTTCATCACGCACGCGGCACGTGAACGTGACCTGCGTTCGACACTCCAGGACCTCAGGTCGCTCGACGCAGTGCGGTCCGTCGGAAGCGTCCTCCGGGTAATCGGCGACTGACCGGAGCCGGGACCGTCATGCGCTACGTGAGCACCCGGGGAGCGGCCCCGGTCCTGGACTTCGGCGACGCCCTGCTGGCCGGCCTCGCCGATGACGGCGGGTTGTACGTGCCGGAGGCCTGGCCTGTACTGGGCAGCGGTGGCAACGGCGACTACGCCGAGACTGCGGTGGAGGTCATGTCGCCATACCTGGCCGGTTCAATTGGTGAAGACGACTTTGCTGCAATGGTGGCTGACGCCTACGCCACGTTCGATGCGCCTGATGTGGTTCCGATGGTCGAGTTGTCTGACGGGATACACCTGCTGGAGCTCTTCCACGGTCCGACGCTGGCGTTCAAGGACATCGCACTCCAACTGGTGGGCCGCCTCTTCGACCACGAGCTGGAGCGACGGGGAGCGAGGGTCACGATCGTCGGGGCCACGTCGGGCGACACCGGATCGGCAGCCATCGAGGCCTGCCGGGACCGCGACAACATGGACGTCGTCATCCTCCACCCCGCGGGTCGGGTATCGGACGTGCAGAGGCGGCAGATGACCACCGTCATGGCACCCAACGTGCACAACGTGGCCATCGATGGAACCTTCGACGACTGCCAGGACATGGTGAAGGCCATGTTTGCCGATGTCGGGTTCCGGGACCGTGTGGGCCTCTCGGCGGTCAACTCCATCAATTGGGCGCGGGTGATGGCCCAGATCGTCTACTACGTGGTCGCCGCCGAGCGTCTGGGTGGTCGCCGGTCTCCGGTCGCCTTTGCCGTCCCGACCGGCAACTTCGGCAACGTGTTCGCCGGCCATGCCGCCCGGAGTTCAGGCCTGGCCGTGTCTCAGCTAGTGGTGGGGAGCAACACCAACGACGTCCTGACCCAGTTCTTCCGGGACGGCACCATGCGCATCGACGGTGTGGTCCCCACGACCTCGCCCAGCATGGACATACAGATCTCCTCGAATCTGGAACGACTGCTGTTCGAGCTCCTCGATCGTGATGGGGCTGGCGTGGCGGAGCACCTTGACGGGTTCCGTTCCTCCGGCTCGTTCCGCCTGGATCCCGTACTGCATGCCGCACTCGCCGATGGTTGGGCCGGTGCCCGCTTTGACGACGATGCCGTCTGCCGGTGCATCGAGGCCGAGTTCGAGCTGTCGGGTGTCCTGCTGGATCCCCACAGCGCGGTCGGCGTGCTGGCCGCACGGGCATGCCGACGCGATCCATCGGTGCCGATGGTGGCCCTGGCCACCGCCCATCCGGCCAAGTTCCCCGATGCCGTCGCCGACGCCACCGGAATCCGGCCGCCGCTTCCAGAGCGACTGGCCGACCTCCATCAACGTCCTGAGCGCCTGACACCGCTTCCCAACGACCTTGCGGTGGTGCAGCAGTTCGTGGAGGCGCATCGGCGTGTCGTATGACCGAGGGTAAACCCCCGGTCCCGAGCTCCGGCCAGCTCCCGAGGCTGGCAGAATGATCCACCTGTGAAGTACGTGATCTGTGTTCCCGATGGCTGTGCCGACCTTCCGGTCCCTGAACTCGAGGGTCGGACCCCGATGGACGTCGCCCACATGCCAGTGCTCGCCGCCCTGGCAGCGCGCTCAACGGTCGGTCGTGCCGCCGTCATCCCCGAAGGCATGGCTCCCGGTAGCGACGTGGGGAACATGTCGATCATGGGATTCGACCCAGCCCGCTTCCACACCGGCAGGGCCCCCATCGAGGTGGCGGCAATGGGTCGGACCCTGCGCCCTGACCAGACGGCCTTCCGCTGCAATCTGGTGGTGGTCCATGACGGCGTGATGGTCGACTACGCAGGAGGCAACCCCTCCAGCGAGGAGGGCGCCGCCGTCGTGGATGCCCTCGAAGCCGAGCTGGCACCCATGCACGAGGGCGTCGAGTTCATGGCCGGTGTCGGTTTCAGGAACGCGATGATCGCCCCCCAGGACTGGATCGATGCCGCTTGCACGCCGCCGCACGACCTCTCCGGCAAAGCGATCGTGAACCCGTCCGGATCGGCTGGTGCGGTGCTGTCCGAGTTGATGGAGGCCTCCAGGGACATCCTTGGGGGCTTCGACATGGAGGCGAACCAGATCTGGCTGTGGGGTCAGGGTTTCCAGCCACAGGTGCCGTCCTTCGCGGACACGCATGGGGTGGAGGCCGGTCTGGTCACCGCTGTCGACCTGGTGCGCGGCATCGGGGTGCTGTCGGGCATGAAGGTCTGCGACATCCCGGGAGCCACCGGGTGGTTCGACACTGATTACGAAGGCAAGCGGGATATCGCCCTGGCTGAGTTGGAGGCCGGGCTGGACCTGTTCGTCATCCATGTGGAGGCAACCGACGAGGCCGGTCACGCCGGCAACGTGGCCGAGAAGGTCAGGGCCCTGGAGAACTGGGACAGTCGGATCCTCGCCGGGCTGATCCCGGGGCTGGACTCCATGGGGCCCTGGCGCCTACTCATGCTCCCCGACCACGCCACGCCCCTCACGACCCGTACCCACACCGCCGACCCGGTTCCCTACGTGCTGGTGGACTCGTCCGTAGACGGTCCCGGAGGCGTGTTCTCCGAGTCGGGAGTTGCCGCCGAGCCGGTGGTTCCCGGCTACCAGTTGGTTTCCCGACTACTTGCCGGCTGAGGTTCTCAGCCCGTCTTTGCGACGGTGGTTGCCACCGCCGGAGGCGATTGGGTAAAGTGTCGGAGTCGTCGGGCGGGCGACGGTCCCATGGGGTTCGCCTCGAGACAGGCACGCGACCGTGTCGGTCAGAGGTGTAGTACCCGGGGTCACCGTCCCACGACATGTCTTCGAGTACCGCTCCGTCGGTCATCCGAAAGGTATTTCCCCTCTCCCGGTCGATCCCGGCCGGGTAGATAAGACGGGCCGTTCGGCCCGATGAAACCGAGGTGTTCTGAGCATGGACTCCACCCAACTTGAACGCGGCACGCTGGAAGGCAAGGACCGCGACGAGCTCACGACGATCGCCAACGCACTTGGCGGCAAACCCGGGTCGCGCTCGCGCAAGGCCGAGATCGTCGACCTGATCCTGGACCTGACCGGTGGAGGGTCTAACGGCTCCTCCACCGGCCCGACGTCCAGTGCCGCTCACGAGGTGGCCCCCGAGGCGGCCGCTGAAGCGGCCCCTGAGGCGGGTGGCGCCGACGAGGAGCCACCTGCGGAATGGGAGGTCGCAGTGGCGGCCACCGCCGATGCAGACGAGTCGACTCCTGACACGCCGGCTTCGGACGACCCAGGCACCGATGCCTCGACGGCCGCTGCCGGATCGTCGGACGACAGCGGCTCCGAGGACGGGGCGCAGCGCAGCGACGACCACAGGAGTGGTCAGAACCAGGGCCGTGGTCAGAACCAGGGCCGTGGTCAGAACC
>Ga0233427_10002166_pt1 | contig 19061 bp, 18 predicted proteins | sample SI_118_April2016_5_FD_179885 | JGI IMG/M metagenome (GOLD analysis project Ga0233427, IMG submission 179885) | Seawater microbial communities from Saanich Inlet, British Columbia, Canada - SI_118_April2016_100_MG | ecosystem: Environmental > Aquatic > Marine > Inlet | place: Canada: British...
CTGGTAATGCGGGTCAAGGTGGCGGTAGTCGTAGTTGCGGTCATTGCGACCGTGTTGAGCACCTCGCCACAATCAAGCGAGGCCTATTCTCCCTACGAGAACATCACTGACTGTGGAAGCGAGGTCAAGTTCGCGTTTGATGGGCCGCATTGGACGAACGGCAGCAGCGACATCAGGCCAAACGCACGGCAGTACATCAATTCCTGGGAGGCGGAATACAACCATAACGGGACCCGGGTAGTGGATATGGTCGAGTCGTTTGGCGAGATCGTTCTCCAGTATCACAATCCGTCGCACTTCAGTTCCACAACAACTTTCGGCCATGCACACGCCTGTACCGGCATTCACCTGAACAACGCCTACGCCGCAAATTTCGGATCCATACCAGCAACCTGGTGGGATGATTTTCGAGCCGTCCTCCAACACGAGTTCGGTCATGTAATGGAGATGGAACACACCGGCGACGACGACACATTCGACGGACGTACTCCTATCATGTCGACCTGTGTGTCCTCGTTTGAGACTGGCGGCGTACGTACGATCAGTCAGGACGACACTCAGAACCTTCAACACCAGACCGGGATCCTCACGCCGCAGACCATGACGGCGAACCTCGGGTTCAATCGGGGCACGTCCTACTTCGCCAAGTCCGGGTCAACACAATGGTTCGTCGATAGCAGTGTGCGTCTTCAGTGGCGGCCCAACACCAACCCAAGTGGCTACTTCTACCAGACGACTGCTGCAGCACGAGCGACGGCCGAGTCAGGCAACCAGTCGTACCGTGCGCGGATCAATTGGGCTCGAGTTGCCTGGGGCAATCCTGGGACGGTCTATGTTCGCCTCTACGCTCGCCCGGTCACCTACGGAGACCAGACCGCCAGCTGTGCCTATGAGAGCGGCTGGGACCAGAACTCCCTTCGGACTCCGGGGCCGTGGTACTACAAGGCTGGTGCGAGCGCGTTCAGCAGCGGGGCGCCGACAAGCCTTGCGACGCAGGACACACTCGCCGCCACTATGACGTCGCAGTTTGTAGATCTTCAGATCCGTGTCACTCATTCGATTAAGTGGTACTCCGGTGTGAGCCAATACGTGGCGTTCGACAATGTTCGAGTCCGATGCGCTGGCGGGGGGACCCATTGCTCTTAGTAACGAATCTCATGACCCGAGGCTGGCGGTCGTGGCGACGACTGGCTGCCTCGATCGCCATCGGCGTCGTTGCGGCTTCGTCGTGTAGCCATGCCCCGTCAGAATCCACCGGAAGCAGCGGTAAGACGGCGGTGCCGGCCGAAGTTGACGCCGGAAGTCCAGGAGCGACTGAGGATGGCTCGGGCGAACAAGAGTCTCCAGCGATTGAAGACCAACCCAGTGACTGTGTTCTTGCTTCGTCGCTCCTCGCGACTGACTTGATCAGGATCACTTCGTCGGACGCGGTGGCGGTGGTGCCTCATGATGGAGAGGGAGAAGATCCCCCAGCTGCCAATGCTCAGCTTCAGCTCGGCAATGGTGCTTCAATCGAGTTCACGGAGGCATCGGACATCGGGATCGAAGATCAGCTCGAACTTGAGATGTTCTTTGACAGCGATGTTGCGGCACTCAAGCAGGCGTTGACAGCTCCAGAAGGCCTATTCCTGCTCGGTCTTCGACTTCCGACCGTCGGGCCATACTTCGTTGGGATGCTACGGATCGACGGTGCCAGCATCGAAGGCTGGGACGACTGCCACGACGAGTGGCGAGATGTCACTTCGAACTTTGGACGTGCGTCCAGCGCGATCGGCGGTTCCGAACCCTTGGACACACTGAGGCTCATTTCTGAGGACAAGACCGGGATGCTGGCAGAGGAGTTCGCGCTTGCCTGGCAACCCGATCAACAAATCGCGTCCTGGACCGACAGGCGACCAGATCAGCGATACTTCACCGACCCCGACGCACCCCAAGATATTCGCGACCAACTAGAGGCCAGGCGCATCGAGCTGGCTTACACCGGGCCGAGGATGATCGGCTCACCACTCGCGGTCTGCCCGAGGCAGAACCAGGCTGTCAGCGGCTACTGCGTATCATTGGAAGTGCTTTCGATCGACGAGCGGATTGTCCTTGAGATTCCCGCCATGCCGGAAACCCCAATCGAACTCTGGATCCATGACGAGCGCGCCGAGCCAGCTGGTCCCCACAAGGGACCGTTCGCTGTGATCGTCGACGCATCGCTCGGATCGCGTGTTGAGATCGTCTTCCCCGGGGATGACACAACGTTCGCTGATGCTTCAGCTGAGGATCAAGCTGGCAAACTCGAGTGGGCGATCAAACCGTCCGATGAGACCTTGTTGGCCGACCCAGAGGCGGCCGGCGTCGACCTAGTCGGTGGGGCGAGCCCCGTCGAACCGTAGGGGTCGTCACCAAATCTGGTACTCCAGCACAGCGGGCGGCCTCGCTGTCAACCATGTAAGAGGTGGGCCTCGCCAGGCTCGCTCGGAGTCGTCCATTCGGGGCTTTGCGTCACCCACTCCCGAGGGAAGAGCGGAAGGCAATATCCGTACTACTTCTGCGTCGGCCGGCACCAGAAGCGCACCACCTGCATGCTGACCCATCGACCGATCGCCCTAGTTGAAGCACAGATCGAAGAGCACTACAGGCTGGTGCAGCTCAGCGCAGACGGACTCGATGCCACCGCCGACGCAATCCGCACGGCAATCGCTGAGCAGCAAAAGGACGTGCAGGACGAACGCCGCCGCCAACAAGAGCGACTACTCCAGCTGGACGATGAGCGCTCCAAGCTCCTTCAGGCCCACTACGCCCACGCAATCCTGCTGGATCTGATGAAACGAGAACAAGAACGCATCGCTGCAGCGATGAAGGCAGCTGAGGTCTCACTGGCCTCCACAGAGTTCACTGCCGAGCAGGTCGGGCAGACCATCACCAAGGCCGTCGCCTTCGCCAGCAACTACCACCAGGCCTACTCGAACGCTTCGCCGACGGTACGGCGACAGATGAACCAGGCCCTATTCGCTCGGATCGAAGTCACCGAGGACGGCGTGATCGAATGGGAGTACACCCAGCCCTTCGCTCTGCTCATGGCAGCACACGGCGTGTCTGGCCCAATCGTGGACGGTGTCAGTTCAGCATCGCGACATGACGTGATCGATGGAGCCAGACGAAATCGAGCCAAAGCGCCATGCAAGAAGAAAGACCCGAGCTGGTTGGCTCGGGTCTTTCCTACGTTGTGTTCGAAAGAAGCACGTTTGGCGGAAGGTAAGGGATTCGAACCCTTGGTAACACGAAGTGCTACAACGGCTTTCGAGGCCGCCCCTTTCGTCCGCTCAGGCAACCTTCCGGCAACGAGGCTAGCGGTCAACCGGCGTTTGGCGGCGGCTGAACCAACGCCTCAGCGGCGCGCTGCGAAGAAATCCGTCAGTAGGGAAGCGCACTCTTCGCTTCGCACGCCGTGCTGGGTCTCGAACTCGTGGTTGAGACGAGGGTCGGTACCGAAGTGATACAGCGATCCGCATGCACCCGCCTTCATGTCGGCGGCACCGAAAACCACTCGTTCAACCCGAGCTTGCTGGATGGCGCCGGCACACATCGGGCACGGTTCGAGTGTCACGACCACCGTTGCATTCGTCAGCCGCCACGATCCGATTGCCGCCGCGGCATCGCGAATAGCGAGGAGTTCGGCGTGTGCGGTTGGGTCACTGGTGAGCTCGCGTTCGTTGTGCCGACTTGCGACCACCTCACCATCGATCACGACGAGCGCCCCGACAGGCACATCGCCGTGCGCGGTCGCAGCCTTGGCCTCGGTGATCGCCAGGGCCATTAGTTCGGCATCGTCAAGAGAGGTAGTGGCCGGGTTTTCACTCACGCCGCGACTGTAGCGGGGACATCCTTTGACCCGGCCCTCGATTCACACCATCCGTTGCGTGGTCAGAGCCCTACATAGTCGTCGTAGCCGCGATCACCCCAATAGTCGCGGCCCGGTTCGCGGCGAAACTGGATGACGCCGATGCGTTTGAGTTGCTTGATGCCGTACTTCAGCGGGGTTGCTAACCGGAGTGGCGCGCCGTGGGCGTCGTCGAGTGGCTGGTCGATCATGTCGTAGGCCAGCAACGTCTGGCGATGGCGCATCGTGGCCATGTCCATGCTCACGTAGTACTTGCTGTCGGGGGTTTCCATGCCAACGTCGGTGATCGCGCCGTCGATTCGATCGGCGTAGAGGTTGAGGAAGTCTGAGAACCGAGCGCCACCCCAGTTGGTGACCTGGGCCCAGCCCTCGATGCACTTGTGTTCGATCGTCATCTCGTGGCGTGGGAGGGCTTTGATGTCGGCCAGGGTGTGGGTACCCCACTCTTCGCCGTCTGGGCCGTGGACAACGATCTGCCATTGGTTGAGATCGATCTCGTCGTCGATACCGATTCGGCCGTTCACCCTGAGGATCGACGCATCTTCGCGGGCGAACTCTTTGGCGAGGTGGTCTTCGCGAAACAGCGACGACCAGATCGATTCGTTTACGCCGTGGACGTCGCGCAAGACACCTGGGATTCGTCGATCGGCGGCCGAGCCTTGCACGCTGCGCCAGCCCATGAACCCGGCGAACATCGCAGCACCTCCGGTCAGGAACGATCGTCGTGTCCGGCGTCGGTAGTGGTCCATCGAGAGCCGGGGATGCTCAGCCATGACCGGCACCTTCGTCCACGACTTCATAACCCGTGATCATCGACAACAAGTTGCGCCAGCCGGCTCGCGCCACCTGGAGGATGTGCACCACAAAGAAGAGCATGAAGATGATGGTGACGGCGAAGTGGACACGGCGAGCCATCGTGTAGCCCCCGAACATGGCGGTCAGAAAGCTGAGTTGGGTGGGCTTGAAGATGGCGAAACCAGTCAGCAGCGCCACCCCGCCAAGCAGGATGATCAGGCTGTACGTCATCCGTTGGGCGGCGTTGTAGCGGCCTTGTTGTGACGGAGCCTCTTGGCGCAGATGTAGGTCGTGGAGCAGCACGCCGATGCTGTCCTTGGGTGAACGCCGGTCTGGGACAAGCCCGCGCCACTCGCCGGTCACGAGGGTGTAGACGCCGAATGCGATCCCATTGATGGCAAAGAGCCAGGCGAAGGAGAAGTGGAACGCGAGCCCACGGGCAAGCTTTCGCTCAAGCCCGAGACTTTCGTAGAACCACTCGGGGAAAAACGTGAACCACTCCCAGTCGAGGATGCCAAAGGCGTAGATGTCCTCTGCCCAATAAATCCGTAGACCGCTCCAGATCATGATGGTGAGCAGGGGGAAGTTGACCCAGTGCATCCAGCGGGTGCCGCGCCGGTGCTTCAGCACGGCATGTGGCTCAGGGGTCGGAGACGGTGCCAGATCTGTCGCGGCCTCGCCGGGTTCGAGAATTGCAGTCATCGTGAACTGAACGTCAGGTCACGACAAATGGTTCCAGGGATTCGCCTTCGAGGGTGATGCGGTGCATCAGTCGGAACTCGCCCGGATAGTCGTTGATGGCGTTGTGCTGGACCGCTCGGTTGTCCCAGATCGCCATCGAGCCCTTCTCCCATTTGAAGCGATAGGTGAATTCGGGGCGTGACGCATGAGCGTAGAGCTGCTGGAGTAGGGGCCCGGATTCGTCCTGTGTCCACCCGTCAAAACGCACAGTGAAATCGCCATTGACGTAGAGCGCGGGCCGTCCCGACAGTGGGTGCTTGATGATGACGGGGTGCCGCGAGTCCTGGGTGGCGAGTTCGGGGTTGCCGATCCGTTTACCCACTTGAGCGGTCTCGGTGGGTTGGAGATATGCGAGTGCGCCGAAGGCATGGCGACTCGAGTGGTGGGCCCACATTCGCCCGAGCGTTTCTTTCATTCCGTCGCTGAGGGCCTGGTAGGCCGCGTACTGGCCGGCGAACATCGTGTCGCCGCCGATGGCGGGAACTTGACGGGCATACAGGATCGAACCCATCGCCGGTTCGTCGTCGTAGGAGTGGTCGGTATGCCAGTTGCTGCCGATGTTGTGGACCTGGTCCGGGTCCTTTCGCACCTCAGCGACATTCGGGTAACCCTCGACGGGCTGGAAGAAGCGGTTGATGTTGATCTCGCTCCACCGCTCGGCGAATTCGATGTGCTGCTCGGGGGTGATGTCCTGGTCACGGAGGAAGATGACGCCGTGGTCTACGAACGCTTGGCGCAGCTCGGTGAATTGTTTGTCGCTCAGCCCGGCGGCAATGTCGACTCCGTTGACAAACGCACCGACTGCGTTGCTGGCTGGGGTGACGGTGATGCTCATTTCGGGGCAGCTCGGTGTTCTCGGAGTTCTATGATCACGTAGGCAATACAACCACAGACGACGAAGATGTCGGCAACGTTGAATACGGCGTACCAACTGACATCGATGAAGTCGATGACTTCGCCAGAGAGGAACCCGCCGTCACCGCGAAACAAGCGGTCGATGAGGTTGCCGAGTGCACCGCCGAGGATCGTGGCGAGTATTGACAACCGAATTCGATCGGTCGTCTTCCAAACCAATGTGCCAAGGAAAATACAGAGCAGAATCACGAGGCCGCCGACCCATTGGCCTTGACCAGACCCAGTGCTGAACGAGAAGCCGCTGTTGTAGGCGAGGTCAAACTCGAGCGTTGGCAGGAGTTTGAACGGGTCACCATCGCTCAAAGAATTCTCGGCCCACCATTTGGTCAATTGATCGACAACGACCGTAACGGCGACGATGACGCCGGGCAGGCGAAGGAGTCGGACTCGATTCACCTGGACACGGTAGCCAGTCGCGTCCCAATCGCTGTGGCGAGTGCAAGTCCCGCGACCACAAGCAACCCGCCGGTGAACCCGGCTGACGAGTCGGCAATGAGACCCATGACCAAGGGACCGGTCACACCGCCTACCTCGCCGACCGCGAACCAGATGCCATTGGCCAGGCCGGCGTTGGATGGTGTCACCCGGTCGGCTTCCATCAAGATGAGGATGGTGAGCGGGATCAGCGCGGAACGCGCGGCGGAGACAATCGTGCCGATCACGATGAGCGGCGGTGATCCCAACGCGGTGATGCAAAGGCCACACGCCAACACGATGAACGCGGCGATCAGTAAACCGACAACGCGCCGAGGGTTGGCGAAGTTGGGGACCACCGCCGAGATTCCGATACCAACGAGGCCGGCGAGAGCGGTCCAGTTCGAAGCGACCGACGGCGAGAAGTCGCCGAGATCTTCAACCACGGTGACCGTCCACGGTCCGAGGGAGTGATTGACGAAGAAGACGGTGAATGCCAGGCCGAGTGCAAGGCGAACGCCGGACGATCCGAGAAGCTCGCGCAGGTGGCCTCCCTCTGGTGTGGTCTTTGGGCGCGGAATTGATGGCTTGGTGGAGGTCGCATAGGTGACGGCCCAAACGACGGTGAGTGCGGCGGCCAGAGCGGACTCGGCGATCAAAACTCTTCGCCAACTGTCGTCGAACAGCGGCAAGAGGAACGAGTTGGTTGTGGCGACGATCACCACGCCGCCGACTGCCGGTGCGACCACGTAAATCCCGACCGCGCGGCGCCGTTCGGTTTCGTCAGGAAACCATCGAGTGACGAACGTCGGGGCGGAGGCAGAAATGAGGGGGCCGAAGACGCCGAACAGGGCGACGGCGAGCCACATCGAGGAGACACTGGTGGCGTCAGCTCGAGCGAGAAGCGACCCAGAAACGGAGCAGCCGCCGAGGGCTACCGCCCACCCGATGCCAAATCTGTCGATGAACCGACCAGCGAGCGGTGCGGTGAAGATGAACATGAACGCCCAGGCCCCCAGCGCAAGGCCCATCGACCCACGCGATGCGCCGATGTCTTCTTGCACCAGTGTCAGCATCGGAGCGAGCGCTGTTACCGCCATCCCAAATGCCGAGTAGACGCCAACGAGTCCGATCAGGACCCGCCACCGGTGATGCGATGCGTTCACCGTGGACTTCTAGCACGCCACGCAACAAAGCACGTCTGGGGACAGACCCCAAGTGTGCTTTGAGACCACGAGTGCGTTTTGCGGTTGGTGAAGTAGTCGACAGCACCGAAGCGGCCATGGCACACCCTGCAAAACGCAAGAGGCCCGGACCTGGTGGGTCCGGGCCTTGCTTGCGGAGGGTATGGGATTTGAACCCATGGAGGCTTGCACCTCACACGCTTTCCAAGCGTGCCCATTCGGCCGCTCTGGCAACCCTCCTGGCGGAACCCGCGGCGCGGGTTCCGGACAGGAAGGGTATCGTGTTCCTTGAAGCGCCCGTTCCGGGGTGTGGTGGTCGGGTCCTGTGCAACAGGCGTCCGTGAATCGAGTCAGGGTCGGAAGGCAGCAGCTCTCAGCGGAGCCGCTTGTGTGCCGCAGATCACCTGGCCGCCACTCCCGGGAACGGGCGCTCGTCGTTTCGGTCCAGGCATCGCTCTGGTCAGCGCCGAACAGCGACTTGTAGGTAGAGTCGACCGGGCATGGCCTACCAGTCGCTCTACCGCAGATATCGACCGCAGCGCTTCTCGGATATCCGAGGCCAGAAGCATGTTGTGTCAGCGCTGCAGAACGCGGTGGTGAAGGGTGAAGTCGGCCACGCGTATCTGCTGCACGGGCCCCGCGGTACGGGGAAGACCACCTCGGCTCGCGTGCTGGCGAAGGCGCTTAACTGCGAGAACCTCGGCGAGGACGGAGAGCCCTGTGGTGAGTGTGAGAGCTGTGTAGCGATTGAGCACGGTCGGTCGTTCGACCTTCACGAGCTTGATGCCGCGTCTAACAACAAGGTCGAGGACATGCGTGACCTGTTGTCGAAGGTCAATCTCGGCAACCCTGGTCGGGCGAAGGTCTACATCCTCGATGAGGTGCACATGCTCACCTCGCAGGCGGAGAATGCGCTGCTCAAGACACTCGAAGAACCACCTGACCACGTCACATGGGTGCTGGCCACCACTGAGCCGCACAAGGTCGTCGACACGATTCGCAGCCGCTGCCAGGTATTCGAACTTTCGCTCCTTGGCGCCGATGAACTCTCGGACCATGTCCGCTGGATCATCGAAGATGCCAATCTCGAAGTCGACGAAGCGGCAATCGATTACGTCATCTCTGCTGGTGGAGGCTCGGCTCGTGACACGCTCTCGGCGCTTGATCGAGTGGTCGCTGCCGGTGGCGTAGTCGAGATCGACACATCGACTGACACCTTGCTCGACTCCCTCGCCACGCATGATGTTGCCGCCGCCCTCGCTGCCGTTGGTGATGCCACCGGTCGCGGGCGCGATCCGCGCACCATCGGCGAAGGCGTTCTCGCCGGCTTGCGCGACGGCTTCCTGACTGCCATGGGCGCGCCGCCGCCTCGTCTGTCTGTCTCGGCGCGGGAACGGGCCGAACGCCTGGCCGGGTCGATGAGCCCCGCCGCAATGACTCGATCACTTGAAGCGCTCGGCATCGCACTCGTTGAAATGCGCCAAGCACCCGATCCGAGAGTCGATCTGGAAGTCGTGCTCGTCCGGTTGTGCCGACCTGCCACCGATCGTTCCCTTGACGCAATCATCGAACGTCTCGATCGGCTTGAGCAGCAGATGTCGGGTGGAGCACCAGCGTCAGCTGCTATTCCTGCCGCGACAACACCCGCGGCGGCCCCGGTCGCCCCGACTCCAGAACCAGTAGCCAAAGCACCAGTTCCTGCTCCTGTCGAGCAGGCCGAACTGGTTGATGGTCCGCCCGTTATCCCGGCATCGGCCACGCCGGCGATAGCGCCGGCCCCTCCCGTCGACAAATCCACCAAAGGCCCGGCAGCGGCTGCGCGACGAGCGCTAGCTGAGAAGCGCGCCGGCTCGGCGGCTGCTCCCGGCCCGAGCGAAACACCACCTCCATCCCCCGTTGCACCGCCACCAGTCCCGCCCGCACTTTCTGATTCTGCGATGCCAGAGCTTGGCGAGATCCGGCCAGAGTCACCGAGAGAAGTCGTGGAATTAGCTGCGATCCATTTCGGTCTGGAGAGCTCGCAGGTCGTGAAGGCGGCCAACGATCTTCTTGGTGAATCGTCGGGCAAGCGCTCGCCTGATGAACTCGCTGCCTTGTGGGCCGCTCTGGTTGCGGACTATGGGCCCAGCACGGTGCCCGCATCGGTAGCTGGCGAGTCACCGCTTGATACGGCGCTCGCACCGGTGGCCGATGAGCCGCCGCCCTACGACGACGGCGCCTATGATCCCGAACCTCTGCAGGAGAATCCCGGGCCTGCCGGCGATGACGAGGTGGATGTCCATGATCTTGTCGATGCGCCATCACATACTGAAGATCTTATTGACCGGCTTACCGAGGCTTTCCCCGGCGCTGAACTCCATGTCTCCGAGGACGAAGAACACTCATGAGCAACCTTCCTGAACCAACCGAGAACCCTGATACGGCAAATCCGTTTGCTGGGGGCATGCCTGATCTGGGTGGCTTGCTCGAATCAGCGCAGGCGATGATGGCCAATATGCAGGCGGCCGCTTCTGAGGTGGTCACCGGTCAAGCCGGTGGTGGCGTGGTGTCGATCGAGGTCGACGGGCACTTCAACTTTCAATCGGTCTCGATTGATCCGAAAGCCATTGATCCGGACGACGTGTCGCTGCTTGAAGATCTCGTCCTTGCTGCGCTTCGCGATGCCACGGGCCAACTGCAGTCGGGGCAGTCGGGGGCAATGGGTGGGATGGACCTTGGAGGCATGGATCTTGGTGGCCTTGGGGGACTTCTCGGCGGCACCGAGTGAGCTATTCGTCCGCTGTTCAAGAACTGATCGACCAACTTGGTCGGCTTCCCGGCATCGGGCCCAAGTCGGCCCAACGTGTTGCGTTCTATCTGTTGAAAGCCCCAACGGAGGATGCTGCTCGACTCGCTCGAGCGATTGTTGATGCCAAGGAACGTGTGTCTTTCTGTGACCGGTGTTTCAACCTCAGTGAGGGCGGTGAGGAGTGTGGGGTCTGTCGTGATCCCCGTCGCGAAGAACGCATGGTTTGCGTGGTCGAGGACTCACAAGACATCGTGGCCATCGAGCGAACACAAGAGTTCCGGGGTCGGTATCACGTGCTGCAGGGTGCGTTCAGTCCGATTGATGGCGTGGGAGTGGATCAACTCCGCGTGAAGGAACTCATGACGCGGGTTGGCGAGGAAGATATCGAAGAGGTCATTCTCGCCACAAACCCCAACCTCGAGGGTGAGGCCACGGCGGCTTTGTTAGCGAAATACCTGAAGCCGATGGGTGTAAAGGTCAGCCGTATTGCGAGTGGTCTGCCGGTTGGCGGTGACCTTGAGTATGCCGATGAGTTGACGCTTGGGCGGGCTCTCGAGGGTCGCACACTGCTTGGCGGTTAGCCACGAGGCGGGCAGAACCTGGGGGAACGCGACGAGGCGCCGTCTTGTGCCTGCCGGGTTGCGCGGGCGGTGTGGACAAATTCCGGCAGGCCCAGGACGACGCCTCGACCAGTCCACAAAGCGAGTGGGAGGGGGTGCGAATTCGCGTCCGCAGCTTTTGGCTGCCTTGGCTCATTCTACCGCTCTCTTTGTGTTGCAATTACTTTACAATATTGACAGTAAGATGACAAGACCATCTTCAACATTTCTGTTTTATGACGGTGTGATGTTTCTGTTATTACGCAATGCGCAGTGAAAAATGCCCTCGAGACCTGATTTCGTCGCAAGTTCTTAAGGGATTACGCGGATTTCCGCCGTTTGCTGAATTCGTCGCGAGGGCCGTCATCGGCCCAGGTCGTCTCCTCAGTCACAGCTGGACTTGGATCCTCGACTGTAAGGGCGAGTTCGGACTCTTGGTCCACGCCAACACGTGCCACGGAGTTCCGAATGTCGAATATCGCTGCCTGGAGTCGGTCATGCACGTCGCGTTCGGCGGCGAGCAGGCGATCGAGACGCTGCTGCGCTTCCTTGATCACCATGGTTGATCGATCCATAGCCTCTTGGTGAGCCTTGCCAATGACAGTGTCGGCTTTGGCCTGGGCAGTTTCGATCGTCTCGCCGGCACGGTGCTCGGCATCAGCGATCTTCTTGATGGCTGCCTCGGCGGCTTCAGACGCCATGCGTTCACATTCGGTCGTCACCTCGGATTGTTTCTTCTCGAGGCTGGCTGTTGCTCCGGTCGTGAGTGCATCGGCCGTTTCTCTCGCTGCTGCGAGAAGTTCAGCGGAGTGGGCCTTGGCCGCGGAGGTCAACGCCGCGGCTGCCGCGCGCGCTGCTTCGGTTTCGGCCGTCAAGTCTACGGCGGCAATCTCTGCGGCATTGCGAGTCGCTGCTGCGTCTGCAGCTGCCTTCTCGGTAATCGTTTCACTGGACTTCGCGGCCTGGTCGAGCATCTCGCCGACTGTGCCGCCGATGGCACGAACGCCGTCTAGTTCGAGTTCGCGAATTCGCGCCGCCGCCTGGGCCAGTAGCTCAGAAACGGCGTCCGGATCGAGGCCGCCTTCGTCGACCGCCGGAAGCTTCGCATTCTCGAGCTCCTGGGGTTTGATGGCCACGTTCTCAGTATTTCACTGTCGGCGAATCAGGTGGTGGAGACTTCGCTCCTGTTGGTCTTGCTGGCTACGCTCGCCGATATGCAACTCACCGAAATCGATCACATCGCCATCGCTGTCAACGATCTCGAAGCCGCAATTTCCTACTACGGCGAGGCCTTCGGCGCAGAAGTTCACCATCGTGAAATTGTCGACTCTGACGGTGTCGAAGAGGCACTTATTAAGGTCGCCGATAGCTATATCCAGCTGACCGCCGCCACCCGTCCCGACTCACCTATTGCCAAGTACCTCGAGAAGCGTGGTGAGGGACTCCATCATGTCGGTTACCGCGTCGACGACTGTGCGGCCGCTCTCGCCCAGATGATCGAAGCGGGCGCAACACCGATCGACGTCGCTCCTCGACCCGGGTCGCGTGGCACCACCGTGGCCTTCGTGCACCCCAAAGGTTCGTTCGGCACCCTGATCGAACTTGTGCAGGAGTAAAACACGCTGGTGACAGGTCCCAGCTTGTCTTGGCGTCAATGCTTATCAGCTGAGTTCGATCACACCAGACGGGCCGAAGATGGTGGCGCTCAGCTTTCGGTCGCCTCGCTCGCACTCGACCGGCACTGCGTATTCATGAAGTCGGCTTGCCATTGCGGGATCGGGGTGGCGCAGTGACAATTCCATCAGCGTGAGGCCTGGTGCTGAGGTAGCTGCTGGTGTCTCGCCCGGCCACTCGATGAGAAATGGCAAGATGCCATCGCCCTCTGGAAGGGGGAATGTCAACCTCCACTGCAACACTTGGCCGTCCGGCGTTGTGCGTTGCATGTCCGATGCGGGGCCAGGGTCGACGCCGCGACTACGCGCCCACTCAATCCAAGCATCGAGATCCGGGACGGCGGCTGCCCAATTGACGAGGGCTGGCGCGTCCAGATCATCGATGCCGAACGGACGTGGATCTGCTGGTTTGGGTTGGTCGGCGTCGGGCCCGATGACTTCGAGATAGGTCAGAGCGCCGAGCGCCAACAGCACGTTGCGAGTGCCGCGGCCGTCGTGGCTGCCGCCGGTGGTTGGGGTGACTCCCCACTGCTCGACAATCTCCGCGAGGGTCGCGTCGAGGTCTGGCGTGGCGTACACGAGATGGTCGATTGTGGCTTCGAGGCGAGCGGCTCGGTTGATGATGGGCTCCTTCGGTCGGCCCCCGAGATCGACAGCCACAAGGCCGCGGGCATCGGCGAGCGAGTCCTGCCGATCGAGTTTCGCAGATCGTTGATCGCTGAGTGTCCAGCGCCCGCGGATTCCTGCTCGAGGCCGAGCGAGGCGGTCGGGGAATCCGAGTAGCAGAGTGCGGCCGATGTCGTTGGTGGCAACGTCACCAGTGGCGATGGCGCGGCGCCGGGCCAAGTCGTCGGCTCGACGACGAACCTGCTGGATGGCTCGAAGGTCAGCGTCGTGGTGATGGCGGTCCCGGTCCAAGATCAAGGTGAGCCGTTCACCCATATCGGCGGGGAGGTCGGCCGGTCTGCCGCGCAAAATATCACGGTCCTCGAGCAGCGCAGCGAGAAGGCAGGCAAGCCAAGGATCGCGTGCGTCGACGACCATCCGGGCGAGGCGGGGATGGAGGGGAAGATCCGCCATGGCCAAGCCAAGTTTCGACGGGAGACCGCCAGCATCCAAGGCGCCAAGACGTTCGAGCAGCTCGACGGCTGCGGCCCATGCAGATTCTGCCGGCGGGTCAAGGAATGGCAATTCGGACGGATGACGAATGCCCCGCCTCGCAAGGTCGAGCACGAGCGATGCGACCTCAACTTCGGTGATCTCTGGCGGGAGGAATGGTGGACGACTGGCGTGTTCGAGCTTCGACCAGAGTCGGTAGGCCATGCCCGGGCCCAGCCGTCCGGAGCGACCCGCGCGTTGGTCGGCTGACGCTCGGGAGGTACTGACGGTGGTGAGTGCAGTCATGCCGGTACGCGTATCGAAACGCGGCACCCGAGCGAGTCCGGCATCGACCACGGCAGTAATGCCGTCCACGGTCAGGCTGGTCTCAGCCAAGTCCGTGGCGAGGACGACTCGCCGAGATGCGCGGGCGATGAGTGCAGCGTCTTGCTCAACGGCGGCCAGCGAGCCATGGAGAGGGAGGATGGCTGGCCCCTCGGGGCCGACTGCCGCCGCCAACTCTCGTTCCGTTCGACGGATCTCCCCGACACCAGGAAGAAAGACGAGCACATCGCCGCTTGAGCGCAAGGCCTCGACCACCGTCTTCACTACGGCGGGAACGAGAGGGGAGCGAGCTTTACGTGGCCGCCACACGAGCTCGACTGGGAAGGTGCGACCCGGGCTTTCGATCACGGGCGCCGGAGGTCCGTCCCCACCAAGCGCCATTGAGATCTGTTGGGAATCGATCGTGGCCGACATCACGAGGAGGGCAGCGTCAAGCCCAGCGGTTACACGGGCATGGAGTGCAAGAGCGAAGCCGGTGTCGCCGGGCAGCGAGCGCTCGTGGAACTCGTCGAAGATCACGAGCCCGATACCGGCGAGTGTCGGGTCCCGAACGAGGCGAGCCGTCAATACCCCCTCGGTCACTACCTCAATGCGAGTGGTTGGCCCGATCTGTCGATCGTCTCTCGTCACCCAGCCAACGGTCTGCCCTGGTTCCTGGCCGAGCATCGCGGCCATGCGGCGAGCGGCAGCGCGAGCAGCGACTCGCCGTGGTTCCAGCATGACGATCTTGCGATCACCCAGCCAGTCGGCCTTGAGTAGCCGGAGGGGGACAACGGTGGTCTTTCCCGCGCCCGGCTCGGCGGTGAGCACGGCGTGGCTGGTGGTTCCTAGCGCGGCAGAGAGCTCGGCAATCTGGTCTTCGATCGGAAGTCCGGTATGGGGCACAGACATGGTGTGCCTGATGATGGCAGACTCAGGGCAATGAAGGTTCACTTGGTCGACGGAACGTATGAACTCTTTCGGTATCACTTCTCTCCGGCCAACAAGGAACCTCGACTCGGCGCGCAACGAGGTGTGCTCGGCACGGTCTTGGACCTTGTGTCGGGCGGAGCCACCCATATCGGGATCGCCACCGACCACGTGATCAGGTCATGGCGCAACGAGTTGTATGACGGCTACAAGGATGGGTCCGATATCGACCCCGATATTTTCGCCCAGTTCCCTGAGATGGAAGAACTCCTTGATCTCGCCGGGTTTGAGGTTTGGCCTCAGGTCACTCACGAGGCCGACGATGCCATGGCGGCAGGGGCGGCAATGGCAGCTACCGACGACCGTGTGGAGCAAGTCATCATCTGTACTCCGGACAAGGACCTGGCTCAGTGCGTCACCGCCGATGGCCGGGTTGTTCAACTCGATCGCCGCCGTGAGATCACCTATGACCGAGCCGGCGTGATTGAGAAGTTCGGCGTGCCTCCCGAGTCGATCCCCGACTATCTCGGCGTCGTCGGCGACACCGCCGACGGATTCCCCGGGCTTCCGGGCTGGGGTGCAAAGTCCGCTGCTGCGGTGCTGACTCGGTATGGTCACATCGATGCGATCCCACTCGACGTCGAGGAGTGGGATGTTGAGGTCAGAGGCGCCACCAAATTGGCCCTCATGTTGCGAGATCATTTCGAGGATGCCCTCCTTTTTCGTCGCATCGCCACAGTCGATATCGAGGCCCCGGTGAGTGCGACTGTCGATGAGATGGCCTGGCTTGGCCCCCAACCTGGCTTCGACGAACGTTGCGTAGCTATCGGTGCGCAACGGCAGGCGGCCCGACTTCACGAGCTTTGGGCTGAGCGCGGTGCCGACCGTGGATAAGGAACGTGCCCTCGACATTGCCAGCCAGTTCGGCGACGATCTCGCGGCGCGTTTGCGGTTCATCTATGAGCTTGACGAGCTGAAGTCGGTCCTTCGCCAGACCCTGCTCGCTGACAAGAGCCGCCAGGAGAACTCGGCTGAGCATTCATGGCATCTGGCGATGACCGCGATGGCGCTCGCTCCACTGGCTGACCCGCCAGTCGACACCGAGCGGGCGATCAAGATTCTGCTCGTGCACGACATTGTGGAGATCGATGCTGGCGACGTGTTTATCTATGACGCGGAGGCTCGGGCCAGCAAGGAGGCCGAGGAGGTTGCAGCCGCTGATCGGATCTTCGGCTTGCTCCCCGAACCGCAGGCATCAGAACTCCGAGCCCTATGGGACGAGTACGAGGCTCGTGAAACCCCTGAGGCACGCTTTGCCTATTCGTGCGACAGGCTCCAGCCCATGCTGCTCAATCTTGCGATCGGCGGTGGGAGTTGGAAGCGCCACGGCATCAAGGCGCATCAGGTCAAAGAGGTCAACGGCAAGATTGCGTGGGGTCTTCCCTCAGTCTGGGAAGCCGCCGAAGCGATCCTTGATGGCGCCATCGAAGACGGCGACCTGCCTGTCTGATCGGGTCCATCAGCGGATGGTCGCTGAAGATCGGCAACTCACCGCGGCTGAGAGGTCAACGAACGAATTGAGTCATGGCTCGAAATCGACGGTTGAACACAGCCGGGTGAGCACTCTGATGCATCGGGTCACCCGACTTGATGACGGGTGATCTCGACGATTGACGGCAGTCGTCTTGCAGTCGTCCCCATACTCGGGCGACGATCTGGGCATGAGTGACGACATCCGCCCTTTTACCGTGGCCGTCTCTGACGGAGAGCTCGCTGATCTGCGTGAGCGTGTGGCACGGACGCGTTGGCCGGAGAAAGAAGTGGTCGATGACTGGAGCCAAGGGGCTCCTTTGGCCTACATCCAGGAACTGTGCGACTACTGGGCCACGTCGTATGACTGGCGGCGCTTCGAGGCGGAGATCAACGCATATGACCATTTCTTGACCGAGATCGATGGAATCGACGTTCATTTCATGCATGTGCGGTCACCTCATGAAGATGCACGGCCGATGATTATCACCCACGGGTGGCCGGGGTCGGTTGCCGAATTCATGAAGATCATCGGCCCGCTCACCAACCCAACCGAGCATGGTGGTTCAGCCGATGACGCCTTCCATCTCGTTCTCCCGTCGATGCCTGGTTATGGCTGGAGTGCCAAGCCCACTTCGGCTGGTACATCCATCGGGAAGATCGCCGAGATGTGGGACGTCCTCATGGTCCGACTCGGCTACGACGCCTATGTTGCCCAAGGCGGTGACTGGGGGGCGGCGGTCACCTCGGCTATTGGCTGGCAGGCGCTTGGGCATGTTGAGGCGATCCACACCAATATGCCGATCGCCCGGCCCGGCTCCGGTGATCTGGAAAACCCCAATGAGGTCGAACGGGCCTCTCTGGCGGCACTCAAGTACTACGACGAGGTCGACTCGGGCTATTTCAAGCAGCAGGCAACGCGTCCACAAACGCTCGGCTATGGACTTACTGACTCGCCAGCCGGCCAAGCCGCCTGGATCGCTGAGAAGATGTGGGCATGGACCGATAACGATGGGAACCCCGAATCGGCGCTTACCCGTGACGAAATCCTCGACAACATTTCGATCTACTGGTTCAACGCCACGGCCGCGTCTTCTGCCCGGATCTATTGGGAGACCCGTGTCGGAGCGACGCGAGGTGTTGTCGAGATCCCTACCGCGGTCTCGACGTTCCCCGCTGAGATTATTCCGTCGGCGCGCCGATGGGCTCCGAAGGTCTACGCCAATATCGAGTACTGGAACGATCTCGACCGCGGCGGCCACTTCGCCGCGTGGGAAGTGCCCGACCTGTTCGTTGCTGAATTGCGAGCCGCCTTCAAGGTGATCTGACAACGCCCGTTTCGACAACGCACGTTTGGGGTCTGTCCCCAAACGTGCGTTGCTCAGCGCTCTTCGGGCAGTTTGCCAGCGAGGGCGCTGTACTGGGCGGGCATCTCGTTGGAACCGGCGAAGTCGGCGGCCGGGTAGGCCTCTCCGAACCGCGTCTCGATAGGGATCACGCCGGACCACCACGGACCGGCCATGTCGTCTTCCTCGTCGATCGGGTCGCCATCGCGGACCTTGGCGGACGCCTCGTCGAGTGACATTTCGAGAACCAGCGTCTTGCGGTTGTCGACTGCGCTTACGCCGCGGCCCTCGTCCCAATTCGCCACCACGTGATCGGTGATCAGTTTGAGTGTGCGCAGCTTCTCGTCAGGATCTTCGATCTTTGTGGCGAGTCCGCGGACGACGACCGAGCGATAGTTCATTGAGTTATGGAACGGCGTCCGCGCCATCACGAGACCGTCGATGTGCGTGACCGTGGCACAGATCTCGTGCCCGCTGCCGGTGCCGAGAAGGTGGTTGGCGGCAGCGCCGTGGAGGTACAACTTCTCATCGTCACGGCCGTAGGCCATCGGGAGAACAAGCGGCCCATCGGGGGTCTGCACGCCGACGTGAGCGATCAGACCGGCGTCAAGAATCTCCTGTACACGGTTGCGTTCGTACACGGCGCGGTCGGCGCCCCGACGAAGAGTCGTACGAGCGGAGGGGGCGTTGGCGGCTTCAGACATGTCTAAATGTTAGAGCGTTCAACACGTCAGGTCCCAGGTTCTCTGGTGATTCGGCTATGGCGTGGTCGGCACCCAGTTGCCATGGAAGCCGAACGGCACCCGCTGGGGGAGATGAATGGTGGCGACCGGAT
>Ga0233427_10002170_pt1 | contig 19049 bp, 15 predicted proteins | sample SI_118_April2016_5_FD_179885 | JGI IMG/M metagenome (GOLD analysis project Ga0233427, IMG submission 179885) | Seawater microbial communities from Saanich Inlet, British Columbia, Canada - SI_118_April2016_100_MG | ecosystem: Environmental > Aquatic > Marine > Inlet | place: Canada: British...
ACGGTAATGGCGGTGAGGGAGGTGCCCGAATCGGAAAACGCATCAGAATCAGCGGCTGGCGGGACTGAAGAAAACAGTGAAATCGTTGCGACCGGCGTTTCTGAAGCCAATTCTCCTGATGCCGAGGATCGGAAAACAGATCTGCTCTCGGTGTACCAGATGGCCAGGGCACAGGATCCGGTCTTCGCCGCCCAAAGTTATCGCTACCAGGCAGCCCTTGAGGTCGTACCCAAATCGAAAGCAGCCCTCCGGCCACAATTGAGCGCGAGCGGTAGTCACAGCGAAGCAACCTCTGACGCTACCACAGCGACCCGCGCATCGATTTCGCTCTCGCAGTCGCTCTACAACAAGAGCAACCGGATTTCTGTCGCCCAGGCGGGTCAGCAGGCTAACCAGGCCGAACTTCAGTTCGTGATCGCATCAGCAAATCTTGTCAATCGTGTAGTCAACGCCTATTTTTCGGTCCTCGCGGCCCGAGACAACGTCGGGCTCTCCCGTCGAAACGAACGCGCTATTGGCCGGCAGTTGGAACTCGCCCAGGAACGTCTTGAGGTGGGACTCGGTACGCGAACCGATTTATTCGACGCCCGCGCAAGATTTGAGAAAGCCGTAGCGGACACGATCGAGGCCGAAAAACTCCTCGACGATTCCCGGCAAACACTAATCGCGCTCGTCGGGGAGGAGGTCGGTGATCTGCAGCCTCTGCCCGATTCCGTCGCGCTCGGTATGCCTCTTCCGGACGACAGCGAGGCCTGGGTCGTTGAGGCATTGAAAAACAACCCCGACCTTAAAGTGAAGTCCCTCAACATTTCACTTTCAGACCTGGAAATCGACCGACAAAAAGCGCAGCGGCTACCGAGTGTGGGTTTGAAACTGTCGGGAAATTATTCAGACACCTATACCGGCGATGATACTAATGCCCGGATGATGTTTTCTGTAGATATTCCTTTCTATCAGGGTGGCTTGGTTGATTCGCGTGTTAGAGAGGCAGCAGAGAATCTGAACGCGGCGCGCTATGACCACGAAGCTGCTATTCGTGAACTGCGCCGTGACACGCGACAGACTTTCCTCGGCATTAAGAGTCGTCTGCGTCGGATCGATGCGCTGGCCGAAGCCGTCCGTGCAGGGGAAAACGCTTTACTCGCAAAAGAAGAAAGTTTTTCTGCCGGCCTCACCACAAACATTGAGGTGCTCGATGCTCAGCGAGACCTCTTCCAAGCAGAGCGAGACTATCTAAAGGAGCGCTATGACTACATCAGGAAGATGCTCGAACTTGAGGAACTTGCGGGCACCCTCGATGAAGAGGATGTTCGCCGGGTAAACACGCTCCTAGCAAAGACCGACTAGCCGGAACCCGGCGGCCGCAACGCGAACACGATGCGGCGCTCTCCGAGTACGGTGCTGAAGCGTGCCGTTAGCCGACCTACCCCTTCCAGTACAACGGCAGACCCTACCGAACCCAGCGACACGAGATCCCCTGCACGAAGCGTTCTCCCGCGCGCTGCGAGCAGTTCTTGCAATTCAGTCACCGCACTCAGGGGTTCCCGGTTTCGCAACAACCCATAGCCATTAGTCAGTATTTCTCCCCCGCGATCAGCGAGGCCGGCCTCCATGGGGCTGCTCAAGAATCCGACACCGCCAGCTTCGGAAATTGGCCAAGGCGCTCCCAGAACCAGGTAGCGAGCTCCCGCATTCACCACGGTTAGCGCAGCCCAGAGATCCTGCTGTTCTTCCCTAAGCAACCGGTCACGCACGAGCACGGCCGGGATAAGTTCAGAGAAATATCCATGGATTGAGGGCGCTGGGCCGACACCGCCAACCGCCCCACCTCGCACACGAAGCAACCAACCCAGCTGTGCAGATTGCTCCGAACCCATTGCCCCATACAGAGTAGCGCCGCTGGAGGTGAACATATTTTCAAGAACGGGCGCGACTACCGTCTGCCCATCTCCCGCCAGCTCACAAAGAAACCCGGCTACCCCGCCGTAATCCGGCGCCAGTTTCATCAGCAGTAAATCCTGAACCTCAATCGCGACGCTAGCATTGAGCTCCGGAAGCAACGTCGTCATTTTCTGGCGCGCTGTGAAAGACTCAATAGCCTGTTCAAGTGCCTCCTGACCAGCATCAGCACCAGCTATTGATGTCGCCCCAAGGAACAAAACCCCAAAAAAAAGAAACGTCCCGGCGAGGCAGCTCATCCGGCATCGCGTTATCGTGTGCACACGCTCTTGACCTTCAACGTGGATACTGCCACCATGGCGTCAATCGCACAGCCTAGCATCAAGTGCCGTGCCACGATACTCCTCCCTGGATTCCAACTGGTGACAGAACCCTCCAGAACATCCGGTAGCCGAATTACGATCACGGAAGCCGGTCGGTTGTTTGGAATATCCACGAACACAATTCGTAGAAGGGTGAAGAATGGCCACCTGACACCATTCCAACGCCATCAGCCCGGAGGTCGTCCGCGCTATGTTTTTGATGTAAATGATCTCGTTCGCGTTTTTGGAGAGCCACAGACCCAATTGGGGGATACATCTCAGGGTAGTGACAGCGGCATGCCACGGAACGTTCCAATAGAAGAAAATACTGAAAATCAGGAGATTTTTGATCAACTCAACTCATTCCATCAACTTGAAAGAGACCTTGCTGCCTTGAAAGCCAGATTCGAAGCCCAAAGCCGTCATCTTGAAGACCTGCAGCGATTGCTGACTCCGCGACTTGAGGCACCCCAGCCCGTAGGCCATCGGGCTGCCCAATATCTCGGAAAGCTCACCAGAGCCTTCAAAGGAGAAAACCGATAATGCCTGTACTGCCTTTCATCCGGAACTGGCCACGGCTTGCAGGAGCGTTTTTGAGCGCACTGATATTGTTCGCCACCCCCATAGGTGCCGGAGCCGATACTGCGAATGACCCGCTGCAACCTTTTAACCGGGCAATGTTTGCGTTCAATGATGTCGTCGACCGGGCCCTGATCCGCCCACTGGCGGTCGGCTACCGGGCGGTACTCCCACAGCAGATTCGCGATGGAGTTAATAATTTTTTCGATAATCTTCGGGCGCCCACCACGCTCATAAATGACGTTCTTCAAGGGAAGCCCAAGCGCGCCCAGGACACGGTCAACCGGTTTTTGGTCAATAGCACGATCGGCCTGCTGGGTTTTGTCGACATTGCCTCCAGACTCGGGTTTCCAGACCACGAAGAGGACTACGGACAGACATTGGCGGTCTGGGGGGTTCCTGCAGGGCCCTATCTAGTGTTGCCGCTTTTAGGTCCAAGCACAGCCAGGGATGCGCTGGGCCGGGTGCCAGAATTTTATATCGCCGACCCACTTTGGCAGCCCGATGAAACAGCGGTGACAGTCGCCCGCTTTGGGCTTCGCGCGGTTGATATCCGCTCGCGACTGCTCGATTTCGATCGAATCGTTCAGATGCAGGTCGATCCTTATCTTTTCTTCCGGGAGGTTTATCTCCAAAACCGCCAGCGCGCTATCATGGACGGAGTAAGGCCCGATAGCGCGGGAAAATCTGAAGGTCTAGAGCAACAACTGCTCGAAGACTGATCAAAAGGAATGCGTACGGGTGGCGACCTGGGCCATAGGAGACGTTCAGGGATGTCTGAGTTCATTGACTCAACTCCTAGACAAGATAGCCTTCAGGCCGGAGACTGATGAGCTCTGGATGGTGGGCGATCTAGTAGGCCGTGGTCCGGACCCGTGCGGCGTCCTGGACCTTCTGATTTCCTTGGAAGGGTGCGTGGTCTGTGTTCTTGGAAACCATGATCTTCACCTCCTTGCGGCAAGTTTCGGGCTGCAGCAGGTTAAAGCTGAAGATAATCTTTTACCCGTCCTGCAACACCCCGGCCGGGCAAAATATATAAACTTTCTTTTAAAACAACCACTTATACACTTTTCGGCCGACATCAACTGGGTCATGGCGCACGCCGGCGTTTATCCATGGTGGTCGCTATCCGAAAGTGTCAAACATGCTGGGGAGGTGTCCTTGGTACTCAAGGGGCGAAACCCGGAGAGTTTTCTCGAGCACATGTACGGAGACCACCCCGTGAACTGGGATCCCAAACTTTCGGGCGAGGACCGCTTGCGGTTTATCACCAATGTGTTTACCCGGATGCGCTTGTGTGATGAAAGGGGCCGGCTTGATCTCAAGCACAAGTCTAGCCCCGCTAGCGCGCCCGTTGGTTTTCTACCCTGGTTTGATTATGAAAATCGTGGGCTCGCTGACACGCGGGTCGTTTTCGGCCATTGGTCCACACTCGGCCTTGTCCAAAAACCGCGCTACCTAGGTCTCGATTCGGGCTGTATCTGGGGGGGGCGCTTAAGTGCTGTACACCTTGAGTCAGAACACGTTAACATCATCTCGGTGCCCTGTGGGCCCACCGCAACTATCGAACCCGCATGAATAACGCTTACGAAATCGACATTGAGATTGAGACCTCCTACATGGCGGAGCACTCCGAACCCGATGAAGACCGCTACGTTTTTGCCTATACGATTACGCTCGTTAATCGAGGCTCGGTTGCGGCGAAACTGCTTTCGCGACGATGGATCATTACTGACTCGGACAACCGAACGGAAGAGGTGGAAGGCGAAGGCGTCGTCGGGGAACAGCCCACCCTCAAACCGGGCGAGGGATTCCGTTATACATCAGGTGCCGTAATCGAAACCCCGGTAGGCACGATGCACGGCTCCTACAAGATGCTGGCGGAGGACGGAGAGACGTTTGATACAGATATCCCCGAGTTTGTTCTTTCCGCACCCAGGGTATTACACTAAAACTATATAAATAATTGATTTATATAGTTTTTTAAACATCCAGGTTGCTGACAGCAAACGCATTACGTTGAATAAAGTCCCGCCGGGGTGCAACCTCTTCCCCCATTAATACCGTGAAGATCTCGTCCGCTCCCACAGCATCTTCGATCTGAACCTGCGACAGGCGCCGCTGCTCGGCGTCCATCGTAGTCTCCCAGAGCTGTTCCGGGTTCATCTCGCCGAGGCCTTTGTATCTCTGAATATTGATCCCACGGCGCGCCTCAGACATCAGCCATGACAACGCCTCTGTAAAGGTCTCCACTTGTTGCTCCCGTTGGCCGCGTTTTACAGTGACCGCCTCACCGACTTCGGACCGGAGTCGGTGACCCAGGGCAGTGAGAGAGGTGTATTCCGTCGACTCAAAGAAGTCCTTCAAAAACCGGCTCTGGCGATAGCGGCCGTGCCGTTCACTGTCAACGACCAGAGCCACTCCTTCGGTCTGATCATCCCAGCTCACACGGTAGGCAGCACCGCCAGTGTTTGCGTCGACATTGAGCACCTCACTCAGCACTTGAGCAAACGCATCGCGCTGGGAAGGTTGTGAAACCGCCGAAATCTCAAACTGCGGTTGCCCGGAGAGCGCCCAGAGCACTTCGGCCTGATAACGCCTCGCCATTCGTTGGATAGCGGTTTCCACTAAGAAATAGTCACTGCAGATACCCCGAAGCACGGTGCCAGAAAGCGGTTTAGCAGTATCGTGTTTCGGCACCAATTCAGCGTCTTCAAGAGCCAGATCCAAAAGCATCCGGTGCAGCTCGTCATCATCCTTGACGTAAGTTTCCTTCTTTCCCGAAGTGAGTTTATAGAGCGGAGGTTGCGCGATATAAACGTGGCCGCGCTCGATCAGTTCAGGCATCTGGCGGTAGAAAAATGTCAAAAGCAGCGTACGTATATGGGATCCGTCGACATCTGCATCGGTCATGATGATGACCCGGTGATAGCGCAGGCGGCTGACATCAAAGTCATCAGTGCCGATTCCTGTCCCCAATGCGGTGATTAGCGTTCCAACCTCTTCCGACGCGAGCATCTTGTCAAAGCGTGCCTTCTCAACATTCAAGATCTTGCCTTTCAATGGAAGGATTGCCTGAAAACGCCTGTCCCGGGCCTGTTTCGCCGACCCGCCAGCGGAATCACCCTCGACCAGATAAATCTCACACAGGGCCGGATCTTTTTCCTGGCAATCAGCCAGTTTTCCGGGTAACCCGCCAATTTCGAGGGCGCTTTTGCGCCGGGTCATTTCCCGTGCCTTTCGAGCCGCATCGCGGGCGCGTGCTGAATCGACGATTTTCTCCATAATCCCGCGTGCTTCGCCAGGGTGCTCCAGCAGGAAAGTCCCGAGGTGATCATTGATCAGGGATTCAACAGGACCTCGGATATCGGAGGAGACAAGTTTGTCTTTAGTCTGAGAGGAAAACTTAGGATCCGGAACCTTGATCGACAGCACGGCCGTGAGGCCTTCTCGGCAATCCTCGCCGCGCAAACTAATTTTCGCCTTTTTGGCGAGTCCTGATCCCTCCATGTAACGGCCCATGGAACGCGTGATCGCTGACCGAAACCCTTCGAGATGGGTTCCACCATCGCGCTGGGGAATGTTGTTGGTGTAGCAGAAAACGCTCTCCTGGTACGAGTCATTCCACTGAAGGGCCACCTCGACGATCACATCGTCACGCTCATCACGGATGTAGCAGGTGGTCGGATGCAGAGGGCTCTTCTGGCGGTTGAGGTGGGCTACAAATGCCTCGATCCCGCCTTTGTACTCAAAAACATCTTCTGTATCGGCCCGCTCGTCGACTAACTTATTTCGCACCCCCGAGTTAAGGAAAGACAACTCTCGAAGTCGTTTAGCGAGAATATCGTGGTGCATCACTGGGTCTGAAAAGATCTCTGAATCCGGGCGAAAGTGCACCTCTGTGCCGGTTCGGTCGGTTTGTCCGACTATCGCTAAAGAGTCTTTAGCGATGCCTTTTTCAAATTCCTGTCGGAATATCTGACCCTCTCTATGGATGGTGAGTCTCAGATAGGAGGATAAGGCATTCACTACAGATACTCCGACGCCGTGTAGCCCTCCGGATACCTTGTATGAATTCTGGTCGAACTTACCGCCAGCGTGCAGTTGAGTCATGATTACCTCAGCTGCAGAGCGGCCCTCTTCTGCAATCAGTCCCGTCGGGATGCCGCGCCCATCGTCAATAACGCTGATGGTTTCGTCTGCGTGAATCGTGACGGTAACCTCGCTGCAAAACCCAGCCAAGGCCTCATCGATTGCGTTGTCGACAACCTCGAAAACCATATGGTGTAGGCCTGTGCCATCGTCGGTATCACCGATATACATACCTGGGCGCTTTCGCACCGCCTCAAGGCCTTTGAGCACCTTGATGCTGCTTTCATCATAGACAGGGGAATTCGCCATAAATACTCCAAAACTGGGTCAATAATTATACCATCGAGACCAGGTCATAATCCCGAGAAACGGCTATTTTTAGGGGTTTTTATAGTTCCACGTGGAACAGTCCGCCTATGTTCTGGCTTGTTCCACGTGGAACGTCTTAAGAATGCCTAAAGGCGCATTGGCATGATGAGGTACAACGTATCGTCGTTATCAGGCTCGTGCAACATAAAGCCTGTGTTGGCATCCTGAAGCTCCGCTTCTACCGTGTCGCTGGTCAGTGCTTTTAGTGCATCCATTAAGTAGGTCACGTTGAAGCCTATTTCGACATCTGTCCCTTCGTACTCCACCGGAATCTCGTCGGTAGCTTCTTCATGCTCGGGATTATGCGCACTGACCTTAAGAGTTCCTTTGCTCAACTCTAACCGGATACCTCTGTATTTCTCGTTGGTAAGTACAGCAGTTCTTGCCAACACTTCATGGAACTGCTGACGGTCAGCAACCATCTTCTGTTTGAGCACCTGCGCCATAACCGCCTTGTAATCTGGAAACTTTCCATCGATTAGTTTACTGATCAGGGTTGCCCCGGGGCGCTCTAAGCTGATGTGGTTGTTGTTGAGCTCCACCGTAACATCCTCTGTGCCCTCTCCGAGAAAGCGCCCCAGTTCTGCCACGGCTTTGCGGGGCACGATTACCTGGCGCTGACCACCCGCCGGGCTAGCGAGTGTCGTACGGCTTCTCGCCAGACGATGTCCGTCCGTAGCGACGGTGGTGATGGTGTCGCCTTCAAGTTCTACTAGAACCCCGTTTAGAAAGTACCGGACATCCTGCTGCGCCATAGAAAAAGAGGTCCGATCTAGAAGGTTTTTAAGGTCTTTTCGGGAAATTGTGATTCGCTCCTCCCACTTCCCAGCCTCTAGTCTAGGGAAATCCTTAGGCGGTAAAGCCTGAAGCGTAAAGCGACTCCGAGCGGACCGCATTTTTGCTTTATCACCCTCTCCACTAAAATCAATGGTCGCGGTCTCAGGTAGAGCCCGGCAGATATCCAGCAGTTTGCGTGCGGTAACGGTGCACTCGCCGTCCTCACCACTTAGCACCTGCGCCTCGATACTGATCTCAACCTCAAGATCTGTACCGACTAACGTCAAGTTCTTTCCTTCTAGGCGTAAAAAAACATTGGCGAGTATCGGCAACGTCTGACGTCGCTCAACTACGCTAGTGACGATGCTCAACGGGCCCAATAGAACTTCACGCTCGATCTGAAATTTCATATTTTATTTAGAAGGATAATAGTGTTAATAAGGCCTGTGGATAAGTCGAATATCCATTTTATACGATAAATTTCAAATACTTATATATTTATATCAGTTAGAAATCCTGTGGAAAGAGTATGGAGAGTTTCTGGATAAAATGACCCTTTCTTTCAGAATCCTATTTTAGCTGACATTATCCACAATTTATCCTCACTAAGCGCCCAGGATCCTTTGTAGGTTTTGATAATCCTCGCGCACCCTGGCGTCCGTTGCAACCAACTCCTGGACTTTTCGCTGAGCATGCAAAACAGTGGTGTGGTCACGACCACCAAACGCGTCCCCGATTTCTGGCAGACTCATATTGGTTAACTCCTTAGCCAAAGCCATCGCCATCTGCCTCGGCCTGGTAATCTGTCGGTTTCGCCGCTTTGAATGTAGATCAGCAATCCGCATTTTGAAGTACTCAGCGACAATCTTCTGGATATTCTGAATCGTCACCCGCCGCTCCTGGAACACCAAAAGATCGCGTAGCGACTCCCGGGTGAGTTCCAGATCAATGGGCCGCCCGGTAAATCCACTGCTGGCAACTATACGGTGCAGCGCCCCCTCCAACTCGCGAACATTAGACCGAATCTGCCGAGCGATAAAAAACGCTACTTCGTCCGGTAGAAGTACCCCTTTCATCTGGGCCTTGTGCTGCAAGATAGCGACCCGGGTCTCAAGTTCGGGCGGATCGATCGGCACGGTGAGGCCGCTGCCGAATCTCGAGATAAGTCTTTCCTGAACGCCGGTAATCTCTTTTGGAAAGCGATCACTGGTCATGATAACTTGGCGCTGTCCTTCAAGTAAGGTATTGAAAGTATGGAAGAATTCCTCCTGTGAGTGCTCCTTTCCGGAAAAAAACTGGATGTCATCAATAAGTAACGCATCGAGTGAACGATAGTAGCGTTTGAAGTCGTTGATGGCATTGTGCTGCAAGGCTTTCACCATATCGGCGACGAAGCGTTCGGAGTGCACGTAGACCACATTGGCTTTGGCCTGGTTTTCCATCACCAAGTTACCCGCGGCCTGCATGAGATGGGTTTTCCCAAGCCCAACACCGCCATAAAGAAACAGTGGGTTGTACGCCTTGCCGGGGTTCTCCCCAACCTGACGAGCGGCGGCCCGCGCGAGTTGATTTGATTTCCCGCCGATATGAGTATCGAAGGTGAAGGCTGGATTCAGTCTGCCCTCAAAACGTATAGGCCCGACACCAGGCCGCTTGCCCGCGTTTTCGACTTTTGCACTTGAACCAACTCTAGGTGAAGTAGTACCACTGCCCACCTCGATCTTTAACTCAAGAGGCGTCTTACTGAAACTGTTTACCAGAAGCTCCACTTCATCGAGCATCTCTTTGATGATGAAATCACGAACAAATTGGTTGGGGGCAAGAAGTTTAAGATCTCCGCCCTCCTCGACTGCCTGCAATGGGCGAATCCAGGTATTGAATTGCTGCGGGGAGAGATCATCCTCGAGACGCCCTAAACACAGGTTCCAGACAGCAGACAACGGCGAATCTCCTAAAGTTGGGTGGCTAGAACGCTTGTGGGTTTCCCCAAAACCGCGCGTTTTAACCTGTTTTAACCGGTTTGATCTGAATAAGTAGTCTAATTTTATGCGGTCTGAAGATATTTATCCACAAGCTAAAAGGAAAAAAATCTTATCCACAATTATCCTAAAAACAGTGAAAAACCAATAAAAACATTGACATTTTTCCGTTTTAAGAGGTACATTCCAACGCCTTTTTCCGCTTCAGGGTCTGTTATTGCCATGAAAAGAACTTTCCAACCCAGCGTGGTCAAGCGCAAACGACGCCATGGTTTCCGGGCACGTATGAAAACCCGCGGGGGCCGAGCGGTTCTCAATGCTCGGCGCGCGAAAGGTCGGGCAGTACTCAGCGCCTAAGCGGCGACCGCGCTAGCAAGCGCGCGGCTATGACCGGTTACGGCTTCGCCGCGGTCCGACGTCTACTTCGGGCAGCTGCTTTTAAAGCGGTGTTGAACGTCCGGTGCAGCAGTAAAGACCGATTATTTGTTGTTTACGCAAAAGAGAATGGCCTCACACGCGGGCGCCTTGGAATAACTGTTTCGAAGAAGACGTCACCAAAGGCAGTGCGGCGCAACTTGATTAAAAGATTAGTGAGAGAATCCTTCCGGTACCACGCGCCGGATGTTACGGGTCTGGATGTCGTCGCCATAGCGCGCCAGCCCAGTTCGAGTGCGGCAAACAAAGATATCTGCCAAAGTCTGGATAGGCACTGGCATCGAGTAAATAGCCAATGCAGAAAATCCTGATTGCTTTCCTGAAGGGGTATCGATACTTCGTGAGCCCATGGTTTGGGCAATCCTGTAGGTTTTATCCCTCATGCTCGTGTTATGCCATTGAGGCGGTCGAGACACGGGGTGCGTTCTTGGGGTTAGGGCTTGCGCTTCGACGACTCGGCCGTTGTCACCCCTGGCATCCTGGCGGCTATGACCCAGTTCCCGATGGCCGCCAGACAGACCTACCGGGTGAGGCGACCTAAATGGACTTTCAGAGATTAATCCTTTTTGGCGCGCTGGGTATGGTGCTGCTGTTGTTATGGCAGGCGTGGCTCGAGCATGACTCGAGCAAGAACAACGCCAACTTTAATTCAAATACCTCTATGTCAGCAGCTTCCGGGACAGCGCAGAACGGCGCTTACGGAACAAAAGTTGAGGCCGATGATGTACCCCAGGCGCCAACCGCCTCAGCAGCACCCGAGAGCGCAGATACCCCATCCGCGATCCCGGTAAACCAAAGCCTGCCGGGAGAACGCCGGATCACGGTGGAAACGGATCTGGTCCGTGTGGAGATCGATACTCAAGGCGGTGATCTCAGGAGTTTGGGTTTACTTACCTACCCTGTTTCTCTGGATCAACCGGATTCACCCTTTATGCTGTTGAATGATTCGGGTGCAGATCTATTTCTGATTCAAGACGGCCTGTTAAGTGCAGGTCAGCAGGCCCCCAATCACCACACGGTTTTTTCTACCGATCGCCGGAACGTCACACTCTCCCCCGGTGAAGACAGTGTTCAGGTTCACCTCGACTGGACCTCTGACGAGGGCATTCTGTTTAGAAAGACGTTCACCTTCCATCGAAATAGTTATTACGTCGATGTGGCCTTTACGGTAGACAACCAGAGCAGCCAAGCATGGGCGGGCTACCGGTATTCACAGATCCTGCGCACTCAGGTGGCTGAACCGAGCAAGGGCTTTGGCTTCCTGGGAAGACTGCCAAGTTATAAAGGCGGTGCCATATTTACTCCTGAAGACAAGTATCAGAAAATCGACTTCGAGGAGATGTACGAGGCAAATCTCGCCCGATCTACCCCCTCGGGCTGGGTCGCGATGCTGCAACATTATTTCGTAGGTGCCCTCCTACCAAGCGCGGGTACGGGCTATGAGTTCTATTCGAACGTGACCCGTCGGGACAGCGGCCCGCGTTATCTGATCGGCTACAAGACCACCGAGCCAACCACGGTTCCGGCAGGCGGCTCCCAGACGCTACAAGGAAAAATGTTCATCGGGCCGAAAGAAACCGAACGGTTGATCAAGGCCGACAATCAACTAGAACTCACCGTTGATTATGGCTGGCTGACACCCGTGTCCTCACCCCTATTCTGGGTGATGACCTACATCAACCGGGTTGTGAACAACTGGGGTGTTTCGATTATTCTGTTGACCCTTTTGGTCAAGCTGGTGTTCTTTCCGCTTTCTGCCGCAAGTTACAAATCGATGGCACGCATGAAAAAGATGCAGCCTCGCATGCAGACGCTTAAAGAACGCTTCGGCGACGATAAGCAGAAGTTCCAGGCGGCCATGATGGAGATCTATAAAAAGGAAAAGATCAATCCACTGGGAGGCTGTTTGCCTATTGTCATCCAGATACCGGTTTTCATCGCACTTTACTGGGTGCTCTTAGAAAGCGTAGAACTGCGCCAGGCGCCGTTCGCGCTCTGGATCAAGGATCTTTCTCTTCAGGACCCCTACTACGTGCTGCCGATTCTGATGGGCGCCTCCATGTTCGGCCAACAGCTGCTGAACCCCGCGCCGCTGGATCCCATGCAGCAGAAGATCATGATGGCGTTACCGTTGGTGTTCACCATCTTCTTTCTTTGGTTCCCGTCAGGTCTAGTCTTGTACTGGCTGGTCAATAACGTCCTGTCCATTGCCCAGCAGTGGGCGATCACACGCAAGATCCAGGCCGCGGACACCAAGACGTAAGCCGTCCCTAGGTCTCCACACTGTTTGCGCTGGGACCGGACAAACACCGTGAGCGCCCCCACTCGAACCATCGCCGCAAGAGCTACCCCACCCGGGGTCGGCGGTATCGGTGTGGTCCGTGTCTCAGGCCCCGAATCCTTACGCATCAGCCATGAGCTAACCGGCCGCCAGTTAAAGCCACGCGAAGCGACCTCGACAGCCTTTCATGGTCGGGATGGACGCGCCCTCGACTACGGGATCGCAATCCTTTTTAAAGCCCCTGCTTCTTATACGGGCGAGGACGTACTGGAGCTGCATTGCCATGGGGGACCCGTCATCATCGACAGTGTCCTGGCTGAATTAAGCTATCTGGGAGTTGACTTCGCTCGCCCCGGTGAATTCACCGAGAGAGCTTTCCTTAACGGAAAAATGGATCTTGCCCAGGCCGAAGCCGTGGCTGATGTCATCAATAGTCAGACAGAGGTAGCTGCTCGCTGTGCCTTAAGATCTTTAAGTGGTAACTTTTCTAAGTATATAGAGAGTATTTCGAAGAATATAGACTCTTTTAGAGTAATTATTGAAGCAAATATTGACTTCTCAGAAGATCCTGTAGAAGAAATAGAACATAGCGTAATTAAGAAGAAGATAAAAGAACTTAAGGGAATTATTAATGATCTTATTGATCGTTCAAAACCGGGAGAATTGTTATCCACAGGGGCCGAGGTCGTTCTCATCGGCGCTCCAAATGCGGGTAAATCGAGCCTATTGAATACGCTTGCAAGAGCTGAGCGGGCCATCGTGACCTCGACGCCAGGAACAACCCGAGATCTCTTGGACGCAACAATTTCACTTGAGGGCCTTGCGATCCGGTTGATTGACACGGCTGGTCTTCGACAGAGCGAGGATGAAATAGAAGCAGAAGGTATGCGCCGTGCGATCGCGGCGACAGAGCGCGCCGATCTCGTGGTTGAGGTTCGAGATGATACCCAGAATGATCCCAGTGGCCTCGAAATTCTTGGTCACGATTTAGGCGACCAAAACAGAATCGTGGTCTTAAACAAATGTGACCTCAGTGGCCGCACCTTCGGTACAGCGGAAGAAGCGGACGGGGCTCCTGCCGTTGCAATTAGCGCAACAACTCGACAGGGCATCGACGCTCTAGAAAAAGTCCTGCTACAACAGTTGGGTTATCAGGGGGTTGGGGAGGACACCATCATGGCGAGGCGTCGTCATATCGATGCGATGCAGCGTGCGAACTCACACCTTGATCAAGCAATGATCCAGTTTGAAAGCACCGATCTTTTAGCTGAAGAATTTCGCCTCGCGCAAAGAGCGTTGGGTGAGATTACCGGAGAAGTTACGGTAGAGGATTTGCTCGGGGATATTTTCTCGAATTTTTGTATCGGGAAGTAAGATACCCGCAAGTCAAGAAGATAGAGAATTCACCATGTGCTTAGGTTAATCTTCTAACCCAATTTCCTCTTCCGTCGTCACCGACAGACTCAAGCTCCCACGCTTGTGGCTTATTAGACCGATCGAACTCTGCTTTGTGCACCCTATTACCAGAATGTAAGCGGGAGGGACCTAGCCGATCTCTCTCCGAAGCTACGGTCCGTTGTTCAATAAGGGCAAGGTGGTAGAGGTGGAGAACCGATGCCAGCCTTGTCGAGGTTCCAGACTCCTGTTTGGCCTTGAGCCAGACCTTTAGAGCGTCTAGAGACGTTCGCAGCTGTTCCCAACGTTGGTCCATTTCGTGTTGAGCTGTGACAAGTTCTCCCCGCAAGTTAAGTTCGATTGTTCTGGAATCATGTCCACCCGCCGAACCGGGAATTCGATCATAGTAGGTACTTTTGGCCTCCCCCGAGGCTGCGCTGATGACTTGCGCGGCGCGATCGGTCTTGATAATTTGACTGGAGTAGCTCTGGTGGAAAGTGGCAAACGCATCGTCAAAAACCCTGGTCGCTTTTGTTCCTCTAGAAAAAAGAAATCTTAGTTTTTGCTTACTAAAAAATCCGACTGAGCTAAATTCTTTCCAGTCTTGAGTTGTTAGGAGGGCCCCGTAAGGCAGGTCTTTGTTGAGCCCAGCTTGTTCAATAAAATTACGTTTTTCTTGATAGTGGCTCGCTTGGGTGACACCGCTTTTCTCGGCAATCTTTTCTAGATTGTCTCTCGTGATTAAGGTTTGTTTCCACAACTGCAATGCCGGCTAAAATGTCCGCTTCGACTAGGCATCAGAGACCTCTGAAGCGAGAGCTGTGATCTGGTTTTTATCAAGCCACATAAGCTTCTCATTTATTTTAAGTGCGATCTCTAGATTAACTTGGTCGTATTCCCGCATCCATCGCAGATTGAGGATCGATCCCGCGGGGGAATGAATCTCTGATGTATACGATGAGTGGTCAGCGAACTGGCCGGCGGGTGCCAGCAGGATCAGATTTGAAGACTAAAAAGTGCGACGTTGGTGATCGACTACTATGACGCTATAGACGCAGATGAAGTATCTTGTCAGGTCGAAGCCCAGAGTAAATTTTGCTAGCAAAAATATAAAGGCTGGTTTTCGCTATCCAAGTCTCGAATTTATCGTGTGGTAAATCCCACAGTCTTCACCTTATTACTGAGGTTAGAAAATGGAATATCCAAACCCGCCAGAAGTCCACGCCGATATTTTTGCGCGGAGCCCGAATGCTCCAATGCACAAAGGACCTGGTCATTGGTTAAATGAGGAAGCCTGGAGAAGGCCTGGTGGAACAGAGCAAGTACAACAGGGGCTTGATACAGCCTACTGGTTTGGCACACTCATGTCTGATCAGACAGGGTTGCTGAACCGGCTTTTCTCCATCCTCTGGCACGGGGGCATGATGTGGCGGTCTAAACCCTCCGATCGGGCTTGGCGACCTTGGGTTGATACCCAATACCCGATTGCGTCATGCTTGGCTCATGGAGGCAGGCTGTTAATAGAGTTCCCGGGGCACCTGCCCGTTTGGGATTGGCTATGGGGTGTTAACAATAGAAAGATTTCGCGGCACGCAGCAACCCATGGAATTCTTTACTACGTTGATAACGGAAGACCCGCTGAAAGGGTGGGAGACTTCTCTTGGAAACATACTTTCGAGATTAAGACTAGCCCGTTTCGCCCCTTTCAGGATAAAGGAAAGGGAGGGCACTTTGGCGTAAATCTGGCTGGCGGCGGGGCTGGTTTGGTAAGCCCTTACACAGGAAATCCGATAGAAGCCGACGGTCGGCACGGCCATCTTTATATGTACTACGTTCGTCGGAGAGGGACCGGCGCAATCCTTGTTGGTGCTGAGGACTCCGCGCCACTTGACTGCATTACCCGCGACTGGGGGCCGACTGCCGGCATTGCAACGGTAAACCTGCTTACGGTCCCGCTTACGTTTGCCGATGTACTCACTGGAGGTGGTACCGTCCGGCAGCCACTGGCTCCCGGGCTTCGTTTAGCCTTACCTCAGGGACAGACCGGCGCATTTCACGCTTTTGGCGTATCGGGGAGCTACTCATTTACAGGTAGTTCAAAGTTTAAAAAGCTCGGCAGTGCGGCGAAAACGGCGCCCGGCTGGAAGTTTTGGAGCAAAAGCAAGCCCGCAGGGGAGTCCTTTGCTCGAGTCCCGACTGGAAATGACTGCATATTTGTTAATCCAAGCGACTGGGTATGGCGTGGTCTATTGGAGAGCCGACTGACGTTCGATATCATGGACATAGGAAAGTACCCTGCTCCCCCTAGATGGAGGATAGATCCGGCGGGTGAAGGAATCGCAAACGTCTATGACGAGCGGGCGCAACCCGAATTATTCTAAAAACTACTGCAAATGATTCGAGTCTCCGTGTCGAATGGATACGGTTTCTCTGATTAAATTTTTAATCGTACCCTTTTTCAATTATTAATATCACTTAGTAGTACGTTTAATCTATGCCCTGTCCACCGGATTTGATACGGTGCTGACGTACCGCCCAAGTCTTAGATAATCTTCTATATTTTTCATTTGGTAAATCCACGGCGGCGGCACTTGCAGCTTCATAGAGTACCTCTGGTTCTAAACCATATTGTTTAAGTTTTTCAATAAGATAATTTGGCTGATATTGAGCCATGTAGCCCAATAACCACCATTCAGGTGGAGGTTTTCTTTTCGCTGGCATAATTATATTGTACTACTCAGTAGTATTTATTTCACAAGTCATTGCAGGAAGTGTCTCTGGGCACTTATCAGGCGCTAAGTAATCGGAAGACCCAACGAGTTTGGCTAGTTTCGTCGTGGCCTTACCAGAAAGAGAGGGTCCGGAATTGCAATATGGTGAAGAAAAAGGTTAATGACCTGCGAGTTAGCCGCCGCACGGGGTCAATTTAAGCGAACTGGCGGCCCCAAGCGTGGTATATAGCCGACCGCGACGGCATAATGAGATAAGGCTGTTGTTAAGGACCTAAAAACGAGAGAGAGCATATGGGTGAGCAGACGCAACTCGCGGGAAGCGAGGACATCTATTCCAGGAAAATCCTGACGCAACTGATTGTGCTGGCCGTGGCCATCATCGTAGTCGGCCTGTGGCAGTCGGACTTCCTGGCGGAAATCTATCTCAGAAACCAGCTAACCCACGTTGGATGGTTTATCAATGGCGGTATTTTGGTGCTCTTTCTCGCCGGTATCTATCACATCGTTCGGGAATTCCAGCGCTTGAGCTGGGAGGAGCGGGCCATTAGCCGCGTGCTACAGAACCTGGATCAGGGTGTTCTGGCAACCGAGGGCGCCGAAGCGGGGTCCCTGATGGTCCGTCGTTACCTCGCGCTTGAGGATCTGCATCGCCAGCACGCTGTAATTAACCACAGTGCATTGGCCGCGACGCTGGTAGCGCTTGAATCAAGCCGGGTGAGCTTTCCTAAGTTCGTGCACAACGTGCTCATCCTCACTGGGGTCTTTGGCACGATCGTGTCGTTATCGATTGCGCTACTTGGCGCGTCTGATGTGATTACGTCTACAACGGAAATTGGTGGATTGAGCATGATCATCCACGGCATGTCGACAGCGTTGTCGACCACGATGACTGCGATCTTTACTTACCTCTTTTTTGGTTATTTCTATCTCCGGCTCATGGATGGCCAGACCCACGTGGTGAGCCGGATCGAGGAAGCGACAAGTCGTATCCTGCTGCCAAGGTTCCAGATTGAACCGGAAAAAGCAGCAGAGCAGCTTACCCATATCGTGCGCACGGCCGCAGCGCTGGTCGAGCGGCTGGATAAGTCGCAAGCCGGCTATGCCGAGGTTGCTGAAGACATGCGCAGTCTCCTGGCAAGTTATCGCGACGAAATGCAGCGCAACAGCGAGGGCCTGATCGAAATGACCCAGGTGCTGCGTGAAGGTTTCCGGCTGAACGACCCAAAACGGTAGCGGCCTGTGGCGATTACCCGGACAGACGGTTTTGTAGACCTGCGGGTCTCGCCCATGGTCAGTGGGCGATCAGATGAAGACAGTGTATGGCCGTCGTTTACGGATATCATGACGGTTGTTGTGCTGATCTTCCTGGTCGCTTTAGTTGTGATCCTGATGCGCAACACTGAACTCGTGGGCCAGCTACGCGAGTCTGTGACCGAGACCGAGACCATGACGAGCCAGCGTGGCCAGATGGAAATGCGCATGGCGTCTTTGGGAGACGAAGTCGTGCGCCTTCGGTCGATACTTGAACAAAGCGAAGCCGAACGCTCAGCGGCCGAGCAAACCATCGCACTGAAGGAAGGCGAGATTTCATCGTTGTTGAACGATGTTGGCGCTCTTCAAAAAATGCGCGATGCGCTGGCGGGTGAGAAAGCCAGCCTTGGTGAACAACTTGCTGCCGTGAAAGAGGAACGCAAGCAACTCACCGGAGAAAAAGCAGCTCTGTCTGATGAGCTCACGGAGGTGACTTCAGCACGCAAGCAACTTAGCGAAGAAAAAACCGCGCTATTGGCTACTCAGCAGGAGCTTGAAGCCGAGCTTGCGTCCCTTGAACAGGATCGCACCACGTTGCAGGCCACAAGAGCATCCCTACAGACCGAGGTCGCTGGACTGATCGCCACCCGAGAGCAACTCACCGGAGAAAAGACAGCCTTGTCCGATGAGCTGGCGGGGGTAACGGCCGAAAGCGTGATACAGCAGGAGCAGCTAACGGAATCGGAGGGGCTTAGGGAACAGCTCACAACGGAAAAAACCGCGCTATTGGCTACTCAGCAGGAGCTTGAAGCCGAGCTTGCGTCCCTTGAACAGGATCGCACCACGTTGCAGGCCACAAGAGCATCCCTACAGACCGAGGTCGCTGGACTGATCGCCA
>Ga0233427_10002173_pt1 | contig 19031 bp, 24 predicted proteins | sample SI_118_April2016_5_FD_179885 | JGI IMG/M metagenome (GOLD analysis project Ga0233427, IMG submission 179885) | Seawater microbial communities from Saanich Inlet, British Columbia, Canada - SI_118_April2016_100_MG | ecosystem: Environmental > Aquatic > Marine > Inlet | place: Canada: British...
TGGTTGCGTCCTTGGTCTTTGCGCTTAATCGGTTGTCCGGGAGTTTTTCTCTTCGATCCCCGAGGTGCCCTCGCGGCGATTGAGCTCCGCCCACACGTCTGCCGGCGTGACGCCTTGTTCAGCCCACAACACACTCAGATGGTAAAGCACGTCAGCGCTTTCCGAGATCACCTCGCTCCGACCCTGAGACAGCGACGCGACCATCAACTCGGCGGCTTCCTCGCCCAGCTTCTTGGCGATCTCGGGCCGGCCTTGATGAAAGAGCTTCGCCGTGTAGGACGTTTCCGGGTCAGCACCTTTACGGCTGACGATGACATCATAAAGCGCGTCAATGGTGTGGCTATCGTTTCCCACGTTGATCTCCGTTTATCTAGTCTTACAGCTCGGGTCTTAAAGCTCGGGGGCGTCGCGGACCGGCACGCCGCCGGCCGCCATATGAGCCTTCGCCTGGCCGATGGTATAGGTGCCGAAATGAAATATCGATGCGGCCAAAACCGCCGAGGCATGACCTTCGGTCACGCCTTCAACCAAATGATCGAGGGTGCCGACACCGCCCGACGCAATCACCGGGATCGGCACCGCGTCGGCGACGGCGCGGGTCAACGGCAGGTTGAACCCCTGCTTGGTGCCGTCGCGGTCCATGGAGGTGAGCAAAATTTCACCAGCCCCATACTCGGCCATGCGCCGGCACCATTCCACCGCATCAAGGCCTGTCGGCTTGCGACCACCATGGGTAAAAATTTCAAAGCCGCCGCTTTTAACACCTTTGGCGTCGACGGCGACGACGATGCACTGGCTGCCAAATTTCTCCGCCGCCTCGCGGACGAAGTCGGGATTGAAGACTGCGGCGGTATTGATCGATACCTTGTCGGCGCCGGCCAACAGCAGTTTACGGACATCCTCAGTCGCACGTACCCCGCCGCCAACGGTTAACGGCATGAAACATTGTTCGGCAGTCTGGCCGACGACATCGTAGATGGTCTCACGGTTTTCATGGCTGGCGGTAATGTCCAAAAAACACAACTCATCGGCGCCGGCGGCATCATAGACCCGGGCTTGTTTCACCGGATCACCGGCATCCACCAAGTCGACAAAGTTGACGCCCTTAACAACGCGACCGTTGCTAACATCCAGGCAGGGAATGACGCGCGCCTTCAACATCACGCGGCCTCACGAAGGACAGCAACGGCTTTGCTGACATCAATACGCCCGTCATAGACGGCGCGGCCACTGATCACGCCTTCCAAGCGGCCAGATGCGCGGGCCATGACGGCATCGAGATCCGCCATTGACGACACGCCGCCCGATAAGATCACCGGAATATCGACGGCATCAGCCATGGCAATGGTGGCTTCGATATTCGGGCCTTGCATGGCGCCGTCGCGCGATATGTCGGTGTAAATGAGCGCCGCCGCACCGGCGTCCTCGAATTTTCGGGCCAGGTCCAAGGCCGTTAATTCCGAGGTCTCGGCCCAGCCTTCGACGGCGACAAAGCCATCCTTTGCGTCAATGCCAAGCGCCACGCGGCCCGGATGCGCCCGACAAGCCGCGCGCACCAAATCCGGATTCTTGACCGCCACTGTCCCCAAAATCACCCGGCGGATACCGCGGTCGAGCCAGAATTCAACGGTTTCGAGATCACGGATACCGCCGCCGAGTTCAACCGGGATATCAATTGCCGCCAGAATGCTTTCGACGGCCGCACTGTTCACCGGGCGGCCTTCAAAAGCACCATTTAAATCAACGAGGTGCAGCCATTCACCGCCTTGTTGCTGGAAGTGTGTAGCCTGCGCGGCGGGGTCGTCATTGAAGACGGTGGCCTGATCCATCTCGCCGCGCAATAGCCTGACACACTGGCCGTCCTTCAAATCAATGGCGGGGAAAAATATCATGTCGTTACCGATTCCATATTCATGGGGCTCAAGTTAAGGCGCCCAGTTGAGGAAATTCGTGATGAGTTTCAATCCGGTAGCCTGGCTTTTTTCGGGGTGGAACTGAGTGCCGATCATATTGTTCCGACCGACTGCGGCATTGATTTCCCCGCCATAATCGACCCGGGCCAAAACATCGTTCGAATCATCGGACACGAACCCGTAGGAGTGCACGAAATAGGCATGGTCGCCATCTTCGAGGCCTGCTAACACGGGGTGCCTTGGTTTGGAAAAAGTTAATTGATTCCATCCCATATGGGGAATTTTTATGGTTTTATCTGAGGGTTGGATGGCGCGAACTTCACCTTCGATCCACCCAAAACCTGGCGTTTCGCCGTGTTCCAGGCCGCGCGTGGCCATCAATTGCATGCCGACACATATGCCCAAAAACGGCCGGCCTTTGTTGATCACCGCGTCGGCGACCGCTTCGGTCATCCCGTCGACGGCGGCAAGACCGGCCCGGCAATCCGCAAATGCACCGACGCCAGGCAACACCACGCGATCAGCGCCCGCAACCTCTTCGGCGTCGGCGGTCACCGATACGTTGGCCGAGCTACCACTTTCCGCAATTGCGCGCTCAAAGGCTTTCGCCGCCGAGCGCAGGTTGCCTGAACCATAATCGACAATACAGACGCTCATTGTAAGCTGCCCTCGATGCGGCCGCGGTCATCGCTGAGAAAATTCAACAGCGCGCCGTCATCGTTCTTACCCGCCGCAACGCCAGCTTCAACGAACCCGTCACGCTCTAAAATCCATCGCCTGAGGTCATTTGCGAAAAGCCCGATGGCCGCTGACCAACCGATGGTCAATGTCGCTTGACCGGCCGGGTTGAGGCCGATGGCGCCCGCCGAAGCGACCAGCCCCAAAGGAATAAGAAACAGGCCCGCCGCCCATAACCAATGGCGATGCCATAATGCCCAGAGGGCGGCGAACGCGAACGCCGGCCAGGAAAACCCTTCCTTGACCATGGCAATGTCACGCTCCGGGTCGAGGCCGTGACGGCGAACGTAGACCGAATATATCCGCATGAGTTTGCTCCGGCGCGGCCTGCTAAATTACTTCGCGATCGACGCGATCCATCAGGCCCGACGCGCTGGTTGACTAGAGTGAACCCCCAAGGACGCCCTTCGTGGACGGCACTTCATCGGCCTTGCGCGGATCGATGGTCATGGCGTCACGCAGCGACCGGGCCAAGCCCTTGAAACAGGATTCAACAATATGATGGTTGTTCTCACCATAAAGGTTTTCAATATGCAGTGTAATTCCAGCGGCTTGCGCGAAGGCCTGAAACCATTCCTTGAAAAGCTCGGTGTCCATATCGCCAAGCTTCGGTTTGGTGAATTCAACTTTCCATATCAGGTATGGCCGGTTTGAGATATCCAGCGTCACCCGGCTCAACGTTTCGTCCATGGGAATGGTCGCGGTGGCAAACCGGGTAATGCCCCGGCGCTCACCCAGCGCCTGACTGACGGCCTCGCCGATGGCGATGCCGGTGTCTTCGGTAGTGTGGTGGAAATCAATGTGCAGGTCACCCTCCGCGGCAACCGTCAAATCGATGAGGCTGTGGCGCGACAGCTGTTCCAGCATGTGATCGAGAAACCCGATCCCGGTGTTGACGTCGTAGACACCGCTCCCGTCGAGGTCCAGGGAAACCGAAATTTCCGTCTCTTTGGTGCGGCGTTCCACCTTGGCGGTCCGCATGGCTGATCCCTCCACTGATTGGACGGCGAAACTTGTAGCAGGAACAGCCCGAAACCGCCAGTCCAGACCGAGGATCACCGAGGCGGGGGCACCAGCACCATTCGGGACTTGACTCGAGCGGCCCTTGAGCCGACATCCTCAAGGATAGTCGGACGGTCCAAACTGGTTCCGGCGACCGGATTTTTTCGGCGGATTATTAATGAGAAGGCGGCATTATGAGTGAGCATACACCAAGCTGGCATGGCACAACCATTGTGTCCGTTCGCAAGAACAATGGCGTGGTTATCGCCGGGGATGGCCAAGTTAGCCTCGGCGATACGGTGATTAAAGGCAGCGCCAAAAAGGTCCGACGCCTGTCGGACGGTAGCGTCATTGCCGGTTTCGCGGGAGCGACAGCGGACGCATTTACGTTGTTTGAGCGCCTTGAGGGCAAGCTTGAGCAATACCCCGGTCAATTGACGCGTGCCTCGGTGGAGCTTGCCAAGGACTGGCGAACGGATCGGTATTTGCGACGCCTGGAAGCCATGATGGTGGTCGCCGACAAGGATGTCTCACTGGTGTTGACCGGCACCGGTGATGTGTTGGAGCCCGACGATGGGGTGATCGGAATTGGCTCGGGCGGCAATTACGCGCTGGCCGCGGCGCGCGCCCTGGTTGACCGCGAAGACATGGATGCCGAAACGATTGCCCGCAAGGCGATGGCCATTGCCGCTGATATTTGCGTTTATACCAACACCCAAGTCACGGTGGAATCCTTATGACCGAGTCGAGTTTTACACCGCGCGAGATTGTCTCGGAACTGGACCGGTTTATCGTCGGCCAACAAGCGGCGAAGCGGGCCGTCGCCATCGCGCTGCGCAATCGCTGGCGCCGCCAGCAGTTGGACGACACGATGCGCGATGAAGTGTTACCGAAAAACATTTTGATGATCGGGCCGACGGGGGTCGGCAAAACCGAAATTGCGCGGCGCCTGGCGAAATTGGCCCAAGCGCCTTTCATCAAGATTGAAGCAACAAAGTTTACAGAGGTCGGCTACGTCGGCCGTGATGTTGAACAGATCATCCGCGATCTTGTCGACACCGCCATCCATATGACACGCGAACGCCAACGTAAACTTGTCCAGGCAAAAGCCGAGGTGCAGGCCGAAGAACGCGTCATCGACGCGCTGGTAGGCGAGTCCGCCGGCGCTGAAACCCGCGATAAATTCCGCCGCATGTTGCGTGCCGGTGAGCTGGATGATCGCGAAATTGAGATTCAGGTGACCGAAAGTGCCGGGGGGATGCCGACCATGGATATTCCCGGCATGCCGGGGGCTCAGATGGGCATGCTGAACCTCAACGACATGTTCGGTAAAGCGTTCGGTCAGCAAACCAAGGCAAAGAAAATGACCGTCGCTGATTCCCACCGGGCGTTGATTGACGATGAGGCTGACAAAATTCTTGATGAAGACCAGATTGTCAGAGAATCGATCGAAGCCGTAGAAAACAATGGCATTGTGTTCCTCGATGAGATTGACAAAATTACCGCGCGATCGGATCGCCAAGGCGCAGACGTGAGCCGCGAGGGCGTGCAGCGCGATCTTTTGCCATTAATCGAGGGCACCACGGTTTCAACCAAACACGGATCGGTCAAAACTGACCATGTGCTTTTCATCGCGTCGGGCGCCTTTCATGTCGCTAAGCCAGCCGACATGCTGCCCGAACTGCAAGGCCGGCTGCCCATTCGGGTTGAATTGCGGGCTTTGACTCGGGAAGATTTCGTTCGGATTCTCACCGAGCCCGAAGCCAGTTTAATCAAACAATACAAAGCGTTGATGGGCGTCGAGGAATTAGATCTCTCGTTCGCCGACGAGGCCATAGAGGCAATTGCGGATCTGTCTGCGGAGATTAATCAGGGCGTCGAGAACATCGGTGCACGGCGGCTGCATACGGTGTTGGAGAAACTGATGGAAGAGATCAGTTTCACTGCGTCGGAACGCGCCGGTGAGACAATAGAGATCACCGCCGAAACCGTCGAAACCAATGTCGCTGATCTGGCGCGCGATGCTGATGTTCGGAAATTTATTCTCTAATATACGTGATTTATTAGATCGTTCTTTGGACTTCTTGAATCAAATTCTGAATATAACTTAACAGACTAATGTGTTGGCCCCTTTAATGGGGCATGCCGGCCGCGAATTTCCGCCAAGATCCATTCAATTGTATCTTCATCCATATTTTTAATTTGTGTCGCTAAAGTATTGGCAAGTTCGGTTGCTTTAGGGGTGAGGCCCGCGGTATTCACGACGATTCGCGGGTGTGATAGTTCGGCCAATCGCCGAAGCTCTTCGGCATCGTCCCACATCAGATCAAAATAGCCGCAAATCTGTTGCACCAGACCCGATCCCGGGCGGCTGCGATGGCCGTGTTCCAGGGCGGAAAAATAGGCCGATGAAACACCGAGGTCTTCCGCCATCTTTTTTAATGTAATGGCATTCTGTTTACGCAGATCTCGAACTTTCATACCAAAGGGCGTCACTTGCGTCTCCGCACCAACACATACAACGCGCCCTCACCGCCATCCCTCCGTGACGCATAATCAAATGCTCGGACCCAATTTCTGAGCGGCGCTTCATTCAGCCAGCGCGGCACCGCACCGCGCAACACCCCGACACCGCCATCCGGTCGGAGGCCTTTTCCTGTAATCACCAGCACGGATCGCCGTCCATTTAAATAAGCGCTTTCGATAAATCTTATAAGCGCGTGATGCGCTTCAATCTGAGTCATCCCATGAAGATCAACGCGAGACTCTATCTTAACTTGCCCTCGGCGTAAGCGCAACTGTGTGCGTTTGTCTAGGCCGGGCGCGCCACCATGAGTGTAAGGTTTCGGCTCTGTGTCGGCGCCATGGCGTGGCAATTCGTAAATTGGCCTCAGCTTAACGTTAATTGGTTGATCTTTATTGATTAGCGGTGCGCGGTTATTCTTAATTTGATGTTTCGGTATCGGTTTAATCGTGTCGGTGACCTGTTGCCATAGCAATTTCTCATCGGCATCAAGAGAGCGCGCCGACGGATGGTGATCACGCGACGATATTTTAGGTTTCCGGGTCATCGACAATAATGATGTGCAATTGCTGCGGCCCGTGGGCACCCAACAATAATGTCTGCTCAATATCGGCGGTGCGTGATGGTCCGGTGATCCAATTCACCGTCCGGGGCATGAAATCCGCGCTTTCGGGGCCAAATTGCGCACGCAAGCGGGCCCATACGGCCTCATAATCACCGTCAATGTCAGTGGCGGCGATGACCGCAATGTGGATGGGTGGCACAAAGTTTAATGTCGTCGGGTTTTCAGGCCCGGACAGAAACACCAAAGTCCCCGTTTCGGCGACACCGCCGAAAGCCCGGCTAATACTGGCGCTGTCGCTGCCCTGGGCGATGCCGTCGGTCAAATTCAGCATCGGTTGGCCGGTCCAAGGGACGCCTTGCAAGGACGGCGAGACACGAATTTCGGCGGGTAAATTGTTTTCCACCAGGTATTTTGAGACCGCACCCGGTACACCGGCCATATCATCAATGCGGCTGATGGTCGCCTCGACCCGAATGGCCTCATTGGAAAACAAACCAACCTGGGTTTCCGGGTCCGCCTGCCCCCGGCCCGGCACCAGATTGACGGGATGCTCGGTAAGCCGGCGGCGCGCTGCATTGGGGGGCCGCTGGTTGCGGTTCAGGGCGGATCTCAAGGTGCCTAGAATTTCCCTTCGGGCATCGGTCATGGTGGGTTTTTCCGCAGCCAGTCGCCGCTGGCATCACCGCGCGCACCGCGGTGCCATTGGGCGACGAAAGTATCACCGTTCGGCGCCGGTAAATCCCGCCCGCCGGTCCAACCGCCGGCAAACGGCAAACGGCGGAACCGTCCGTGCCGGCGGCCCATCTGACCAAGAATTGCCACGCCCAGGCCCATCATCCGGCGGTAAAGTTTCGGCCGCCGCGCCAATGCCGCCCAGGCGCCCAGCATCCAGCGCCCGAGCGCGCCCGAGCGCTTGCTTTCATAATGTTTTTGGCGCCAGGCGCGCAGCATCTTCGGCAACGGAATACGCATCGGGCAAACGCTTTCGCAGCGCCCGCAAAGCGTTGAGGCGTTGGGCAATTCAGCCGCTTCGTCCATGCCGATCAACCCTGGAATCAACACCGCCCCCATGGGTCCGGAATAGACCCAACCATAGGCATGCCCGCCGACGGAACGGTAGACCGGGCAGTGGTTAAGGCACGCGCCGCACCGAATGCAGCGGAGCATCTCGTGAAATTCGGTACCGATTAGCTGGCTTCGACCGTTATCCAATAAGACAACATGATATTCGTCTGGGCCATCAAGATCTTCGGGCCGCCGCACGCCTGTGCAAAAAGTCGTGTAAACGGACATGTCCTGGCCGGTTGCCGAGCGGGCCAGGACTCTCAAGATGGTTGAGGCGTCCTCAAGCGTCGGGACGATTTTCTCCAGGCTGGCCATGACAATGTGAACGCGCGGCAGCGAATAGGTGAGATCGGCGTTGCCTTCATTGGTGACCAAGACATTGGAACCCGTTTCGGCGATCAGCATGTTGGCGCCGGTCAGGCCGACATCGGCGCCCAAAAATTCCGTGCGCAGTTTGTTGCGGGCTTCTTCCAGCAACTTCCTGGGCTCATCAAGCGAGCGCGCCGGATCAAGATCCTGATGGCTTTCGCGAAATGTCTCTTCAACCTGGCCCATTGACAAATGAATGGCCGGGGCAATGATGTGGCTCGGTGGTTCGCGGCGGAGTTGGATGATGTATTCACCAAGGTCCGTCTCCACCGGGGTGATGCCGGCATCTTCCAGATAATCGTTGATGGCGATCTCTTCGCCGATCATCGATTTACTTTTGGTTACCGTCTTGGCGCCGGCTTTTTGGCAGATTTCGGCAATTGTGCGGCGGGCATCCTCGGCATCCTTGCACCAGTGCACCTGGCCGCCGGACGCCACGACCTTGGCTTCATAGGCCTCGAGATAAAAATCGAGATTGTCGAGAACGTGGTTTTTAATCTCCCGCGCCTCGTCGCGCAACGCTTCGAATTCCGGCAACCGGGCCGCCGCTTCCAACCGCCTTAAGGGAAACCCTCGGCCGAGTTTGGCCAGGGCGTCCTGCAGTTGCGCATCAACCAGGGCTTCTTTGGCATTATCCTTGAACTGACGGGTTGTGGGTTCCATCAATGAGCGTCCTTAGCCGTCCGACTCGGTGACCGTTTCAACGGCCGGTTCAGCGATTGGGGGCAAATCGCGCATATCTGCCAAAACCTCGGCAATATGGCGGACCTCGGTGTCATCGCCGAGCCGCTTCAGGCGCCCGGCGATGTTCATCAAGCAGCCCAAATCGCCACCCAAAACCATATCGGTGTTGGTGGCTTGTATGTCGGCGACTTTGGCGCTGACAATTTCTTCTGAGATATCGCCGTACTTGATACAGAACAGGCCGCCAAACCCACAACAGGTCTCAGCCTCTTGGCCTTCGGCTAAGCGCAAGCCATTTATCTTGTCCAACAAATCCCGTGGTTGCGCCTTGATTCCCAGCTCTCTCAGCCCCGAACATGAATCGTGGTACGTTGCCAAGGCAGGCCAATTTACGGATAATTCGGTAATCTTAAGGACGTCCATTAAAAATTGCGTCAGCTCAAAGGTCTTATTTGACACATCAACGGCGCGCCGATGCCAATCGGATTCCGCCTCAAAAAGCTCCGGATAATGCTTGGTCAATGTCCCCGCACAGGACCCGGATGGCACGACCACGTAATCAAAGTCCTCAAATGTCGCAATAACGTGTTCGGCGATGGCCCGGGTATCGGCCATATCGCCGGAGTTATAGGCCGGCTGGCCACAACACGTCTGCGCCTCGGGCACTTCAACCCGGCATCCGGCATCTGACAATAGGCGCGCCGCCGCAAACCCGACGCCCGGTCGCATGAGATCAACCAGACAAGTGGCAAACAGGCCCACCCGGAGCGATTTTTGGTCCAATTCCGAATTCATGACTGTAGAATGGGCATACCGTGACATATAGACAAGAAAAAGCCGCCCTCGGGTTTAACGATCAGCATTAAAGCGGCCAAGCCATCAGCGGGGCAATCAGATCGGTGATCCGCTCAGCCCACACTTCAAGGACGCGTCGCGTACTTGCGGGGCAACAACATATAAAGCTTGCCCTTTTGCTTCATGATGCCGGCTTTTTCGCCGGCTGGCCGACCGTGGCCCCAAAAATAATCCGCCCGCACCGGCCCCTTGATGGCGCTGCCGGTGTCTTGGGCGATCACGATCTTGCGGATTTTCTTGACTGGCCGCGTCCCGGGTTCGGTCGTTTCCAGCCACATCGGCACACCAAGCGGCACATGGCGGCGATCAACCGCAACACTGCGGCCTGGTGTCAGCACCACGCCTTGGGCGCCAAGCGGGCCTTGGCCCTTAACCACGCGGAAAAATATAAAGGACTTATTTTTCTGCATGACTGCCTGGCCGGCGACCGGATTGCTTTCCAGCCAGCGCCTGAGCGAGCCCATGTTGACGTCTTTCAGCCGCATGATGCCAGCCGCCACCAACTCGCGGCCAATCGCCGTATAGCGCCGGCCGTTGCGCCCCGCATAGCCTAGCCGCACGTGCGAACCGTCAGGCAAAATAATCCGTCCGGAACCTTGGATATGGAGAAAGAACGAATCAATCGGGTCATTTACCCAAAGAATTTCCAACTGCTGTCCGGCAAGCTGGCCGCTCTCAATTTCGGCCCGGGTGTAATAGGGAACATAGCGACTGCCCTCAAGGCGGCCGGCGACCTGCTCCCCGGCCCACTTGTCGTCAAAGGATTCCAAATCTGCCGACACCAAATCCTTAGGCAAGGCATAAAGCGGGAACCGATAGGTCTGATCGGATTTCCAGGCACCGCGCAATTCAGGCTCATAGTACCCGGTGATCAAGCCGGTCTTGGATCCATGACCGGACATCGCATAGGGGGCAAACCGGCTTTCGAAAAAATATTGAGCTTCAGTGTCATTGCCCGGGCGGATAACTTGCGCATCATCACAAAGCCGCACCCAATCGGAAATCCGGCCCATTTCGCGTTTCGGGCCGACGGCTTGATCGGGTGGTTGTTTGCGAAGCCGGGCGCAGGATTTCAAAAACACCGGCAACACTTCACTATGGCGCTCGGCCTTCCAGCCCGGCAAGGACTGGTAGGTGATCTCGGTCATAAACAGATCACTATCGGAAGTCGGTGCCGGCTGCGGCGTCAAAATATCGGGCTGTGCCGGCAATGAGGCGAGAAACTGTTCACAGGCCGAAAGCAGGCCCGCGGCGCTTAACATAATCAGCGCATGGAACGCGGCACGCATGAGGCGACCGCTAGTCAAGGCTGCGGGTCGCCACCAATAGCCAATTCGGATCCCGCGACCGGGTGTCACGGGCAAAGGTCCAGAAATCGATAACATCGGTAACCTGATTGGGATTGCCTTCGGCGACTTGGCCTTCCTCGTCGCGGACGACATTGACCTGTTCGCTGACGAATTTCGCCGTGACGAAGGCGCTGCCGTTTTCCATATAGGCCTCGACGATTTCCGCCGAGCGAATGCCGACCAGGGTATCTTCCATGGTGTGCCCGGCCTTTTCGCGCGCATCAATGGCCATCAGGAAATTGCCAAGCACTTCCGGGCTCAACAAATTTTTCAGCGTCTCGCGGTCGCCCGATGCATAACCGCTGAGGATCATCTCAAAGGCAACGCGAGAACCGACTAGGAAATCTTCCAGATTAAAGCTTGGGTCCGCGGTGCGAATACCGGCGATGCCGGATACCAGCACGTCGTCGGCCAATATTTCTTCCGCCAGATCATCATCCACGCTGGGATCCATATTCGGCGCCCCATCTTCAGAGCGGTCCGGCAACTGCACGATGTTATCGCCCGATTGTTCGTCTGATCCATCAGGAGACGCATCGGGGGCCACATCAGGCTTAAACGGATCGCGGTAGCCACCTTCATGGCCATCGCGGCGGCCCAATACGCCGCGCAGGCGCAAGATCAGGAACGCCGCGATCATCGCGAAAAGGATGATGTCGATGAATTGGAACCCGTTGCCCATCGCCGTGTATCGGCTCCCTTGGGTGGCTATGGTGGACCCACCCGGGTCTGTCAGTTAAAACGTCTTGGTTATTACCAAAATCGGTACTAACCAAGTTAGCGGTTTCCGCGCCCCAGGTCTATGAAACCATTGACGAACCACAAGACTGTGATACCCCGCCAGTTCCGGGACCCCGGCCCCGTTAACTGTAGATAAGCCGCGTAAGCACAAAGGGCAAGCATGCTTCCTTGGATTTTTGCAGCATTTATCACCATCCCGATCGCCGAGATCGCGGTTTTTATCGAAGTTGGCGATCGTTTTGGCCTGTGGCCGACTTTGGCCGGAATTTTCGGCACGGCGCTAGCCGGCACCTATTTGATCCGACAACAGGGCATTTCGGTGTTCAAAGAAGTTCAACGTAAGCTCGACGCCGGAGAGTTTCCGGCGAAGCAGGTTTTTGACGGCCTTTGCTTGTTGGTGGCTGGCGCCCTCCTGTTGACGCCCGGATTCATCACCGATGCCATTGGATTTATTTTGCTGGTACCGCTAACTCGCAACATCATATCGGCCGGCGTGCTGGCCCGGGTCGCTGTCCACCATGCCGGACTCGGCAATCCTCCAGGCCGCCCGCAAGGAAGCCCTAGTGGCGTCCATGTTGATGCGAATGGCACAATTATTGACGGTGAATTCGTCGACGTCACCACGGAAACCTCAGACAAAACATCATCGCCCACGGGAAAAATACTGCCTCCGGAATAATCCACACGCGTTGGTGACTTGGTTGGAGTTGTCCGGTCCGCTGATCCGTGATAGCCACAAGGCCCTCAAAACTGGAGATGACACATGGCCGACGAAACCGCGATCCCTGGGCAAGATGAACAATCCGATGCACCGCCGATTGTCATTAATGCACAATATACGAAAGACCTTTCATTCGAGGCGCCGACAGCGCCGGCGATTTACGGCGCCATGCAGCAAAATGCGCCTGATGTTCAGGTTGGGGTGAACGTTGATTTTTCCGAATTCGAAAACTCGGTTTTTGAAGTCGTTCTGAAAGTCGAGGCGCGGTGCACGGTCGGCGAAGAAGTGGCCTTTCTTCTTGAGTTGGAATATGGCGGGCTATTCAGTCTGAACGTCGATGAGGAAATCAAAGGACCGATGTTGCTTATTGAATGTCCTCGGCTTTTGTTCCCGTTCGCACGCAACATTTTAGCAGACGTGTCACGTGATGGCGGTTTCCCACCGCTGATGCTGGGGCCTGTTGATTTTGCCGGTCTCTATCAAGGCGAGCTTGAACGCCAGGGCGCCGAGAGTGGCGACGCGCCGTCCTCGCCGGTCAATCTGGCCTAGCGTCTCATACGCCTTTCGGGGCGCGGTTGAGCGCTAGGTTTTCCAAACCGGCTCTTCCAAACGTTCGATAAAAGCCTCATGCGCGGTCAGTTCCTGCGCCGAGGCGTGGTGATCGCGAGGCGGTCGTGCCGTGGTCTCCATATCCGCACCACCAAGGGACGTGTCTTTATCCGGCCCGGCCAAGCTCAGGCCGCGCTGACGGCCGCCGGTCAATTCCAAATAGACATCGGCGAGCAACCGGGCGTCCAAAAGAGCGCCGTGCAGCTCGCGATTGGAATTGTCGATTTGAAACCGACGACACAGTGCATCCAAGTTCGCTGGCGCACCGGGAAACTTCCGCCGGGCAATCCGCACCGTATCGACGGCCCGATCCATGGGCACCGGCGCCAAATCAAGGCGTGCCAGTTCCGCGTTGATGAACCCCATGTCGAATTCAGCGTTATGAATGACCAGCGTTGAATCGTCGATAAACGCCAGAAATGCCTCGGCCACATCGGCGAAAACCGGATGGCCAGAGAGAAATTCCTCTGACAAGCCGTGCACGGCAAACGCCTGTTCAGGCATATCGCGCTCGGGGTTGATATACGTATGGTAGGTTTCGCCCGTCGCGATTTGGTTAACCATCTCGACACAACCGATCTCAACGATGCGGTTGCCGGATTTGGGGTCTAGGCCGGTGGTTTCCGTATCCAGGACGATTTCACGCATACTTGCGCCTTTCCAATTGCTCAATCAATTGCCCAGGATGATGAAACAAATGCCCCGTTCAGCGGCGTGGACGGCTTGGCCAGTGCGTTCCTTGCCAGGACTGAACGATCTTTAGGATATTACGAATTCTCTTCAAACTCACAAGCCGCCCAAGGCCGGTTTGGACAATAAAGTCGGATCGTTGGCATTTTTCCCAATCTGGCATCTGTTGTGCCAAGATGTGTTGAAATTTTTCAGACGTCATCGCGGGACGCTGAAGCACGCGCTGGGCCTGCACAAAAGCCGCCGCCGTCACCGTGACTACGGCGTCGCAGCGCGCCTCGCCGCCAGTCTCAAACAACAACGGCACATCGAGGACCACCACCGGAACACGGCGCCGGGCCATGACCGCCAGGAACGCATGCTTCCGCGCGCCAACCAGTGGATGGATAATCGCCTCAAGGCGCCTGAGCTCATCGGCGTCGCCGAAGACCGCGGCACCGAGTTTCTGACGATCGACACTTCCTCCGGAAACCACCCCGGGGAACGCTTGCGCAACGGCGTCAACCGCCGCACCGCCCTTCGCCATCAAGGCATGGACGCAAGCATCGGAATCGTGAACCGGTACACCGAGGCGGTGGAAGTCCGCGGCCGCCGTCGATTTTCCCATACCGATGGAGCCTGTTAAACCGAGGATCAACACGCCATTACCCTTTCAGGGCTTCAACGATATGCTTTCTTAACTCCGGCGTCACCTCGGGTTCTTGGCCGAACCATGCCGCAAATCCGGGCCGGGCCTGATGTAACAACATGCCGATCCCCTCGACCACCGTGTTGCCGCGCGCCCGGGAGGCTGACAGCAATTCGGTTTCCAGAGGCGCGTACACAATATCATTCACCACCGCCGCCACCGGCAGGGCCGCCAAATCAATGTCGAGGCGCGCTTGCCCTGCCATGCCCAGCGGCGTGGTGTTCACCAACACACCGGCATCACCCAAGGCGTCGGACAGCGCATCCCAAGGCAGCGGCGATATGTTACCGCCGAGATCGTCGGCCAATTGTTCAGCGCGTTCAAAAGTTCGGTTGACGACACGTACCTCGGCGACGCCGGCATCGCCGAGGGCAGCGACAACCGCACGCGCCGCACCGCCAGCGCCCAATACAACCGCCGGGCCATGTTCTGCTCGCCAATCAGGCGCGCCGTGCCGGAGGTTTTCCATGAACCCGAAACCATCCGTATTGCTGCCGGTGATCGTGCCATCCTTACCGACTGTGATCGTGTTGACCGCGCCTAAGCGCCGAGCGTTGTCATCCAATCTGTCGGCCGCCGCCGCCGCGGCCTGTTTGTGAGGGACCGTCACATTGGCGCCGGCAAAGCCGAGCTTCGCCAGCGCGTGGATTGCTGCAATGATATCGGCGGGTTCAACAGCCAGCGGTATATAGGCGCCGTCGATGCCATAGCAATCCAACCAATATCCGTGCAGCCGGGGCGATAAGGAGTGGCCCACAGGCCAGCCAATCACGCCGGCAATTGCTGCTTTTCCACTGATCGCCATTGGACTTTGCCCCGTATCATAAATTTTTTCTCAGCCGTGTGTGTCTCGGTGTTCCGGCTAATTTAAGCACCTATCGCTTCACGTTGCCTGAGAAAGCCCAGTAACGGCAAGAGCGGAAGCCCCAGAATGGAGAAGAAATCACCATCGACATCTTCAAACAATTGCGCCCCCAAGCCTTCCAATTGATAGGCCCCAACGGAGATAAATGCAGAAGCGCCGACCTGTGATAAATAGTCCTCTATGAACGTATCCGATAGCGCACGCATTTTCATATCAATCGTTTCCTGGTGTTTCCAGACGCATTGACCAGCCTCTAAGACAACTGTCGCAGAAACCAAATGATGTGTTCTCCCCCGCAGCGCTATTAAATGTCGCCGGGCGTTATCGATGTCAGTTGGTTTGTCGAACCAGCGTCCCTCGTGGTCGAGCATTTGATCGGCACCAATAACCAAGGCATCCGGATGCAGTCGACTGACCGATTGAGCTTTGGCTTCCGCAAGCCTTTCGGCCGTGTCGGAGGCTGACAGGTTCTGTTCTTGGCAACTTTTCTTGATGGGTGTTTCATCCACGCCGGATGATTGTGCCGTATATGTAATGCCGGCTTGGTCGAGTAGCCGTCGGCGGACCATACTTTCAGACGCAAGGATAATCGACGGCGCCATGATCCGGTTACGAATGATCTAGGCGCTCGTGATAGAGTTGGAGAATAGTCGCCGCCGTTTCTTCAATGGATTTGCGGCTGACGTTGATCACTGGCCAATCATGCTGGGTAAACAAACGCCGTGCCTCGTTGATTTCTTTCGAGACCATTTCAAAGTTTACGTAGTCCGTATTTTCATCCTGGTCCAGTAGACGTAGCCGTTGACGCCTGATTTCAACCAAGCGTTTCGGATCCTTAGTCAGTCCAACCACCAAGGGTTTGTTCAGTTCGAAAACTTCCTTAGGAATCGGACAGCCGGGTACAATCGGCACGTTCGCTGCTTTGATACCCCGGTTCGCAAGATAAATGCCGGTTGGTGTTTTTGAGGTCCTGGAAACACCCAGCAACACCACATCGGCCTCATTCAAATCCCATGTGGATTGGCCGTCATCATGGCTCAAGGCGTATTGCATGGCCTCGATCCGATTAAAATACTCAGCGTTCATCACATGTTGTGAACCGGGTTTTGCATGGCCTTCAACGCCGAGAAAGTTTGCCAAGGCGGCAACGATAGGATCAAGCACGGCAATGCAGGGAATTTGCAAGGTGGCACAGCCGTCTTCCAAAAGCCGACGGATTTTACTATCAACAAGGGTATAAATGACAAACCCACCCTGTTCTTCGAGGATTGTCAGAATTTCCTCAACCTTATCTTCGGTTCGTACCAAAGACCAAATATGTTCTTCCGCTTCGATATGATCGAATTGTACCAAACATGCGCGGCCGACGAGGTTGACCGTTTCGCCGGTTGAATCGGAAACAAGATGGACGTGAACGCTTTTCATTTATGTACAATGACCTGTGGGCTTTTGGCTTTTCGAATCGGGACAGTATAGTCAATTTAAAATATCAATCATTCAATGCACGTAGACCTGAATCGGTTAGCATGTTTTTACACCTGGGGAAATCGTCTAAGGGATATCACAATGAACGAGGTTTAATTTTATTTTATGGTCTTTATGGACAACATGGTTGTGAAACTATCCCGGTTATTCATGCTGGAAAACCAACGAATAAAAAGATTTTTTCTAATTTATCTACAGGTTTTACCCATTTCATCTACGGCATGTTAGATATTGGATAATATGTAGATAAAATAGGGGATGATTTTTAATCCCCTTTTTCAGCCGCACAACTACAACAACTACCTTTTCTATATATATAAGTTATATAGGTAAGTAGGTTGTTTCCTGATATTAAAGGCGTTGTATGACTTCAACCAAACCATTTTTGAGTGCTCTTCGCGGCGAAGCTGTTCAACCCGCACCGATTTGGCTGATGCGTCAAGCCGGACGGCACCTGCCGGAATACCGGGAACTACGGAAGAACGCGAAGAATTTTTTGGATTTTTGTTTCACGCCGGAGATGGCCGTTGAAGCAACCCGTCAGCCGCTTCGGCGCTACGCGTTCGATGCAGCGATTTTGTTTTCTGACATTTTGGTGATCCCCCACGGCTTGGGTCAAAATGTTGCGTTTCGTGAAGGTGAAGGGCCGGTGTTGGCGCCCGTGCGTTCATTGGATGATATCGAAAAACTTCAACTGGACGGGGTGAATGACCGACTAGCACCGGTGTTTGAGACGGTCCGTGAACTGGCGACAACCTTGGACGATAATACGGCTTTGATCGGTTTTGCCGGCGCGCCGTTTACAGTGGCGCTTTACATGATCGAAGGTCGCGGCGGTACGGAAGGGCCGAATATTCGCCGCTGGGCCGCAGAAAAACCCGATGAGTTCGGCCGCTTGATTGATTTGTTGTGCGAGGCGACCGCAAATTATTTAATTGCGCAAGTTGAACACGGCGCGGAGGCGTTGCAGCTGTTCGATAGTTGGGCCGGCTTGTTACCAGAAAGCCTGTTTCGGCGTTGGATTATCGAACCTAATCGTCGCATCGTCGAAAAAGTACGGGATGTTTATCCCGACATTCCAATCATTGGATTTCCTAGAAACGCCGGTGTTTTATATCGCGATTTCGCCAAGCAAACAGGGGTCAGCGGGATCAGTATCGACGCCGGCGTACCGATGGATTGGGCGGCGTCGGAATTGCAACCGATCTGTACCGTGCAGGGCAATTTGGATAATCAAATTTTGTTGTGTGGTGGCGAAATTTTGGATGCCGAAGTTCGCCGAATTGTCGACGGGCTTTCCGGCGGGCCGTTCGTGTTCAATCTTGGCCATGGCGTGTTGCCACCAACACCACCTGAACATGTTGGCCGGGTTGTTGAGTTGGTTCGCCAACAGACAGCTTAAGGACGGAAAACGATCACCATGTCGTCGCGTATTGCCATCGTGTTGTTCAATCTCGGCGGTCCGGATGATCCGGATGCGGTACGGCCGTTTTTGTTTAATCTGTTCAATGATCCGGCGATCATTGGGGTCCCTGGACCGCTACGCTGGCTGCTGGCGCAGTTTATCTCACGTCGGCGTGCCCCGGTGGCTCGAGAGATCTATGCGCATCTCGGCGGCAAATCGCCGCTCCTGGAGCTAACACAGGAACAGGCTGAAGCGCTTGAGACGGAAGTTTCGAAGACCCGCGATGCTAAGGTCTTTATCACCATGCGTTATTGGCATCCCATGAGCGACGAGACCGTCAGGGCTGTGAAGGCCTACGCGCCGGACGAAATCATTTTGCTGCCGCTCTATCCGCAATTTTCAACAACCACTGTCGGTTCGTCGTTGAAGGACTGGCGCCGCGCGGCGGCGCGGGCCGGGCTCGAGGCACCGACCAAGTCGGTTTGTTGTTATCCGCTGGACAGCGGATGGATTGCGGCGCAAGCGGATGTTATCGGCAAGGCGATTAAGGCAATGCCGGAGATGCAGGCCGGCACGCCGGCGCGTGTTTTATTTTCCGCCCATGGATTGCCGAAGAAAATTATTGAGGCCGGCGATCCTTATCAGTGGCAGGTTGAGCAGACGGCCCAGGCCGTCGTTGATGCGGTAGAGGGCGTCGTCGATTGGAGCATTTGCTATCAAAGCCGCGTCGGGCCGTTGGAATGGATAGGACCTTCATTGGACG
>Ga0233427_10002174_pt1 | contig 19030 bp, 16 predicted proteins | sample SI_118_April2016_5_FD_179885 | JGI IMG/M metagenome (GOLD analysis project Ga0233427, IMG submission 179885) | Seawater microbial communities from Saanich Inlet, British Columbia, Canada - SI_118_April2016_100_MG | ecosystem: Environmental > Aquatic > Marine > Inlet | place: Canada: British...
GAATTGCTTCAGGATGTTTATGTTGCTGGATATCCTTTTGGACGAAAAATAAGCACCTCTGTCAAAGTGACTAAAGGGATCATCAGTTCTCTCACAGGTATCGGAAACAACTTCTCCAACATTCAGATTGATGCTGCACTTCAACCTGGCAACAGTGGAGGTCCGATACTGAATGAGAAGGGTAATGTGATTGGTGTTGCAGTCGCAAAACTAGACCTTAAAAAGATCTTGAAGAATTTTGGTGTCATTCCTGAGAATACAAACTTCGGTATCAAAACGAATGTCGTTAGAAGTCTTCTGGACAGCAACGACGTTGATATCCCTGTCCCCAACAGACGTAAAATTTCCAAGTCAAAATTAGGAAAAATGATTTCCGATGGCACCTATTATCTATCGTGTTGGATGACGATGGCACAGATCGAGAAGATGCGGTCTAGGAAAGTTATCTTTCAGAATCTAGATTGAGACTTGCCCGTGAATGTGTCCGTAAAAAGTACAAAGGGTGTTGAGTGAATGAAAACCCTAATCACAATATCCACACTCACATTTTTCGTGATGTTCTCATCCACCAGTTTTGCTGAGTGGAAGAGAGTGACTGAAAATGCGAAGGGAATGACCTTCTATGTGGATTTTGAGAGAATCAGAAAACACGGTGGGTATGTTTATTATTGGGTTTTGAGTGATTACTTGAAACCAACCTCACAGGGTTATTTATCTAATCAATCATATAACCAAGGTGACTGTACGTTATTTCGGTTGAAGAGTTTGAGTGTGTCATTTCACGAAAAACCGTCTGTAGTCGGTGAGTTAGAGAGAACACCTCTAAAATAGACGAACCTTAATCTGTTTTAAGGTTCCATTTTTTTCGTAATCTATAACTAGCCTCATTACCTTCCACATATATTTTGTGGAGAAAGTAGGTGGCTAAAAACTGAACGACTTTCAGTTCCTTAACAGGTACTTGTAATTTTAAAGATATTTTTTTGGTAAATAGGTGGTGCCCTCTAGGTGACTCGAACACCTGACCCCAGCATTACGAATGCTGTGCTCTACCAACTGAGCTAAGAGGGCGTAACCATCTGTCTCTCTATAATCTAAAGATTCCCGAATGTCCAAATCATACACATAAATGATAGTTTTTATATTCACATATCATTCACACAGATAATGTAATGGATGTAACGTATTGAAAACAATAGACGATTCGGTGGATAACTGTCTTACGAATGCGATGCTCTACCAGCTGAGCTAAGGCGGCGCCGATTGGTCTTGTTAATTACCCGGCACCCTATCCCTCAGGCGGCGCGGTCTGTCAAGTCAGATCGCCCAATGGTGACCTAAATGGACCGGGTCATTCGTCGCGCAAAACAGAAAAGCCGACGATGCTTCTGGGATCTGATTGCCGGTCATTGTGGGCGATGAGGGGTTCGGGAACGCGTTCATAATCGTGCCAAATTTTTAGTGGGCCATACCAGCTTTTGTGCCACTTCGGGCGGAAATTCCAATTGTACGGCAAGACAAACAAGGGAAATCCAATGTCATCGACGGCCTTTGCAAAGCCTGCCTGATCATTGAGGGGCATACGTGCCATTTCATTACCATTTTGAAAGACGATGCTGGAATCAAGCACCGCCACCGCTGATTTCCAGGCATCGAACACCGGGCGCGCCTGTTCGCTGAAAAACAACACGCCGGTATTGTATTCGACCATGTCGCCCGCCAGCCCCCCATAACGCCGGGCCCACGGGCATTCACAGATGCTGCACGCGAGGCCATGGCGCAGGGCTTTTTCGAAACCGAAATTCAGGTTACCCAGGACCACTGTATCGGCGTCCAAATAAAGCGTTTCGTCGAACGGGCTCAACGCAAGCATTCCCGCTTTGTCCAGCAAAGTACTGTCATCAGGCAGCCGCGCCACCTCGATAGGTAATTCCGGGTGATGTATCTCTACAGAACTGAGCGAACGCTCCAGAAGCGCCTCATCAAAATTTCCCCACACCGTATAGAGGACGCCGCGCTGAGCCATCTCATTACCTCGCTATTTTGACCTCATGCCATTGAACGCATAATCTCGCGCCCATGACATCCACACAAGAAGACGATGCAAGTGGTGATGAAGATGTGCTGGCGCTCAGTGGCATCCGTGTCATTGAATTTTGCCATATGGTCATGGGCCCGACGGCGGGCATGATCCTGGCCGATCTCGGCGCCGACGTGATCAAGATTGAACCGATCAATGGCGACACAACGCGCCGCCTAGTTCATCAAGGTGCCGGATTCTTCGCCACCTATAATCGCAACAAGCGTTCGTTAGCGCTGGATCTGAAAACGCCGGGCGGATTGGCGGCGGCAAAACGCTTGGCCGAAGGTGCCGATGTGATTGTCGAGAATTTACGCCCCGGCGCCCTGGACGACCTGGGATTGGGTTATACGGATATGAGCGCCGACAACCCGGGGCTCATCTACTGTGCGCTGAAAGGGTTTCTGGATGGGCCTTACGCGCATCGCAAGGCGCTTGATGAGGTCGTCCAAATGATGGGCGGATTAGCCTACATGACGGGGCCAACAGGCCGCCCGCTTCGTGCCGGCGCATCGGTTACCGATATCATGGGCGGCATGTTCGGCGTCATCGGTATTATGGCCGCGTTGCGCGACCGGGAACGCACGGGCCGAGGCCAGCCGGTCTCGGCGGCGCTTTATGAGACCACCGTGCACATGGTCGCCCAACACATGATGCAATACGCCGTTACCGGTGAGCCCAGCGGACCCATGCCGGACCGACCGAGGGCTTGGGCTGTTTATGACACCTTCCAGACAAGCGACGGCAAAAGCGTTTTTATCGGTATCGTCAGCGATACACAGTGGAGAATATTTTGTGAAGCCTTCGCGCGCCAGGACCTGATGGACGATCCGGATCTAGCGAGCAACGCCCAGCGATTCACGGCCCGCGATCGGATCATGCCATTGCTGCGTGAACTTTTCGGCGCCCTGCCGAAGGCTGAACTCATGGAAATCTGTGATCGTATCGGATTGCCCTTCGCGCCGATCGCACGGCCGCATGATTTGTTCGAAGATCCGCATCTTCAGGAATCGCGCGGCCTTTTGGATGTCACCTTGCCGGATGGACGACCAACCAAAGTGCCGGCGCTGCCGCTGATGATGGATGGCAATCGCACCAAGATTCGTCGCGACCTGCCAAGAATTGGCGAACACTCCAACGAGATTTTAATTGAAGCCGGTTACAGTCCGGAAGAAATCCAGGCACTGCTGAGCGATGGCGCTGTCGTCATTGAAGAGCAAGACTGAGAAGACCGCGACAAGTGTCATTCGGCGCCTTCGGTATCCCTCAGCATCGGCAAATTGCCATTGCTGGTCAGGCGAGCCACATGGGGCGGCGTTTTCCAATCAAACGAATCGAACGACCCGCAATTCCCGCAAACGGCAGACCAAGCGCCAACGGCATTGCCGCAATCACCGCAAACCCAAGCCGGGTCCCATTCCGCCAGTGACGCACGGTTTAGCCATCGCCGGGCAGCGTCAGTGTCCTCGTGTTCGGCTTCTTCCAGTTCCGCCCAAAGCCTACATACCCGTGCTTCATCATGGCCATCGACATTATCTTCACCACCCGAAATCGCCATCAGGTTCTTGCGCGCCTCGCCCCAAAGCCGGGCCTCAAGCGCCGCGCGGGCCAACGCCAAGTGGCTTTCCTGATGATTGGGATTCGCCGCGGCCAGCCGTTCGGTCGCTTTCATGCCGGCCATGCCATCCACGGCACCAACGGCGCGCCAGAAAAGCTGCACCAAATCGGGGTGGGGTTGGGCGCGCCAGGTCTTTTCAATAATTTCCGCGGCGCGCCGACTCTTGCCTTGATCAATCAGCGCACCGACATGGCTCGCCGCGGCGGGCACGAATGCCGAGTCTTGATCGAAGGCCGTTTTGATATGTTTTGCCGCACCCGCTTGATCACCAACAAGCCGGGCATCGGTTGCCTGCTGCAATGCTAAAACGGATTTCCGCCGCCGCCCGTCGGTCTTATCGATAACGCCGCCGCGGACAAGTTCGTCACTGGTGATCTGTGCATCCAACCATTGTCCGTTGCGAATCTGAAGGTCGAATAAGCTGGCGCCGACCCAATCGCTTTTCGGCCGCAACCTGTAGGCTCGGCGCGCCAATCCCAATGCTTCCGCATGATCTTCGCGCTTCAAGGCTTGATTGAGCAACCCACGAAGGCCAAGAAATTCCGTTTCCGGTGTTTCCGCCATAGCTTCAAAAAACTGCCGAGCCGCCTGTTCATCGCCATTGAGTTGTGCCGCCTGCGCGGAAAGCAGCATCGTCAGTGGCGGTTCATTGAGCAGCACGTCAGCGCGTTTACCTTGGCGCTTCGCCTCATCGCCGTCGCCGGCGGCAACGGCGACCATGCCGCGGGTCAACGCCTGGTATCCTTTCTGCCTGCGCCGGCCCCGCCAAGCCTCACCGACACGCGTCGGCGCACGTCTGATCGCCAGCACCATCCGATAAACCAGGGCAGCAAGGATCGCCAAACCGGTCATCGCTCCGGAAAGCACGGCAAAAGATGTTTCAATCCGGTAGCCCTGCCAATTCACGGCCACGCTTCCCGGCCGGTCAATCAGCCAAATCACCACAAGAACGCTCAACGCCACCAGGATTAGAAACCACACCGCCCGCAGCATCGCCCGCTACTCCTTGGTGGGCGCCAAAAGTGATGCCGCATGCACGTGAAGACTCGCCAGCGCCCTCTCGGCATTTAGGCGGCCCTTCGCCCGAGACAGCCACGGTTTGGCAATCTCATGAGCCTGCCCGGAGACTTTCTTCAGATCGTCTGCAGATTTTACCGCTGCGATCAAATCACCTTTGCCGAGCCGAGTTTCGATATGGGCAACAATGGTTTCAACGGAATTCGGATCCCCGCCGCCATCAATTCGCCGCAAGGAAACCAATGATGAAATTCGGCTGACTGCGCGATCAAGCCAGCCGCTATCCGTCGATGTTCCGCCGACGGCAACAATTTTACCGGCAAGTCGTGAAAATCCATCACTCAACGCCGCCAGGGTGGGGGTGCCCGATTTCGCCTGCTTTTCAAGAATCAAAAGCGGCGCCTTGAGAGCTAAATCAGTTTCCGCAATCGCCCTCAGGCTTACCATGCTATCCGCGTAAGCTTCGCCGCTTTGCACGGCATCCCGCAATTGGGCGACGCTCAAGACGGTCACCGACGCCGCCGCGCCATTGACTGGTTTCGCGGCTGCGGCAGCTGGCCGATCTTCCAATTTTTTCAGGCGCGTTTCCATTGTCGCTAGCACAGAAGCCCGTGCACTCGCTTTCTTCAAAGCGGAAATATGCGCTGCCAAGGATTCTGCTGCGGCTTTATTTTGCTCCAATTTTTGTAACCGCTCGGCCAATACCGTGTCGATTGGTGCCGTGCCTGCCGATACGGCTTCAAGCCGAGACAATCTTTCATTCAATTGCTTCAGAGATTTGGTCGCTTCAGCGGCTTCCGCAGCCGTTGCCGCGGCCTTCACCATTTCTTTAACGGCGGAAATTGAATGCTCGATTGATTCAATTCGCTGCAACGCCGAGCCAAGTGATTTACTCAACTTGGCGCGTTCCGCCTCAAGCCGAGCTATCGTTTCGTCACGCACCGGTGTGGCTTTTGGCGTTGCCTCCAATCGATCGATACGCGACGAGAGATCGCCGACCCTTGGGTCCTCAATCTGGATCGCCAAGTCTTTCGGTAAATACGGTTCAACAAATGGATACCATTTGGGCCACGACAGATAGGCGCCGCCAATAGCCGCACCGATCAACAACAACAAAATAAGTATCCAGGTTCCGCTACGGCTCGGCGACGGCGCCGGTGGCGTAATCAGTACCTGCTCACCATTGTCATTATTCTCGTCGGCGGATTTTTCCTCGGACACATTTGAGGTCGTTTTCGAGCGAGATGAAGCAGATATCGCCTTCGGCTTAGGCCGGACTGTTGAGCCTTTTTTCTTGTTTTTTGCCGTAACGGCCATCTACACACCCCTGGAAAAATGCAGGTCCCGCCGAACCTCGTTCGCTTAGCATGACCTATAACAGAATTTTCTGCCCGAACCCAGCATCCCTTGCGGCAAATTTCGGCCTTACTCTATGAGGTCAATCAATGCTGCCTGCGTCGGCGCGGGCGCCGTTTTAACAGCCGCCCAGGACAAGTCCGAGACCGCATCAGCGACCGCTGGGCTCAAGCAATAAACAGTCATCGAGGAAACCACTTTCGCCAAACCGGCCGCTTCCAAAAGCTGTACAAAAGTAGCGCCCGTCCTTGGCGAGTATATTAGCGCCGCGTTGATTTGCCCGGCACCAATCTGTTGCTCAACCTTGTCGTCCAACCGAGCCGCTATTCGTGCCTCATACAGAATTTCGCGCCGATACTTCAGACTGCCGGCTTCGATTATTCCTGCCAAATCTCCAGCCAGGGCCGTTCCTGCGGCGTGAAGAACCGTTCCGGCGCCGGCTTTCAACGAACCGGCAAGCAATGCCCCGAGGCCCGCGACGTCACCGTCCGCGGTCCGGACATCCTCAAACCCCGCTGCCCGGGCGGCGCGGGCGGTCGCATCGCCTACCGAAAACACCGGTAATTGCCGCTCGTCAGAACGCAATGCAAAGGCCCTGACGCCGTTCGCACTGGTCATGGCCAGCGCCTGCACGTGATCAAGATTTAGCGGTAGTCCAGACAGGCATTTGATATCAAGCAGCGGCGCGATCACCGGCTCATGTCCAAGGTCACTCAATATCTCTGCGACGTCTTCGGCATCTTCCCGGGGCCGGGTTATCAGTATCCGCATTGAAGAGACCGTCTCGCCATTCACTCGAACAAATCGTCGGCGGCGCGACCGCGCAATTCTTCGCCGAGATCGCGTCCCAGAAGAATAGCGTCGGACAGGGCTCCGATCCGCTCGGCGGCATGCAATTCCGAACCATCAGCACGCGCCACCAGACCGCGAAGCCGCAGTTCCCCCGAAGACAACACTTCCGCCAATCCACCGATGGGCGTTCGACACGACCCGTCCAGCACGGCCAGCATGGCGCGCTCGGCGGAAACACGGGTCATGGTCTCGGTGTGATTGACGGCGCGCAGCCAACCAAGGGCACGCTGATCATCGGCACGGCAGGTCAATCCGATGGCGCCTTGGCCGCAAGCCGGCAAAAGCTCGTCGGGCGAAAGGACTGCTGCGGCTTTATCTGCCATGCCTAATCGATTGAGCCCAGCCAGCGCCAAAAAAGTCGCATCTGCTTCGCCGGCTGCAATCTTGGCCAATCGGGTTTGCACGTTGCCACGCAAGAGAACAACCTTGAGATCAGGCCGCCGGTGAAGCAACTGCGCTTGGCGCCGCAGGGATGCGGTCCCGACAGCAGCGCCGCGCGGCAGGCCGTCGATACTGTCTGCGGCCGCACATATCAAAGCATCGCGCGGATCTTCGCGCGCCAGGCACGCACCAAGCACCGTGCCTTCCGGCAAAGCCGTTTCCAAATCCTTTAAGGAATGCACGCCGACGTCAATGCGGCCATCCAAGAGCGCGGCGTCGAGTTCCTTCGCAAACAGACCTTTGCCGCCAAGTTCCGCCAAGGCACGGTCCTGGACCTGATCACCGGTGGTACTGATCTCGGTCAGCGCGACAGCGTCAGGCGCCGATACCTCATCAATGGCGCCAGCAAAGGTATCACGGGCTTCATGCGCTTGGGCCACGGCCAAGGGGCTTCCGCGCGTTCCAATTTTTAACAATGTTGTTGGCGCCATGGCATTCAAACCGACGTGTTCAAATCGACCTATTCTGGCCGACCTATTTCTGGCATGTCATCAATCCTCGGCGTATGGTCCGCACGCGATGAGTATCGACAACCGATTGCAGAGCGCTTTTACATGATCGTTCTCGGGATTGAAACCAGTTGCGACGAAACGGCCGCCGCCGTCGTTAATGATGATCGCCGAATTTTGTCCAATATCGTGCGTTCGCAGCATGACGCGCATCAGCCCTACGGTGGCGTCGTGCCGGAAATCGCGGCCAGAGCCCACGTCGAGGTCGTCGATGAAATTGTTCATCAGGCGATGGCGCAGGCGGGCGCCGAGTTCGGCGATTTGGCCGGCATCGCCGCAACCGGCGGGCCGGGGTTAATCGGCGGTGTCATGGTCGGCGTGATGACCGCCAAGGCCATTGCTTATCGGTGGCACCGCCCGTTCATCGCCGTCAATCATTTGGAAGCCCATGCGTTGACGGTTCGCCTGACCGGCGGCGGTGATGGCCGCAACGTCGCGTTCCCTTATTTGCTTCTTTTGATTTCCGGCGGCCATTGTCAGTTGCTGGCGGTCGAGGGGCTGGGCCAATTTCGGCGGCTCGGCACCACAGTTGATGATGCCCTTGGCGAAGCCTTCGACAAGATGGCAAAGATGTTGGGGTTGGGATATCCCGGCGGGCCGGCCATCGAAGCCCGCGCCGCTTTAGGCGACGATCAGCGGTTTGACCTGCCGCGACCCATGCGCGGCCGCGAAGGATGCCATTTTTCGTTTTCAGGCCTGAAAACCAAAGTCCGCCAAACCATCGAAGGCTTGCCCGATGGTGCTTTGCGCGATCAAGACATCAATGACCTTTGTGCGTCTTTCCAGCGCGCCGCGGCGGATGTCCTCATCGACCGTTGCGGGCACGCGCTGAGCGAATTCGAATGCATCTGTCCGGACGGTGGTCCCTTGGTCGTTGCTGGCGGCGTGGCCGCGAATATCTATTTGAACGGCCGGCTAAAGGAATTGACCGACAGTCACGGCATTGATCTGATTGCCCCGCCACCGGCACTTTGCACCGACAACGGGGCAATGATCGCCTGGGCCGGCATTGAACACCTGAAGGCTGGAAAGAGTGATGGCTTGGAATTCGCGCCCCGGCCACGTTGGCCACTCGATCCAACAGCACCGCCCGTCGCCTACGCCGGTGCGAAAGCTTGAACATTTTGTTTTGACGGCCCTTCATAAATATCTGTGCAATGAACGCCACATGATTGAAAATGAACAGCATGAATAAGATTGGTATCATCGGTGCGGGGGCTTGGGGAACGGCGCTTGCCACTGCGGCGTGCCGGGCCGGGCGCGAAGTCACTATTTGGGCTCGTGAGACGGAAGCCGTCAGCGCCATCAATGAAACCCATGAGAACACCACGTTCCTGCCAGGCATCGCACTGGACCCAGCAATTTCTGCGACATCGGACCTTGCCCACGCGGCGAATGCCGATGCGTTGGTTCTGGTTACCCCGGCCCAGTATTTGCGGGCAACCGCAGAAGCTCTGAAATCTCATCTCCGCCCAGGCCTGCCATTGATTGTTTGCGCCAAGGGGGTGGAAATCGAAACCGGCGCCTTGATGAATGAGATTGTTGAGACCGTTCTGCCCGGCCATCCCCTGGCCGTTTTGTCAGGGCCGACCTTTGCCGCCGAGGTCGCCCGCGAACTGCCGACCGCCATCACTTTGGCTTGCGAAAATATCGAAGCCGGAAAGTTATTGGTTACGGCGCTCAGCACTCCGCGATTTCGCATTTATCGCAGCGAAGATGTGATCGGCGCCGAAGTTGGTGGCGCGGTGAAAAATGTCCTGGCCATCGCCTGCGGCATCGTTGAAGGGCGGGGATACGGCGACAACGCCCGGGCGGCGATCATTACCCGTGGATTGGCCGAAATGGCACGTCTGTCGACGGCCAAGGGCGGGCGACCTGAAACCCTAATGGGATTGTCGGGTATCGGTGACCTGACGCTGACTTGCAACGCGATGCAGTCGCGGAATTATTCGCTCGGCGTGGCATTGGGCGGAGGCCGGGCGCTCGACGAAATCCTGGGCGAGCGCCAATCGGTCGCCGAAGGCGTGGATACCGCCGTGGCGATTACCGATCTTGCCGGACAGCTGAACATCGACATGCCGATCTGCCATGGCGTTGACAGCATCGTCAATCATGGCGGCGAAATCGATGCCACCGTGAATGCATTGTTGGCGCGGCCCGTAGGCACCGATTCACCGCTCGATAAACAAAGCTAGATACCGCCGCGTGGCACGTTTTTTTTACATTTTGATCGCCGCGATTGTTTTGCCGCTGACCGCCTTGGCGGACAGCAATCAATTGGCCGGAGAGGCCAGCCCTTATCTGCGTCAGCATGCCACGGACCCTGTTCATTGGCGGGCCTGGACCGATAAAAACCTCGCCGCCGCCAAAAAGCTTGGTCGACCGATTCTCTTGTCCATCGGGTATTCGGCATGTCACTGGTGTCATGTGATGCAGCGCGAATCCTTCACCGATCCGGCAACGGCGAAGCAAATTAACGCCCAGTTCTTTCCGATCTTGATTGACCGTGAACAGCGCCCCGATCTCGATGCCATGTTTCAATCAACGGCGGTGCTTCTGGAGCTACCGACAGGTTGGCCCTTGACCGTTTTCCTGACGCCCGAAGGCCGAACGTTTTTCACCGGTACCTATTATCCGAACGGACCCCGCCAAGGCATGCCAGGGTTTACGAACGTGCTTGAACGCGTCGCCGCCGCCTACGCCAAAGACCCAGACGGTGCGCGTGACAATGCCAAGTTCATTCAAACGACGATGGCTCAGGTCCATAGGCCCCGGCCCGGTGAGATTTTGTCCGCACACCGCGCCCTGGCCGCCGCCGCCTTCATGGACGAGGCCGATACGTTGGCCGGCGGGTTCGGCAATGGCGCCAAATCCCCGCAATGGGTCGCGCTGTCATTTCTGTGGCGGCATTATCTCAGAACCGGCAGCGCGGTGGCCGGCTCCCATGTTCGCGCCAGCATTGATGAGATGATCGATGGCGGCCTGTTTGACCACGTTGGTGGCGGGTTTTTCCGCCACACCGTCGATCCCTTGTGGCGGGTGCCGCATTTCGAGAAGATGCTTGATGTCAACGCCGGGCTCCTGCGTTTGATAACCGAAGTTTGGCGTGAAACCAAGTCACCGAAGCTGGCCGAGGCCGCCCGGCGGACCATCGCATTTTTGGAGCGCGACATGCGCCTTGCCGGCGGCGGCTTCGCCGCTAGCCTGGATGCCGACAGCATCGATACCAATGGCGAAGAACGCGAAGGGGCCTATTACCGCTGGCATGCGGATGAACTAACGACCGCGCTCGGCACCAATACCAAAACATTCACCTCGGTCTATTCTATCGCCCCCATCGAGGCCGTGCCCGGCGCCGATGAAGGCGATCCTGAACGCGGCAATCTCTATCGTACCGGCGCCACAACGCTCCTCGTTGATCTTGAGACCCTGCGGCGCGCTCGGGCCAAGCAGCACGCGCCCCAGCGTGATAATAAACTCGTCGCCGATTGGGCCGGTCAGGCTATCGCGGCGCTCGCCGAGGCGGGCCAGGTCTTCAACAAGCCGGCGTGGACCCGACAGTCCCGCGACGCTTTTGCCGCTGCCCAGCGAGCCCTGGTCGACTCGAATGGCCGGCTCAGGCAAAGCGCCTTTGAAAAGCAATGGGGGCCCCTGGCAACCTTGGCCGGCCTGGCAGCCATGGCCGACGGCGCCATTAGTCTGTTCGAAGCGACCGGCGAACAAGCCTATTTGGTCCGCGCAGTAGCCTGGGCGATCGATATTGAAACCCATCACGGCGACACAACCGCACCGGGGTTCTTCGATAGCGCCGCTGACGCCGAAGCCGTCCCGGTGCGCTTGAAGTCGATCATCGATGACCCCAATCCTTCGGGCAATGCACGCGCCGTCGAGATCGCGGCCCGGCTTTACTATCACACCGGCGAAGACCGCTGGCGGCAAATGGCGGAGACGACATTGCGCGCTCACGGCCGGGTCGCTGGTCATCCGCAACTGGGCATCGCTGGGTTATTGAACGCCGCCGACACGCTGCAATTGGCACTACAAGTGGTGATCATCGGCAAACGCGGAAAACCCGATACGGACGCCTTGGTGGCCGGCGTCATGGCCCGCAGCTTGCCGGCCCAGGTTTTGCAAGTTGTGTCGCCTGGAACAGTACTTCCCGAAAGCCATCCGGCGCGCTACAAAGAGCAAATCGACACCAAGGCCACGGTTTATGTGTGCCGCGGCACCATCTGTTCATTGCCGGCCACGGAAGTGGCGGAGTTGGACGCCACACTGCTTGAAATGCGCCGCCAGTAAAACAGTAGTTCAAGTCCCAAACAGAGGAATTCCCATTCATGCACTTCGTCATTTCATGCCAAGACAAAGCCGATGGCGGTTTGGAACTGCGCAAAGCCAACCGCGATGCGCACATTGCCTATCTGCAAAATCACAAAAGCCAATTGGTGGCCGCCGGGCCGACGCTTTCCGACGACGGCGAAACCATGAACGGCAGCGTCATCATCATGGCCTTCGCGGGCCGCGCCGCGGCCCAAACGTTCTGCGACAACGATCCTTATGCCAAAGCCGGAGTTTTCGAAAATGTCTCCATCACGGCCTGGAAAAAAGTCCATCCCGCGGACGACTGATCACGCCCAGCCATGACCACACTCGACACACAGCTTTGTACATTGAATGACGTGCCGGACGGCGGCTCCAACGGGTTTGTCCTCGACACGGACGACGGGCGCTGCGGCCTGATGGTGATCCGCCGGGGCAACGGCATCGTGTGCTACACTAATTCCTGCCCGCATATCGGCACGCCGCTGGATATCCAACCCGGTAAGTTTCTGGACCGCGCCAGGGCGCACATTTTGTGCACCACCCACGGCGCTTTGTTCAACATCGACGACGGGCTGTGCATCGCCGGACCTTGCGTTGATGACCATCTGACCCCCATCGCCACCGAAGTCCGTGATGGTGCGGTGTTCGTCGACAAACAAACCCTGCCGACCATCTGGCCGCCCCTGGCGCCGGTTCCCACTGTCGAGGACTTGTAAACCAGCACCGCAAGCCCCTGGGTGAGCGAATGGGCGAGGACTTGTGATTCCGGCGGTTTTTTGGATAATTCACCGATAAGCGGCGCGGGTTGATTTCAATCAAAGTGCCGCCATGAATTCGAGAGGATTATAACCTCAACCCAACCGTCCGAGGGGACCTTAACCTCAGGGAGACACAGCGCCATGAGTGAAGACCGGATTTATCCCGTGCCGGAAGCCTTTGCCGCCTCCAGCCATTGCACCAATGACCAGTACCTGGAGATGTACCAACGCTCCATCGATGACAACGAAGGCTTCTGGCGCGAACAGGGCCAGCGCATCGATTGGATCAAGCCCTACACCAAGATCTCCGACGTCAATTGGAACATGCCCGGCGTCTCGGCCAAATGGTACGAGGACGGCACGCTCAACGCGTCCTACAACTGCATCGACCGGCACTTAGCGACCAAAGGCGACAAGCCGGCGCTGATCTGGGAGCCCGATGATCCGAACGCCGAGGGCATGACGATCACCTTCAAGGAACTCCACGGCCACGTCTGCCGGCTCGCCAACGCCATGAATTCCCTCGGTGTCAAAAAAGGCGACGTCGTCACCATCTACATGCCCATGGTCCCTGAAGCCATTTACGCCATGCAAGCCTGCTCGCGCATCGGCGCGATCCACTCGGTGGTCTTCGGCGGGTTTTCGCCGGATGCGCTATCGGTGCGCATTAATGATTGCGATTCGAAATGCCTGATCACCGCCGATGAAGGCATGCGCGGCAAAAAACCGATCCCGTTGAAGGCCAATTCCGACGCCGCCTGCGATTTGGCGCCAGGTGTCGAAAACGTCATCGTTATCAAGGCGACGGGCGGCGACATCAATTGGGTCGAGGGCCGCGACGTCTGGTATCACGACATCGTTGCCGATGCTTCGGACGATTGCGAACCCGAAGAGATGGCATCGGAAGACCCGCTGTTTATCCTTTATACGTCCGGGTCCACGGGCACGCCGAAGGGCGCCATGCACGGTACCGGCGGCTACTGCGTTTTCACCTCGCTGACGTTTGAATACATTTTTGATCACAAGGACGACGACATCTTTTGGTGCACCGCCGATATCGGCTGGATCACCGGGCACTCCTACGTCAACTACGGGCCGATGCTGAATGGTGCCACGCAAGTGATCTTCGAAGGCGTGCCCAACTATCCGGATGCGTCCCGTTTCTGGCAGGTCTGCGACAAGCACAAGGTGTCGGTCTTCTATACGGCACCGACAGCCTTGCGGGCGTTGATGGGCGCCGGCAACGAGTTCGTCACCAAGACCGACCGCTCGTCGATCCGCCTGCTCGGCACAGTCGGCGAACCGATCAATCCGGAAGCTTGGAACTGGTATCACGAGGTCGTCGGCGACAGCCGGTGTCCGATCGTCGATACCTGGTGGCAGACCGAAACCGGGGGCATCATGATCACGCCCCTGCCGGGCGCGACGGCCTTAAAGCCCGGCTCGGCCACCCGCCCATTTTTTGGCGTGAAGCCCGAACTGCTGGATACCGAAGGCAACGTCATCGAGGGCGAAGGCGAGGGCGCCTTGGTGCTGTCCATGTCCTGGCCAAGCCAGATCCGAACGGTTTACAAGAACCACGACCGGTTCGAAGACACGTATTTTTCGGCCTTCCCCGGCAAGTACTTTACGTCGGACGGCTGCAAACGCGACGCTGACGGGTATTACTGGATCACCGGACGTGTCGATGATGTCTTGAACGTTTCCGGGCACCGCATGGGCACGGCGGAAGTGGAAAGCGCCTTGGTCGCCCACCCCAGCGTCGCCGAGGCCGCCGTCGTTGGCTACCCGCACGACATCAAGGGCCAGGGCATTTATTGCTACATTACGCTCAACGCCGGCACCGAAGGCACCGATGATCTGAAGAAAGACATGGTCACCCAAGTCCGCAAGGAAATCGGCCCCGTCGCCAGCCCGGACCTCATCCAATGGGCACCGGGTCTACCGAAGACCCGGTCCGGCAAAATCATGCGGCGCATCCTCCGCAAGATCGCCGAGAACGATTACAGCAATCTCGGAGATACCTCGACACTGGCAGAACCCGCGGTGGTCGATGATTTGATTGAGAACCGGCAAAACCGGTAAGCAAACCCCGAGCGGACGGTCTTCATCCGCGACGACGATTTGCGGCGGAAAAAGACGGTTTCAATATCTAGAGGACGGCGGCGCCAACTGGCGCTGCCGTTTTCGTTTCGACTTCGATGAAACCGGGGTCAAAACGGATTGTTTTTCAATCACTTCATAAAAAATTGGCGGAACAATGTTCGGTGACCGTCGTGACATAACGTCACGACGCAAGCGCCAAAAATCCCCCAGAGGGACGGAAGAACATCACCGCGAGGGTGTACCCGTTAGTACGAAAAGGCATGCTTGGTTTTGGCCGCAGTCAGCTTTGTTTCACCGATCACAACCCGAAAATCGATCCCGGCGGCGCCGCCCGGCCTCAAAAAGCCTAGCCGAACGGCCTGATTCTCAATGTCCAATAGCGTGCTTCCCCGCCTCGATGCAGGCAGCATGAATGAGAGATAGGGAGTCAAATATAGAATTTCAACCCAATAATAGGATATTTTTCATTGTCTTGCTTTCGAATACCCCATCGGTTTTCTGGCCGGAAGCGGACATCAATTGACCGTCACCGGGACTTCCGCTTATAGCCATGAACAGACATTCGAAAGCGTTTTGCGACGCCCATAGATTGCGGGATCGAGCCCACACGGGCATTATCAATTGCCTTGAAATATTTCAAATTTATATTGATCTGATCGATGTATCATAAATGGCTACAAGCCTTTCATGCGGTTGCCAAGGAAGGCGGTTTCACCGTCGCCGCCCGGTCGCTCAATCTGGGGCAACCGACGATCTCGATCCACGTCAAGGCGCTGGAAGAGCAGTTCGGGGTCGAATTGTTTCACCGCCACGGTCGGACCGTGAAACTGACATCGGTCGGGCACTCCCTTCTGACCATCACCCAAGGCCTTTACGGCCATGAAGAAGAGGCGATCCAGCATCTGCGCGCGGCGCAACAACTTGAGGCCGGCGAACTCAGAGTCGGGGCCATCGGCCCCTTCGACGTCATGGAACTGTTGCAACACTATCGCCACCAACACCCCAAGGTAAACCTAAGCGTCAATCTGGGTGCAAAGGCGGACGTTCTCTCAGATCTTATGGCTTTTGAAACGGATGTTGGGATACTGGCCGAACCGGAGAGCGACCCACGCCTTCATCAATTGTTCTATAATCGTTACGAGGTTGTGGTCATCGTCAATGACAATCACCCGTGGGCAAAGCGCAAGCGCCTTCGAATTCGAGATTTGGTAGGTCAACCAATGGTTCTCAGAACCGAGGGATCGACGACCCGAACCGCCTTCGAGCGTGCCCTTGAAGCGGCCGGCGTTGATATCCATCCGGTCATGGAGATCAACAATCGCGATGCGGTTCGTGAGGCCGTCATCCGGGGTCTTGGCATCGGCGTCGTCTCGCAATCCGAATTCATCCCTGGTGAGCGCCTGCGGGCACTCCGCGTCATCGACGCCAAAATGCATGTGGATGCCTATGTCGCGTGCCTTGCCGAGCGACTCAACAGGCCCTTGATCGGCGCCTTCTTTGCCGTCGCCGAGGATCTCATCAAGCGCCGCGCCCGATAGGATTGATCCGACTGACGGCGACAATCCATCTATTAACCCAATCAATGGATAGTACGATTTTTATAATTATTGCAATATGAGCATGAGTGCTAGGCTCGCCCCATCGCGCTCGAAAATTCAATGTGCCCGGTAACGAAAGGCTCAAGATTCAAAATGACTGAAGCATCCGCACGCCTGCAAGAAATGGTCAACGACTTCAAGGCGCTGACCTTAACCATGAGCGCCGCCGCCGCCGCCGGTCATGTCGGCGGCGCGTTGTCCGGCGCCGAATCCCTGGTCGCCGTGTGGTTCGACAAATTCAACCTTGATATCGATGACGATGACCGGGATCGGTTCTTCCTTGGCCCCATGCATTTCACTCCGGGAATCTATTCGCTGTTGGTCAAGAAGGGCTATCACGATTGGAAGGAAACAGTCGGCTACCGGCGCGCCGGTAGCCCCTTCGAAGGGCATCCAAACATCTCGAAGATCAAGGGATGGGAATTGTCGGGTGGCTCGCTCGGCCAGGCATTGGGCGTCGCCGTCGGCTCAGCCATGGCGGCCAAGATCCGGGGCAAGAAACATTGGATCGTGACGCATAACAGCGATGGCGAGTTGCAGGAAGGCAGCATGTGGGAATCCATCATGTACGCCGGCACTCATGGCCTCGACAACTTGATCACGTTTTTCGATATCAACCGCATCCAGAGCTATAACCGCGTCGAGGAATGCAGCGAGGTCGAACCGGTCGCAGACAAGCTGAAAAGCTTTCATTGGAATGTCATCGAGGTCAACGGAAACGACCTGGAAGAGGTCACCGCAGCTTACGACCAGGCGATGGCGCTGAAGAACGGCAACCCGACCGCCATTGTCGGACACACCGTGATCGGCAACGGCGTTTCGTTTCTCGAAGACAAAGTTTCCTCGCACAACAAGTCACCGGCCCGCGACCAAATTCCCGAAGCCTTGGCTGAAATCGGTGTCAGTTTTCCATATGAAGAATTTTTTAAGTTGGCCGACGAGCACCAAGCCCGGATGACACGGGAGCTCGACGCCGCTGTCCCTGATTTCGGCCAAGACTACGGCTGGAACGCCGGCAATGATATGCAGGTGGAGGACGTCTGGACGGGGTTGGGAATTTCGGAAGGGTTTCGCCAATGCATGGACAGCGACCCTAATGTGGTCACCGTTACCCAAGACTCCTTCAAGCTCATTGGCATCACCGAGGAAGATCGTGAGAAATACCGGGCGACCAATCAGTTCTTCGACGTCGGCGTCGCCGAACAGAACATGTCGATGGTCGCCGCTGGCCTAGCCAAGGAGGGCTTCACGCCGATTACCAACGGTTATGCGACGTTCGCTTTGGGTCGCGCCTATGATCAGATCCGGGTCAGCGTCGCCCACCCCCGCCTCAATGTGAAATACTTTCCGACCGAAGGGCTGCTTGGCGGCGACGGCCCGTTCCATGAATGCCTGGAAAGCGCGGCGCTAGGCTATTACCTGCCGCACATGCAGGTGCAATGGCCGTGCGACACCGTCGAGGCGAACAAAGCGACATTGGCGGCGATCCGCGATATCGACGGCCCCGTTATCACGCTTCAAGAACGGGCGCCGAAACCAGTGGTGACCAAACTGGACACCCCCTACCAATACGGCGTCGCCAATATTATTCGCTATACTGGCCGCCAGCCCGAGTTCGTCGATGCGTTCGAAACCAGCCTGTCAACCGATTGGTCAGGTGCGGGGGCTGATATCGCCATCGTCGCCTGCGGCTCGCAGGTCAGCGAGGCCATGCGGGCCGCCATCATCCTCAAGGAAACGAAGGGACTGGAAACGACGGTCGTCAACCTGCACACCCTGAAGCCGTTGGACAAAGCTGGTCTGTTCAAGGCGGTCCAGGGTTGCCGGGGGATCATCACTATCGCCCAACAACAGAAAACGATTCTCGGCAATATCATCGCAGGTGTTGTTCTCGAAGGCGGCCTGCAGGCGCTACAGAAGCTGGTGATGATGGGGGTCGACGACAGCTACGGCGCAACTGGCAAGCACTATGAACTGGTCCAGGACTACGGACTGACCGCCGAACACATCGCGGAAACAGCCGTCTCCCTGTTGGATGCCTAGATCGGTGCCTAAATCAATGGCGGACAACACTCGGGCGTGGTCGAACCAATGATCGTCGGGATCACCGATCATTATCGCGCCCCCTTCGACATCGAGGAGAAGGCGTTCGGCGGGAATGTGGAATTCATCGACTTCAATTCGCGCGACGAATCTGATTTCGATGCAGATAAGCTACGCAAGCTTGATGTTCTGCTCGTCTTCCACGCACATATTGGCGCTCGAACAATTGAAAAACTGGACAACTGCAAGATCGTCGTCCGCTACGGCGTCGGCGTCGACAACATGGACCTCGAAGCCCTGCAGGAAAAAGGCATTCCGCTCTGCAATAC
>Ga0233427_10002180_pt1 | contig 18984 bp, 18 predicted proteins | sample SI_118_April2016_5_FD_179885 | JGI IMG/M metagenome (GOLD analysis project Ga0233427, IMG submission 179885) | Seawater microbial communities from Saanich Inlet, British Columbia, Canada - SI_118_April2016_100_MG | ecosystem: Environmental > Aquatic > Marine > Inlet | place: Canada: British...
TTTCTTTTTCAATTTCCTTTTTTAAAGTATGAACACGGTCAAAGAGCCATTGGTAGTCAAAAGACTTTTCTTTCCAGATAATGGCTTCGTTGTCCCGATTCTTGCTGAAAGTATCCAACAGAAAATCGGTGTACATTATGCTCCTCCTAGATAAATAATTTGGCCCGTTAAGTAGTCACTTTCAGGTTTGATGAAAAAGTCGATAACATTTATGACATCCCGAATCTCTCCGTATCTTTTGATCGCAAGAGAACTGATAAGACTTTCAATTTTTTCTTTAGGTATACTACGTATAAGGTCGGTTTTGATTGGAGTAGGACCAATAGCATTGACCGTAATTCCAAATTCAGCTAATTCTTTTCCAAGTATTTGAGTTAGGGAATTAATAGCGGCTTTAGAAGCTGAATATACGGCTTCTCCTTCGAGTTTTAGAGGAACTGCCACTGTTGTTAGATTGACAATCCGACCAAAGCTGTTTTTTTTCATAAGCCGCGCTCCTTCCCTGCAAAAAAGAAAGGTTCCCGTGAAATTCGTACCCATAATATTTTGAATACTTTTGCTGGGTGTCAGAAGAGAATGATTCGCTAGGCCAATTCCGGCATTATTAATCAGATAATCTAATCTTCCGTAAGATTTTTTAATATTAAAAAATAAAGCTTTTACTGCTGACTCGTCAGAAACATCAAGGCAAAAATGTTGATAATTATCAAACTTATAATCAACATCTTTTCTACTGCAACCTAGAACATGAACACCCTCAGCAACATAATGCTTAACTAATTGTTCACCAATGCCCTTTCTGCTGCCAGTAATCAGCATTACCTGAGGATTAGCCATCAGACTGTTCCTTTAGAAGATTGGATATAAAATGGCATAATGACTCTATTGTGGTGAAAGGGCTATTTGTTTCAGAAACAGCACGCTCATCAGTAATGCTTATAGGCATGCCAAAGGCCTCTTCGATATTTTCTTCCGTTGCAACGAGAATATTCACTAGATCGATAGATTCGAGCTTTCCGGATTCCCCAAGCAAAATAGTGTCTGGTGATTTTTCCAAAGTCTGTCCTTCTGGAAGTTGTTCGTTAACCTCGTCAACAGCATCGTAAATACCTTTTAGAATTTTGTCTCTTTCGGTCATAATAGGCTCCGTTAAGTTGTTTGTTTTGTGAAATAATATAGAAACTCTTAATTAAAGGAAGAGGATTTAAGAGAGTTTTTACGGGTATATATTCATGCAGGAAGATCGATTCAGAACGATAGCCCCAACAAGTTTTAACACGACACCACTCAAATTTGGATCTTATCCAACGATAAGTTTAGCTATATTTTTCTCAGTATAATATGAGATTCAAAACATGCTAGTTTACTTTACTATGATAAAAATATAAATGGTTCAGAAAAATTGGTTTATAGAGGAGGTTTTTAGTGATACTAAGGGTTTTAATTGAAAAAACGGTTGGGAAGCATTGTACTTCTATCGATGACGGGGAAAAGGTATTTGAGCTAGTATCACCTGAAATAGCAAAAAACTTAACAGTAGAGGTTGATTTTAAAAGAGTTAAGTCAATGCTCACACCGTTTCTCAACGCCTGTTTTGGAAAGCTGTTAGAGCATTATGGTAAAGAAAAAATAATGGCTAATGTGGCCATAAGGAATGCTTCAGTGGATTTCTTGCGTAGAATTAACGAGTTTATAGATCGAAAAGACAAAGAGTACACTGAATCTAGCGAACAAGAAATACTTCAAGAATTGTTCGATGAAGACGGTTTAACAGATTCATACACTTAGAAGGCTCAAAATGAGCTTATTGGATGGTTTTTTTAAGGTCCTAACTGGCGAATGGCTTCATAGACAGCTATGCTGGCGGCATTAGCCAAATTTAGAGAACGAACACGATTATCATATTGTGGGATTCGGAAAGTATATTCTGAAAATTTACTAATGAGTTCTTCCCCTAATCCTTTTGTTTCGCAACCAAAAATCAAGTAGGACCCCTCCTCGAATTTTTGATCAAAAATTGAAGATTTGGCCTTAGTTGAGAAAAATACCATAGGGGCTTTCTGAGATATTGATTGAAAAAAATGCTCCAAACTTTTGTGCCTTACGATTTGTAGATGTTTCCAGTAGTCTAATCCGGCTCGTTTTAATCTTGAATCGTTAATCTCAAACCCGAGCGGTTCAACTAAGTGTAAAGTGCTATTTGTGGCAAGACAAAGTCGGCCTATAGAGCCTGTATTTGTAGGTATTTCAGGGGTAACTAAAACTACTGAAAGGTTATGTGGCATATTTTTTGAAAAAGATGAGTCATCATGGGGTTGAATATAGCATTTTTATTCAATATCTAGACATTTTATGGAACTTCCCTTCATGTTATTAAGATATAAAAGGTCAATTGTATATTTTGGTAAATAAAAATATACTGGCCAGTAATTTTTTTAATAGAGTTAATATTGAAAAGCCATTGCCCAAGAACGTTATATGTGTTTAATGTGAAATTTTTAAAAATAAAGAATCGAATTGTTTTATGAATAAAAGTGCGTTAGTTATTATTCCTAAAAGTCAATTTTGTGAGGAGGAATTTTATGGGATAAGGTCTGCTTTGGAAAACAAGGGAGTTCGTGTCATTGTTTTGTCTCCGTCTGGCAAGGAAGCTATTGGTATGAAAAAGGATAAATTTCAACCTGACGGCATGATTGTAGATTGGAATAGGCAGTCTGGAGTTCAAGGGAAATATAATGTTGTGATTGTGATAGGTGGCAAAGGAGCCAGGAAGTCACTTTGGGACGACCCAATTGTTCCTCAAATTCTAACAGATCACCATCGATCTGGGAGTATAATTGGAGCTATGGGTTCGGCACTTGTTGTTTTAGTTAGAGCTTCTTTGGTGACTGGAGAAATTCCTCTACCGAAAGATGCGGATAGTCTAAAGGAATTAGAAATTCTTAATGCGGTTTGTGTTGATGTGCCAGTAACACTTGTTAATAATGTAATATTAGGACGCGGTGCCGATTCTGTTAAAAATTTTTCAGAACAAATCTTCCATTTAATAGAGAGTAAAGAATGTTAAATAAAAATTTTTTCAAAAATTCTTAAATCTACTTTTATGTATTTTTTATTTAAAAGCAAAAACAATCACTGGAGGAGTTTCTAGTGTTTTCTTGTAGTGACTTTAAAAACTGTAGTTTTCTCGTGTGTTAATCTAAAAAGACAGATCAAACTGTGAGTCAGCACTCAATCAAAAGTTTTTCCGCAGCTTTATTTAAGAAGCCTTTTTATCTGGCTTTTATTAATATTTTTATTCTGTTTAAAAGACCTTTAGATGTGTTGGTTCGCTACGTACTGGAGGTAGGAGATTATCCAAAGAGATTTTTAATTCGTACTCCCTTGGGGTTGCAGTCTGTTACCGCTTTTAGTCACCCTGATCTGATTACTCTTATAGAATGTTTTGGAAAGCTTGATTACAGAGCCCCTAAAAATACTTCTGTGGTAGTTGACTTTGGTTCTAATATTGGGATAAGTGCGCTTTATTTTTTAACACGGAATCCAGATGCAAAAGTTTATTTATTTGAGCCGGTTCCTCGTAACATTGAAAGACTGAAAGAAAACTTAAAGGGCTTTGAAAATCGTTATGAATTGAAAGAATGTGCAGTAGGAGTGGAAGAGGGGCAGCTAGACTTTGCCTGCGATGAAACAGGAAGGCACGGAGGGTTGATCGAGGGAGGTGCTCCTTACTTTGCTGAATGGGATCCTGAAAAAATAATATCGGTTAAGGTGGAAAAGGCCAATCAGATCCTAGAGGATGTTTTGAGTAGACATGATTTTGTGGATATTGTGAAAATTGATGTCGAAGGTTACGAAAATAACATTCTTGCTCATCTTGAAATTGATATTCTTGCTCGCATAAGTCGAATATATGCTGAAACAAATGAGGATCAAAAAATAAATGGTTTTTTTAGTGAAAGTGCATGTGGTTTGACCCGATACTATCGTATTCAAAGTTAAGATAGCTAAGCAATACAGTATTTAGCTTTAGAACTTGCCACATTTTTTAAGTTTAACTATAGACGTATTGCTATATAGATTCTTTAATTAAGAACTTTGCGGTATAGCAAGACAGTTTTTTGAACCATTTCTTCAATTGAAAAATGTTCTTTAATTCGGTTATAGGCATTTTTAGTCATAAAATTTCTTTCGTTTTTTGTTAGTTTAGTCATTTTCAGAATTCCCCAAGCTAGACTTTCTGGTGAATGTGGTTTTACAAGTATTCCAAAAACAGAATTAGGTAGTATGTCTACATTACCTGCAATTTCTGTTGCTACTGTCGGGATTCTAGCGGCAAATGCTTCTAGTAGACTTATAGGTAGGCCTTCGCTAAGTGAAGGTGAAATATAAAAATCCATGCACTTTAAAATCTCAAGAGCATCTTCTCTGTAACCAAGAATACGAACGTGTTGAGTTAATTTTTCTTTTTTAATTAAGTTTACTATTTTTTGGTAGTAACTTCGGTGTTCTTCTGGATGCCCACCAATAATGATCAATCGCAAATCTGGGATTTCTTTAATTGATTTAGAAAAAGCTGATAAGAGATTAAGAATCCCCTTTTCGGGGGAAATTCGTGAAATGGTTCCTAGCTTTTTATTCTTCTCCCAGTTACCACATCCAATTGATTTTAAAATTTTATTTCGAGAAAAAGATAAGTTGTCGATGTATTCATGATCCACACCGTTATGAATGACGGTAGAGTTTTCTTCGTCTAGAAATTTTATTATCCCAGCGCGTTTTTTTTCACCTTTACTTACGAATATGTGTTGGTTTGTTACCATAGACATAAAAGTATCTACTGCCAAATGAAATTTTTGCGTTAGGCTTGGCAAATCCTCGTAATGAAAGCCGTGAAAGGTATGAATTACATCAATACTTAATAATTTTCCAATAACTCTTCCATAAAGCCCTGGTCCCTTCCCATGAGTATGAATTAAATCTGGTTTTTCTTTTCGTAAAATAAAGAGAAGGTTAAATAATGTTTTAATAGAAATTTTTCTAAGAGCTAAGTTGTAGGTCTTTATCTCGATAGAATTAAACTTCTCCCAGTAAGAACCATCTTTTAAGGTACATAAAACGATATCCCACTCATTCCGGTTTAATCTTTTTAGTAGCTGATATATATGCTCAGGTCCCCCTCCAGGTATGGTGGTTCCACTAAGATGGAATATCTTTTTTTTCATTTACTGTCGTTCTTGCTCTAATTAAAACTTATAAATCATTAATTATTATTTGGGTTGATGGTTTTCAAGGTTAAGCCTGATTGGTTGCTTTAATTGATATTATCTAATACCATGAGCCTATAAAATTACTTTTCTATCATTTTATGCCTTATGGACTAGTAGGGCTTAAAGGGGTTATTTGCAAATGAGAGTTGGGTGTGTTTATTCAATAGAAAATTATGTTTCAATTGACAAGCCGATGCGGTCTCCAATGGAGATTCCCTTTGGTGTTTCCATAATTGCCACGGTTTTAAAGGTTGCAAAACATGACGTCGATTTATTTGTTTTTAGCCCTGTTACGTCAGTTAGAAAAATCTTAGAAGATTATATCAGAGAAAAAAGGCCACAGTTATTTTGTTTATCTGCGGTGTCTTCGCAGTTTCCTCCGATTGAAGATGTTGCAGCGTTAATAAAGGAAATAGATCCAGATATTTTTATAATTCTTGGAGGCCATCATGCGTCTTTATCTCCAGATCAAGCTATAAAATGTATTAACTTGGATGCTATTTGCGTAAGTGAGGGCGATGCTGCCGTAGTTGAATTAGCCCGCCAATTAGGAGGAGGTAAATGGCCCTCAGCTATTTCAAACCTTTGGATAAGGCATCCTGAAACTGGAGATATTGAGAAAAACCCTACAGCCCCATTTAATGAGGACTTAGATACTATTCCTCATGTTGATCGCACTCTCTGGGAGCCCTGGATTGCGAATCCACACGAAGAGGCTTCGGTTTTGGTTGGCCGCGGTTGTCCTTATAAGTGTACCTATTGTTCAAATCACGCTATGGAAGAGTTGGCTGAAGGGAAGTATGTTCGCTATCGATCCCCGGAAGATATGATTATGGAAATAGATACTTTGACGAAACAGTATCCCCGGATGAATCATATTTATTTAGAAATCGAAACGGTTGGTGCAGATATTCTAAAGGGAATCGACTTGTTTGAAAAACTGGCGAATTATAATAATAGACGGGAAGAAAAATTGAGCTTCAGAATTAATTTAGCCCTTCACTCTAACTTTGTCCGAAGTGAAGAGAAATACATTAAATTTTTAGAACTTTGCCAAAAAGCAAACGTAACTGCGTTAAATGTCGGTTTAGAATCTGGTTCGGAGACGGTGCGGCGTCAAATTCTTAAGCGACCCCGATACACTAATGAAGAATTAATACGATTTTGTAGGGCTGCTAGAGAATTTGGAGTGGCAACCTCTCTTTTAGTTCTTATGGGCGTCCCTAGAGAAACTTTTGAAGATTATCTTGAGACAGTAAGAGTAGTGCGCGATCTTCAACCAGAAGATGTTCAATTATCTATTTTTTATCCTTACCTAGGCACAGATCTTTATAATGTTGCCGTTGAGCAGGGTGTTATTCCTGCGGGGGGAACAGAACCAAGCAATGAAAGGCATCGAGCCACATTAGAACTGCCTGATTTTCCGAAGTGGAGAGTACAATTTGAATTTCTTTATTTTTGGTATCGCTCATTTAAAGGGTATTGGCCAATTGATAGAATTTTTCTAAAAATGTTACGGGCATTTTTATTACGTTTCACAAACCTCTCTGCAATTGCTCGTTACCTTATAGTTAACAACCGTTTTTGTAATTATATTTTTAAAACTTATATGGATGGCGCTAAAAGAGTGACGGGTATGAAAGAAGAGCGTATTGGCACGATGGCCTCATATCATACTGGAGAACTATAATTTTTAGCATCGGAAATATTTAAAGGCTTCTATCACTTTTGAAGTGCCCTGGGGGTTTATCACTTATAGTCAATACTTTGCTCAAGGTTTTTTGAAAATTATAACTTAAAAACTGAACTAGCTGTTAGGTAATCCGGGATTGCTATTGGTCGAAATAGGTTGCGGACGGGAATATTAGACCGGTCATACTTTTCATGAAATAATAAAAGGCTTCCGAGGGATCCCCTCCAAACTTTCTAAAAGCGCGCCACCTTATTTTAAGCCCCTCGAGCTTCAGCTTCCGTTTATTTTTAGAAGAAAGAGAATGATTGCCCATGCGTATAACACACAACTCATTGTCGAGAATGTGAGCTTCGCCAAGCGAAAGCATTCGTACCCATAATTCATAATCCTGTCCATATTTAAACTTCAGGTCGTAGCCTCCACTTTTGGTAAACGCATTTTTTCGAATCATGATGGTGCTATGAGGGAAAGGGTTAAAACAACTTACAATTTTTCTAATGTCATCATCTTTTTCAATAAACTTGACCCTTTGGGGAAAATATTTGTCTCCAACCAGTTCTTTGAAACGTGATCCGCAAAAAACTATTTCAGGGTTTTGTTCCATGAAGCTGACTTGTTGTTCAAGTCTCTGTGGGAATGAATAGTCATCGGCGTCCAGGCGTGCGATCAGGTCACTGTTCGATATATTAATTCCTTTGTTGAGAGATCCTGCGATGCCGAGGTTTTCCTGGTGAATAATGCGAATGCGAGGATCGGTATACTGCGAAAGAATTTCCGGCGTGCGGTCAGTGGACCCGTTGTCGAGGATGATGTATTCGAAATCCTGAAATGTTTGGTTCAGGATGCTGTCGATGCATTCTTCTAAATAGGTTTCACCGTTGTAAACGGAGGTGACTACAGAGACTCGGGGCATAATTTACCTGACAGAGTGTCGAAAATTTGTTTTCACGGATTCCATTGGTATGGTATTTGACTTGAATCGGCGGATAGTGACTCCGATTCTTCAGGGTCGTGAGGCTGATCGGTGCAATTGGCAATCAAGGATGTTTGATTTCCAAAAGCCTGGAATCCGTACCATAACATTGGAGGAATGCGAATTAGCCGGTAGTGCTCCGGGCGTCCGAGTTCGTATTCTGAGACTTTTCCATGGGTGCTGGACATGGGCCTGTCGTCGTATATGACCAGCCGAATTCTCTCCAGCGGGACAGTCAGGTTTTGAGTTTGTTTTTTGTGCCTTTTCCACGCTTTGATCATTCCGGGATGGATTTCACTGAAATAAACCTCTCCAAACTTTTCGAACAAGTCGGAGTCGTTTCTCAGCATGTGCAAGATCGATCCACAATTGTCAGTGATCTGCTTCAAAGGTTGAATGATCACCCCTTCGATTTCAACTGATTTATTCATTGAGTCCATGCAAGGTTCGACCGGGATGCTATTTCTGTATACTCCTTAATCTGCCTGCTGGTGAATTCGGGAATAGAAGTAGATTCCTGATTATAAAAAGCCTGATACCACTTTCCAGTCATGCGGATGGTTTCCGGAAAATCCAGTATGGCATTCCAGTGTAGTAATTGAAGCGCCTTGTCGCAGTTGAGTTTCAAAAGAGTCGATTCAGGTTTTTTGGAATCGGTTTCCAACTGGGGTTTGCATTCAGCTCCCGGCCAATATTGAGCCATCTCAGCGATGAGGTCGCCGACGGATTGATTGACCTGTGCCTGGGGTCCGAAGTTAAAGGATTGATTTTTGAATGCAGGGTTTCCCTTGAACAGTTTTTGTCCCAGGGCCAGATAACCGCTCAGAGGTTCCAGGACATGTTGCCAGGGTCGGGTGGCGTCCGGGCTTCTGATAATGACCGGTTTCCCCTCTGACCAGGCGCGAATGCAGTCGGGCACCACACGGTCGGAAGCCCAGTCCCCGCCACCGATCACGTTGCCTGCCCTCGCTGTGGCAATATGAGGTCCGCTTTCCCCAAAGAAAGACTGCATATAAACTTTTGAGACCAATTCGGCGCAGGCTTTGGAGGCACTGTAGGGATCTTTCCCGCCCAGACGGTCATTTTCACGGTAACCCCAGAGCCATTCGACATTTTCATAACACTTGTCACTGGTGATGAGAACAGCCGCGATGACCGAAGGTTGACTGCGCAGGCAGTCCAAAAGATTCAAAGTTCCCATCGCGTTGGTTTCGAAGGTGCGAACGGGATCTTCGTATGATTTTCGGACGAGCGACTGGGCGGCAAGGTGAAAAACAATATTCGGACGAAACGTGTCTATCGCTTGTTGCAGGGAATTTTTGTCCCGCACATCCCCCTGGAAGTGTTCGATTCGGTCGGCAAGATTCAGCGATTCAAAATGAGACGGTTCAGTCGGGACATCTACCGAATAACCGGCCACGGTGGCTCCTAAATCCAATAGCCAGGCGCACAGCCAGGACCCTTTAAACCCGGTGTGTCCGGTAACCAGAACGCGTTGACCTTGATATAAGTTTTCAAACATAAACTTCTTTTCTCCGCAAATAATCTTAAGCTTTCCAGAAGGCCTGGCCTTTTTTCCACAAGTTGTTCAGAAAAACGGAATCCCGGTAAGTGTCCATGCAAATCCAATCGCCTTTATGATGGTAAACCATCAACTGACCTTCTTTGGTGAGTTGTTCCAACGGGCCTATCTCAAAATCGCAGTCATCGTTCGGGTTGAGATAGTCGAAGAATTTTTTTTGAAAGATAAAGAACCCTCCGTTGACCACGCCTTCATCAAATTTTGGTTTTTCAATGAAGTCGAGAACTTTTCCATCTTCAGCTGTGATCTGCCCATAGGAGGAGCGAGGACTGACACCGGTCATGGTCGCTATTTTTCCGTGCTTCTTATGAAAACTGACCAAACTGTTTATGTCTATGTCGCTCATGCCATCGCCATAGGTGATCATGAAATCGTCGTCGATGTATTTTGCGATTTTGTGGATTCGCGCTCCTTTGAGAGTCTGTTCGCCTGTGTCGACCATGGTGATTTCCCAGTCCTCGACCAGACTGTTTTCGTGGATTGTGATTTGTCTATCCTGACCGAGTTTTACGGTGACATCATTACTGTGCAACATGTAATGGTAGAAGTATTCCTTGATCACTTCCCCTTTGTAACCCAGGCAAAGGACGAATTGGTTAAACCCATAATGGGCATAATGTTTCATGATGTGCCAGAGGATGGGTTTCGTTCCAATTTTGACCATGGGTTTTGGCCGGAACTCGGTTTCCTCGCGCAAGCGCGTTCCCATGCCTCCACAGAGAATAACTACTTTCATCAAAAGCTCCTACGAGTTAGGTGTGAGTGGGTGAGCTGATTCATGTGGTGAACACTTCGCATAAAGAAAGAGTTTGGTCGATTTCTTTTTCCATATTTCCGGTTAAGCAGAATCCGGTTTTTTTTAATTTATCAATATTGAAAAGAACAGGGTGGTGATCTTCTCTGTCGTCTTCTCCAGTGGTTTCAACTGGAATGGGTTTGCCGTATTTTTTTTTATAGACCCTGGCTATGGTTTTTGCCGCCTCCGCAATCGAAAGAGAACCATCGCCGCCCAGATTGTACAATCCATCGCCCCAATTTTCCGCGACCGTGAACAGAAAGTGTGCGACCACAGCGGCAACATCATGAAGTGTAATAAAGTTCCGGTGCTGTTTCCCGGATGAGTTTATAACCATTTTTCCCGAAGTGATGGCTTGCCGGCATAAATCGTTGAACACCAGGGTCCATTGATTGACCTCCGCATTCATGGGATAGCCGAAGCCGTTGGATAGCCTTAAAGTCAGTGTGTCCATGTGTTGGTAACGTTGATAAAAGCGAACCATGTCTTCCGCCGCCCGGTGAGTCGCCGCATAGGGGTGGTGCGGTTGGGTCGGGGAGTCTTCGGTGATCGTCCCCTTGTAATCTCCATAAACGTGAAAGGTGGAAAAATAAACGAATCGCTGAACCCCTTTCCTGTTTGCCGCAGAAAGCAACGATCGCGTTCCCAATGTATTTATTTTCCAGGCAGATTCAACATCTCTGAAAGAATCATGCTCGTTCAAGGCGGCCAGATGAATAATAGTATCTACGTCCACAACGGCTTCTTCAATAGAGGCAGTGTCGCATACATCAATGTGAATTGTTTGAAACGATTTGGCCCAGTCGGGGATTTCCGAGGATTCTCGGTGTGTGCCCAGAATGATTTTTATTTCGGGGTGATTTTTTTTCAGGAAATCTGCGATCCGTCCTCCGAGGTAGCCCATTCCTCCAGTGATAAGAATTTTTGCATCCGACATTGGGCGCTATATTGAGTTCAGTATTTGGTTGCCAAAATAGGGAGCCGGGGGGACCGCCAAAGCTAAAAAGACTCCCTTGAATTGTAAAGAAGTGTAACGCGATCACTGCGACAAGTCCAATACTAACATCATGAGGTATTCAGCGGTATCAGAATTTCGATCGATGGAGCTGCCCGCGAAACATTTGAGCATATTCGCGTTGATGGTTCGTTTGATAAAGCCATAGAAACACTGGAAATTCTCCATGGGATAAACAACGGAAAAATAAAATCAAGGATTGGAGTCACTGAATAATTCCTGGAATCGGGAGCCACAAAAGACTACATCTTGATTCTGCCCCATAAAGTTAATTTACTTTTCAAGTCAATCAGGATTTGCGTAATTGTCTGCGTCTATATGTGCAATTAGGTCGGTGCTACATAGGGATACTCCCTTGTTCAGAGACTTTGGAGTTCTCAGGTTTTCTTGGTGAATATTTTGCAGACGGGGGTCAGTATATTTCTCAAGAATATTTCTGGTTTGATCGGTTGACCCGTCATTAAGTATGACCTATTCGAAGTCAGTGAAGGTCTGACTCAAAATGCTGTCGATGCATTCTTCGATATAGTTTTCACAATTATAAACTGATGTGAGGACGGAAACTTTTGGCGGCATGATGAAGTTTGGATTTTAACGAATAGAGTTTGCCATATGAAGCTGTTAAACTTATGAGGGACGTGCTTAAATTGCATTGAGTAATTGTTGTTTCTTGCGATAAAATAATACAGAATTTGCTTGTTATAGACAAGAGTATCAATGGCAAGTATAGTCGCGTCAAAACAACAAGGCCTTCGATTCTGATAAGGGGTATTTCAAAAGGGCTTTTGTGTTATAACACGAAATGATCTTTATGTGTCCTCTGTCAGTCAAGATGCATAGCTGTCAGTCTCTAAAGCTAAGTGCCCTGTTAAATTAATTTTATGCTTACAAATAAACCTGAAATTTCAGTAGTGCTTCTGTGTTATCGAAGCGAAGAGGAGACTTGGGGGTTTGTCGAAGTTTTGAAGCGTTCTCTGGAAGAATTGGATGTGTCGTGGGAATTGATTCTGGTTGGAAACTATATCGAAGGCTCCTTAGATCAAACGCCTAAAATTGTCAAAAAAATAGCCAGTCAGGATCCACGGATCAAAGCTATTTCTAATGTGAAGCAGGGTATGATGGGGTGGGATATGAGGCACGGACTGGAAGCGGCATCTGGAAAGACTATCGCGGTTTTAGATGGCGACGGTCAGATTCCCCTGGAAGATGTTGCCCGAGTTTATAAAAAATTAAAAAAAGATAATATGGATATGGTAAAGACGTATAGAGAAAAAAGATGTGACGGTCCATATAGAAGGTTTATTTCCGGTGTTTATAATGTACTATTCCAGATTTTATTTCCAGGTCTTGGGTGCAAGGATGTTAATTCAAAGCCCAAGATTTTCACAGAAGAGACATATAAAAAAATGGAACTGAAATCGGATGACTGGTTTATTGATGCGGAAATCATGATTCAAGTCAGACGGCTTGATATAGACTGCGCCGAGATTCCAGCTCAATTTAAGAAGCTGTCATTACGCAAATCTTTCATCAAACATGTGACTATTCTAGAGTTTATCTCGAACTTAATTTTATTTCGGTTGTGTGAGTTTCGTTTTTGGCTCAAAAAATAGTTTCAGTAGTCAAGATTTACGTGGTGTCGTTTCTTCTCATTCATAATTTAATTTAGAATAGATCGGTGATCGAAATAGTTTTTTTTGATATTGACGGAGTATTGACTGATGGAGCGGTGTATGTTGATGCTTCGGGAAAGGAGACCAAAAGAATTCTATTTGAGGACATAAATGCTATTTTTGATCTTAAGCGAGCGGGAATAAAGGTGGGATTCATAACAGGTGAAGATAATAAATTTTGCGATTATGTGTATAGGCGATTTTCTCCCGATTTTTTAATCAGAGGATGCAGAGATAAGCTGGGTGCTTTTAAGAAATTAGCTGAAGAGCTTGGGGTGGAACGGGAAAAGGTATGTTATGTCGGTGACTCGCAAAAGGATAGAGAGCTGCTTGAGTTTGTGGGGCAGAGTTACGCACCGGCGGATGCGTCTGCCGATGTTAAAAGCTCGGCTAAAAAAGTGCTGCAGGCTTCTCGAGGCAATGGTGTGATTCGGGAATTGGTAGATGAACTACTGGGTTAGATGAGTTTTGATGAAAAAATATTCAATAGTTTCAATTCAGGAAAAAAATAATAATACAACACAGCGTTAAATATAACCCAACGTTTTTGCTGTTGAGTCTGCTGGACACTTAACAAGCAAAGGAAAGTATTTATGCAAAACTTAAGTTTGTCAACAACGGACCCTCTATCGATTAACTTAAAGGGTCATCCCGCAAAAGACCAGCTTGCTGAGCTTAGTACGTTAGTCAACAAGCATAGCCAGACCTTGGATCTGCGTCGCTTTAGCTCAGGAGAAGTCGAAACTGAAGCTACCTTTTACATCGAAATAGAAAACCCTGATATCCTGTTTGATATGGAAAGTGACTTGCGTCAAATATTTTCTCAAATAGATGTACCGTTTATTGATCATAATCAGGACCCTGCCTTTTAAGATGCTTTTTAAGAAAAAAAGAATACATCAGCAATCAGGTCTTAACTCAAATTCTGTTATTTTTTTTGCTCTGAAAAATTTGATTCAAAAGAAACCGTTTTTGATGACCGGAGTTGTGTTTGGTTTTGCTGGTCTGGCGGCATTTTTTGTTTCAGCTATTTACATTAAAGGATGGATTTCTGCAGGACATTTTTCAGAGATACATAAAGAAGCGGTGCAGAAAAAACTTAGCTTCATTTTTGAGCCTTATAGATGGACTATGAGTCAATTCCCATCTACCGAGGCAATTCCACGATTGCACATCGATATAAAATTTTTAAATGTTCAAAAAATAACACATCAGCAGGAAGCTGCGCGAAAATTACTTAAGATCGTTCAAGGTTCCAATGATTGGGTTCCTGCTAAAATCAGATATAACGGAGAAACGAAAAAGGTTAAGTTGAGATTAAAAGGCGATGGTGTGGATCATATGGTTGGAGACAAGTGGTCTTTTAGGGTTCACGTAAAAAAGGGAGAGGCCCTTTTTGGAATGCGGAGATTTTCGATTCAAAATCCCAGAACGCGGGAATACGAGGGTGAATTACTATTCAACCATGCTTTGAAACGCGAAGGAATTCTTGTGCCCCGCTACTTTTTCGTCAATGTTACCATTAATGGGAAGGATATTGGGGTAATGGCTCTGGAAGAGCACACATCAAAAGAATTGCTAGAGTCACAAAATAGAAGAGAAGCTCCGATAATTAGATTTGATGATAAATTATTCTTTCAAGCTCGTTATGCTCCTTTTGACGATATTTTTACGAACTATAAGGCTCTAAGCATTAGAATAATTGGGAGTAATCCATTAAAAAAATCGGAAGCTTTTCTGTCGTACTTAAAAATAGGAATAGGATTATTACGAGGGTTTGTACGCGGAGAAATTCCAGCTTCAGAAGTTTTTGATCCTGTTTTGGTAGGACGTTATTTAGCTGTCGCCAAGGTTTGGGGTGCTGAACATTCCTTAGAGTTTGATGATGCACGTTTCTATTATAATCCACTAACATCCAAGCTTGAAATAATTGGTCATGATGGAAAGGTCAGGTTTATTGATCCATTGCTTTATACGGAAAAGCCAATAATCAGGCGATTGCTCATCGATCCCAAAATAAAATCCGTTTATAGTGAGACGCTTGAGAGAATTCACAGGGAGTTTAAGGAAGGCGCTACCTTGAAGTGGGCTCAAGAAATACAAGAAAAAAGCCTGAGAATCTTACGACGGGAATTTTACTCCCTAGAAGGAATAGATTTGAACAAAATCAGTGAAAGGGCTTCTCTGGCCTATAAACTGGATCAAGGTTTGTTTGATAATTACCCGGATTATTTAAATGTTTATTATATTGATGGTGGGCCTGAAAGCGGAATTCTTCAAATTACGAACATCCTCCCCAATTCAGTTGATGTTGTTTCTGTAAAGGTTATTAATCGTTTGACAGGAATAGAGGAGCAGGTGGCATCGGATTTGTTTAGCATGGTTCCTTTTACGTTAGAGAGTACTCCTTTTGAGTCAAATCCAACTATAAAGAGGATTATTTTAGCTGAAACCATTGATCTCGAGAAATATAACATTCAGGTCACCTCTAAGATCATGAATGGCATCCAGTCAATGGTTCATGAAGCAATTCCATATTTTCCTATTTTAAAATCCAGTCCCATTCCTGCACGGTCTGTTAGCCAGCTTTTATCCGATTTTCCTTTTATTGCTCAAACGGATTCCACTACTCTGCTGGTCAAGCAGGGGAAGTGGAGTGTTGATGGCTGGTTGATTGTTCCTCAAGGTTTTAAGCTGGTAATTTCAGCGGGCACGCTTCTGAGTTTTAGCTCTTCTTCTGGAGTAATAGCAAAGGGCCCCATTTTGATTAATGGAACCGCTGATAATCTGGTTGTGCTGGAAGGGAGGAGTCAGGGAAAAGGTATGGGACATTGGCAGGGAATTTTTGTTTCCGATACGAAGGAACCTTCAGTCTGGTCAAATGTTATTATTAGAGATACGGCCGGGCTTTCAATTAAGGGGTGGAATTTAACAGCGGGTACGACGTTTTATCAAGCAGATGCGATTTTAAAAAATGTTTCCTTTTTCGGGAACCGTTGCGAAGACGCGCTAAATATTGTTCGATCCAAATTTGAATTAAGTGAGGTAAGTATAAAAGATGCTTTTTCTGATGGATTTGATTCTGATTTCTCAGAAGGAATTGTAATTAAAGGAAATTTTGAGAATATTGGTTTAGCTGGAGGCGGGGATGGGATTGATGTCAGCGGGACCATCATAGACATCACAGAAACTAAATTCAAGAACATAGGAGACAAAGCGGTTTCTGCCGGAGAAAAGAGTACTGTGCGAGCAACCCAACTCTATATTGAAGGTACAGGGGCAGGAGTAGTGAGTAAAGATGGATCCCATGTGGTTGTGGAAAACAGTACCATTCGGGATTTTAATATTGCTTCCATGATGGTATACATTAAGAAACAGGAATATGGTCCCGCTACAATTTTGGCAAATCATATAACGGCAGACGATCTTCTTGCATCCGCAGTAGCGCAAAAAGGAAGCCACATCATTATTGATGATACAGAGATTTCCACTAAAGACCTGGATGTTAAAAGTCTTTATGCCACCAAGATGAAATCCACATTGAAATAATGCCCTGCAATTTACGAGTAGACCTTCGGCAAGAGCTTAAATATTTTGTTTCAGTCAAAAATTATCACAGTGCATTACATTGGATTCTGCACAACTCAGCATATTTTTATAAAGAACATCCAGATCGCTAGGTTAATAGTATTTACTTTGATTCTTATGATTACGATGCGTACAAAGATAGCCTGGCGGGTATCGCCACGCGAAAAAAGATTCGCTATCGCTGGCACGGGACATCTCTATTTCCTATCCAGGGTGCTTTAGAGCTCAAATACAAACGAAACTATTTGTGCCGCAAATTAGTTTACAAAATGGGTGATATTGATATTCATAAAGGCACTTTCTGGGGTTCAATTCGCTAAAGTATCACGAGTTGTATTCCTTCCGATGCGAGACATCACTTAAGTCGAAACCCATTGCCGGCTCTCATCAACCGTTACCAAAGAGCATATTTTTGATAGCAAAAAAATGATATTCGGATAACCCTCGACGCTGCTTTAATTTTTCATGGACAGAAAGGAGTTTCTCCTAATTATACGAGAAAGATTGCTTTGCCGGACATGAGCGTTTTAGAAATAAAGTTTCCGCTAAACTCTAGAAATAAAGTTTTAGATATTATGTCGGAGTTTCCATTTCCTATGACGCGGTTTTCTAAGTATTGTGTCGGTATTTTTGCTACTGCTTAGTTGTTTTCTTCTATCTGGAATGTTTCTTCAGGCTTTCCGCGTGAAAGGTAGATTCAGTGCTTGAGAATATAGAACTTAAAGCGCTCAATAAAAATTATAAGTTTCTCCATTTTACGGTTTTTACGTCCGTTATGAAATTAAATTTGGCAGGGCTCAGTGGAGGCGGGCAGGGTGCCAGGTGCGTTCCGCACTACAGAAAGTAAAACGAGTGCAAGCTGGACGACCCTCAAATTCCAGGGATTGAAGATTTAGCTGATTTTTTTGATACGGAAAGGAAGTCGAGGAAAAATTTTGACCTTGAGAGCATAAAATACAACCAGGACCTGTTGTTTAATAGTAGCCATTTAAAGAGTCTAAAAAATACCACAGGTGACGAATAGAAACTTCGCTTGATCTTGATTGCGCGATTTTTTCTTTCATTGAACGAATGAGGAAGTTTGGCATCACCTGACTCCAGCATATCATCTAGTTTTGTACCTTTTAATGTCACCAGTGGATAACAATCTATCAACAACGGCTGGGCCTTTCTGGCGAGGTCGATTATTTGCTGAGGAATAGTATCCGACTCATTAGGAAAACCCACAATAAAAGAAACAAATGTCAAAATTTCATTTTTGTTTGCATGTGTGATGGCATTGATCAGCCTTTCTGGAGTATCACTCTTTCTGTCCAGAAAATTTAGCATGTCATCATCGGCTGACTGCATTCCCATTCCAACTACATTGCACCCACTCTTTGCCAGCAGAGCAAATGCTTTTTCCTGCTTTTTCCCAAATGTACTCGGATTCATCAGCGCCTTGTACTTCAGGTCATATTTTCTCTCGGCTAATTTTGAACAAAATTCTTCGAGCCACTTGTGGTTTATTCCAAAAACGTCATCAACAAAATCGATGTATCTTACACCCCACCTTTTAACCGCTATGTCGATTTCTTCTAGAACGTTGTCTGGGCTTCGGTGACGGACCTCTTTTTGCCACAGGTTAGGTGAATCGCAATAAATGCAGGCATGCGGACATCCTCGATTTGTGAACATGGTAATGTATGGCAAGCGGAAACCAGGAATCAGGTAATCTTTGTAAGATGATATGTCAAAATCGTTGCGAATGGGAAAAGCGACCTCGTCCAAGTTGGAAATTTGAGGGCTCATTCCTTTATTTACTATTTCTCCTTCTTTGACATAGCTAATTCCAGCAACAGTCGTCCAATCGGGATCGCCTTTGAGGAATTCTTTTATGACCACCTTGATAACGTCTTCCCCTTCGCCATTACATACTAAATCTGCTCCAGACCTGAGCAGTATATCTCCCTCGGTGTAACCCGGTCCTCCGACTATTATGGGAACATTTGTTAAGGTCTTTAGTTTTTTTATGAAGACACAATTTGAATCGGTATGGGCGAAAGATGTATAAAACCCAACCAGCATGACATCACTGTTGTCAACGTACTCTGCAAGCGTTTCTTCATTAAACTCGATGATCCTTCGGTCTAGAATGGCAGATTCCACACCAATTGATGCCGCAGAGCCGGCAAGGTATTGCAAACCAAGAAGAGGTCGGCAGGTGACATTCTGGATGCTCGCGGTATCCGAAAAAACGGTGGGGGTCATCACTGCGCCATCATGGGTCCGGGTAGCAGGAGAAATCGAATAATAATCCTGCTGAAGATATATAAATAAAACCTTGGGATTTGAGTTTATATTTAATTTTTGCTTTAAATTCACCTAATTTACCCCTTTAAAATTGAATGAGAC
>Ga0233427_10002181_pt1 | contig 18983 bp, 20 predicted proteins | sample SI_118_April2016_5_FD_179885 | JGI IMG/M metagenome (GOLD analysis project Ga0233427, IMG submission 179885) | Seawater microbial communities from Saanich Inlet, British Columbia, Canada - SI_118_April2016_100_MG | ecosystem: Environmental > Aquatic > Marine > Inlet | place: Canada: British...
ACCCATAACTATGACTGTTAAGGTTAGTAAAGGTCCAGTAAGTGTGTCTCTAATATCTGCCATAATTCCACTAAACCTTTCCGATTATATATCAATTTCCTAAAATATCTAAACGCCCTACCCTACAATACAACGGGGATCTCTTGTCTTCGGAACCTTGCAATCAATCCTTGCTAACTGAAGAAATATCAGCTACGTCTTCTAATGTTAACTTGTATTGTTCTTGAAGCGGTCCATAGCAATCCAAACAGTATTTGTTCCCCTTTTTTAATTCTGGTACTTCTTCACTATTTTCTTGTATTTCTATTTCGAAAGCTTTAGCATTGCAAACCATACACATCTCTTCTGACATAAATTCTATTGGAATCTCTATTTGATAAAACTTTGGTATTGTTCTTATCTGCGAAAAAAAGATACTACTTTAAATTCGGATAAAAAAATAGAGTAAATTACATTAAGTTCATTTCATATGAAAAAAACATGTGCAGAAAAGTAACATGTCGAAAATGTGAAAAAGCGACCTGGACGGGATGTGGTCTGCATGTCAAAACTGTTCTCAAAGGAATACCTGAGAATCAGCTGTGTTATTGTGAAAAACCCGACATTGGAGGTTTCTTCACTCGGCTCTTTGGAAGAACTTAATCATTTGAAGATTTATCTACGGAACCATACACTGTTACTCCAATAATGGAACCTAAAATCAAGATCATACCTATTGACTGTTGAAAAGAAGGCGATTCTGACAATAAAATAATCCCCCAAACTATAGTTAAAACAGGCTGTAATAAAATTGCAAATGAAGTATATGCAGCTGGCAATCTAGGTAAAGAATAAGCTATAGCTAACCAACCCACTACTTGACTAAGGAAGGCAAGTAAAAGTAACCAACCATGGATTGGCCAAACTGGTTGAAAAACAATAGGCTCAATGTGTATTGTTTGTAATGGTAAAAAACTAAGAAGTAAAAGTCCAAATGCACAACCAAATGTAGAATCAAATTGTAAATTTGTTGCTGGTGCGAGATCTTTATTCGCAAATCTGAAAATTATCAAAAAACCAGAATAAAAAATCGCAGTAAAAATTCCTGCAATTACTCCTCTAACAGGATAAGAACCATAGGGATTTTCATCCCAAATTCCAGATACAAGAACTAAACCAAACATTACTATAGGTAATGAAATAAGAATTGAGAAATTTGGTTTTTCACCGAGTAACCACCAACTCATCAGAGTTACAATAATTACTTGGGAATTGCCAATTAATGTACCAATCCCTGTCCCTATCCAATCAACTGCACTATGATAAGATACAAAGTCAAGAGCAAAAATAATTCCTGCAGTAACTGCAATTAATCTTGTATTTACCGAACGTGTATCTAATGAACCTCGAAACCAAATTAAAAAACCAAGAAATGGAAGTGCATAGAACATTCGGAAAAATGCGCCAGTTAAAGGATTAGCCTCTGAAAGAATATATAAGATTGGAGCAAAGGAAATAGTGATACCTCCTGCAATGGCAATAGCCATTGATTTCTTTACTTCATTAGAATCCATTATTATCTCTAAAACGATAATGGATTTGATAAAACTATGGTGCTTTTAGTAAAATATAACCGATTAGCAAAGTGATCACAGTTAGAATTTTAAATATCCAAGAAAAAAAAATTGGACGTGTCTCTTCTTTGAGTAAGTCTTCAAGCATTAAACAAAATTAGTAATCTTATTTGATAAAACTTTGGTGCTCCCGCCGGGATTTGAACCCGGGTATTCGGCTCGAAAGGCCGAGATGATGGGCCGGACTACACCACGGGAGCTCTAGTATCCAGCTTAAAGGGCTAGGATTTAATATTATTGCAAATAAAAATTAAACGTCGAAAGATTCTAATTTGGCTCTTAATTTTTCCACTTGCCTCTGAAAATTGCGCCTTTGAATCTCTAATTCCCCTTGGTATCTAGTTTGGGAAGCTTCTAAAGCTTGATAGTTTTCAGTCTTCATCCTATTCAGCTTTAACTCATAATCTTCTCTTTCCTTAATTATTTGAGACTCTAATTCATCTATCTTTTTCTTAAGAGTAGCTACATCATCCATTAATTTATGAAAATATATAGCTCTTTAAATTATTAGCCACAAAACTATCTTAACTCGCCCGGTATAGAATCAAATAATGTGGAAGGGCTCAAAAGATAGAAATCAAACTTTCCGAGTTAGTTATGGCAGTTCCCAAGGGTGGGGAGAACCAGTTCAGATTAATCGAAGACCTGATACAAAAATGTCTTTTTCAAAATATGAAAAAGAACAACTTAAGGAATCTATCGGGATATTAACAATTGCATTTACTCTTGCACTAAGTGATGGATTATCTGCCTTAATGAACGAACCTGACATTCTAATTAGAACTCTTCCTTTAGCTTTTGGAGCAGTTATGACTGGATTTTTACTTCATGAATTGGCTCACAAATGGATGGCACAGCAATATGGATGTTGGGCCGAATATAGAGGAAACCGTAATGGATTGTACTTTGCATTATTAATGTCTAGTTTTGGTTTCTTACTCGCAGCACCAGGGGCAGTAATGGTTTCTGGGAGAATAACAGAGAGACAAAATGGAATTATAGCCGCTGTTGGACCTATTACAAATATAATTATAGCTTTAGTAGCTTTTCCGATTTACCTACTAACTGCAGGATTAGAACAACCTATTGCATTAATTGGTGAATTAGCTAGATTTATTGTTGTGATCAATCTGATTCTGGGAGGATTCAATATGATACCAGTACAGCCTTTAGATGGATCAAAAGTTATTGTTTGGAGTAAAACTGCCTACTTTGGAATATTAATTGCCATATTTGCTCTCGCAATGGCATACTGGAATGTACCTTTGATATCATGAATTACACATGGGTCCTATATGATGCAACATGTCCTTTTTGTATCTCAGGAATTAATATATTCAAAGCTAGTTTAGATAAAAATAATTGTAAAGTTCAGCCATTACAAAATAAACACATATTAAAAATATTAAATGTTGATAACGATGATTTTCCAGAAATGAAAGTTATAGGGGATGATCGGAAATTGTACGGTGGAGCTAGAGCTATCGTTTATCTTTCTGAAAAAATTTGGTGGGCAAAGCCCCTTTGGGCACTTTCACACATACCATTAACTTTGAATATTATGGATTATGTCTATAAATTAATAGCAAACACATGGCATTGCCACGGAACGTGTGAAATCTAATGAAATATGGACCAATCTTAGCTGTAATATTCGCATTCTTTCTTATTGCGATATATCCTCATTACAGTGAAGATGAAACTCCAATCTTTATCCTTGCAGACGATGACGGGGACGGAGTACCTAATGATAAAGATAAATGCCCTGAGGATAATGCTAAAGACTATGACATTAATGAAGATGGATGTACTGATACGGAGATAACGAAAGGTGAAATTGACTATATAGGTAGAATTGCTAAAATGAATCTCGGGCAATATCTACTTTTTGCTATTGCATCATTATTGGGAACGGCTTTTTACTTAGAAAGAGAAAAAATAAAGAGTATAATTAATGATGAAGATGATTTTCTAAAAAATTTCAATAAATCAGAAAAGGATAATAAAAGTGATAACCCAGACTATACTGAGCTCGGGAAAAATAAAGAATATACTGATTCTAATAGCTCATTTTTTGATAGATTTAGCTTTTCTTTAAGTGAATTTAATACTGAAGCTGATCGCGGAATCCAGATTATGGCTGTGGTATGCTTGTTCTGTTTCTTAATAGCTCCAGGTCAAGTTTGGTTTCAAGTGGAAGGAATAAAAACTTATTCTGAAAATAATGAAGAAGAAGCGTTCACCGTTGAACATTACTCTAACTTTCTAGAATACACTGGAAACAATGAAATTACTGCAAGTTATGATAGTTCGAGTTGTACAAGTGAAATTGATAAATACTATAATTGTGATTATCGAAGTACTCTCTTCGGAACTGTAGAAACTCTCCTTTCGTTGTCTGCTTTGTTTTGTTTTATACTTTTACTCTTAAACTTTAGAGCCGAAAAATATAGAGTGCCTATTGCAATTGTGTTCACACTTTGCTTGGTAACTACAATGGCAAGCTTGTTAGTATTTACAACATTAATCGATAATGCATTGATAGCTGATGAGCATTTATTAGATGATAACCAGAGTAATGCTGCAGGTTGCTGGATGAGTGAGCCTATTATTTGGGGAGAAGGAGAATGTATCTCTTTAGATGGAAATGGAAATTATATTACTGAAACTGGAATTACATACACTCCTAGTTTTGCTTTTTTTATTATTTTAACAAGTATTTCTATTTTGTTTATTGGATTATTTAGTAGCATTAGTCCATTAATCGAATATAAGAAAACTAGTTGGAGACAAGTGGCCGCAGATAATTGGCAAGTATTTGCAATAATTTTTGTAATCTTCTTTCTATGGAGATTAAATGTTCTAATGACTAATCTGTAATGGTGCGGGGGGAGGGATTCGAACCCTCGTACCACTAAGGACCGGATCTTAAGTCCGGCGCAATTGGCCAGGCTATGCGACCCCCGCACTTTTTCTCCATGTAGACAACCTTTAAAGAGAGCTTCATCATGAAAAAAATAGAACCTGAAGGTAAAATAAGTATGAGTACTGCAGCTACTTCAAAAATAATAAAGATGATTGGGAGCACAAATCCGCCATCATTAGTTGCATTATTCGGAGGTTCGCTAGGTGAAAGAAAAACTGCAATGTCTGATCTTGCAAATGACCTCTTTGGCGCCGGTTTAAATATTATAGATTTTAATGCAAGAAGGTATCTTTCTGAGAATGACTTATTACAACCATTAATACAACAAATAATTACTGAATTAAAATCTCAATCTGACACTAGTGGAGCAAGCTCCGATTTAGTTAATAGAATAAATGAAAGTGCACCTGCCTTAAACAGTACGCATTTAACTAGTGAAAATAGAATTGAGCTAATACACCAATTCGATTCTGCTCTAAAACAATTAGCTGCAATAACACTTCAAAAAAAACCGTTGGTTGTTATTGTCCAGGGTCTCGAAAGAGCTCCAGTTGGTTCATTTATGTCTATTTCTGAATTCATATCAGATTATTTGAATATTAGTAAATTTGTATTCGTTGTTTCAGCTGGAGAAGATTTACTTGAAAATGAACTTAGTGGAACTAATTCAACAATGTCTAAAGAGGATTTCCTCGAAGACATATTTAGTAATGTTGTGAATTTAGATGAGATGGTTATTGAAACGCCTAAAGTACAACCAGTAATTGAAGAAAAAAATGACGATTTATTTTCACCTCCCGTTGGATTAGAAGTTCAAAGTGGAAGTGACCTTTTAGCTAAGAGAAAAGGTAGAAAAGTGGCTCCTAAAAACGCAGGAAAGCCAAATAGTAGAATTTTTAAAGTTAGAGAATTATCAGGTAAAAAGGCATCTATTCGTAAAAATATCACACCTAGAAAAAGAATTGTAAAGAAAAGCGTTAAAGGTATCAAAAAATTTAAGCCAGTAAGCAAAGGAACTGATCTAAATCAATTTATTACACCAATTAAGAAAGGAGATATTTTTGCAGTTAAAAAATTCTGGAATAAAGTTAATCAATTGAAATATGATGAATTCACTAAGCTCATTGAAAGTATCATTAAGGAAATTATCTCCGGCGACTCTAGGATAAGAGCAACTGCAATAACTGCTTTAGCTTCCATTTCAAAAGGCGTTTCCTGGGAAATGCCGCCTGATGTAATGGATCGAGCACTTATCATGACTGGAGATGGTTCAAAAGTCGTACGTGATGCTGCTGCAGAGGCAATCAAGGAAATGACTGAAGCTGGAGTTGAAAAAACAGCTCAAGAACCGCAACAGGCTCAATCGAAAATGAGCAAAAATACTAATTCTATGGAACTAACTGAATTAGATACTGATAGTATGTTAGGTACTTCTTCAAGTATTGGATCTATGTCACTGGGTAGCGGTTCTGGAGGTGTCAAAGTCATGGGTGGACAAAATACCGGAATTAGTAGTGCACCAACATTTGAAGTTTCTAAAGATGTACCTTCTTTTAAAGAAGAAAAAAAACCTCCAAAGTTTACTCCAGTCAAGGATAAAACTCCTAAATTTACTGCAGTTAGTAATAAGAAACCAAAATTTAAAGTTGCTAAAGATTAATCATTTAATTTAAGGTTAAAAGATATTTTCTTTCCTTCTACCTCAAAAGTATCAGACGCATCACTTTCTTCTGAATAGAATAACTCCGCATTGCTAGCACGTGTTTCAAACTTAACATATTCCCAATCTTTAGAAGCTAACTTAGGCGAATCCTCAGATAGCCATACATTCAATGAAATTGTAGCTTCTAATTCTAGATCTAAATCTTTACGCTTTGATTGAATTCGACGAGTTATCTCTCTTGCTAAGCCTTTAGAAATTAAGGAATCATTAATACTCATGTCCAAAACCAAAGAAATATCGCCTACATCATCAACTGTGAATGTTGAGGCTGCATAACCTTCTTTCTCAACACGCCTAATAGAAACGTCTTCCATCGTTATTTCATAACCTCCTAAATTTGCATTTCCGGCTTCGATTTTGGACAATAATGTGTCTGAATTGATTTTATTTAATTCAGCCAAAACCTTAGGCAATTCAGCTCTATATTTCTTACCAAGAACTTTATGCTCAGGAGATAATTCGATTTGCTGAAATCGATCCAAGTCATCTTCAGTTTTTAGATTTTCTACATTTAATTCTTCAGCAATTATAGCATGGAAAGCTGATAGATCTGGACCTCCAACAATCCAACCAGACTGGCAGGGAAGCCTTTGTCTACGTTTAGAGTCCACTCGTATTCGGCGTCCAGTTTCAGTCAAATTACGAACAATCGCCATTTGTTTTTCTAATTCTAAATTTTGAGGCGGTAAATCTTTGTCAACTATATCTGAACCTAAAGGCCAGTCAGTCATATGAACTGAAATTCCTGTAAGATCATAATGTATTCTATCAGACATAAAAGGAGACACTGGAGCCATGAGTTTACTTACAACACACAAAACTTCGTGTAAAGTATGCTGACAAGCTCTCTTATCATTGCTGTCTGCTTCATCCCACAGTCTACGTCTTGAACGACGTACATACCAATTTGAAAGGTCATTAATTACAAAATTTTCTAAATCTCTACCTGCTTTATGAAATTCCCAAGAAACAAACTGGTTATGATAATCTTGAGCGACTGTTGCAATTCTAGAAAGAACCCATTGATCCAAAGGACTACGTTGTTCTACTGGAATAAAACTGGATTTATCTGAGGGATTAAAACCATCAAGTGAGGCGTAATCTGCATGGAAACGATGGACATTCCATAATGTAAGAAACATTTTTGCATAAGTTTCACGCACACCGTTGGGATCAAAATTCATAGGATTCCAGGGAGCACTCTGAGTTGTCATGTACCAACGTATGGCATCAGTACCTTCTTTGTTGAAATGATCCCACGGATTAACTACATTTCCCTTGGATTTGCTCATTTTCTTACCTTCATTATCCAATATATGACCTAATGAAAGACAACGATTGTAACAGATACTATCAAACACAGTTGTAGAAACTGCAAGAAGTGAATAGAACCAGCCTCTTGTTTGATCAACAGCTTCACAAATATAATCTACCGGAAAACTACCCTTAAATTTGTCTTCATTTTCAAAAGGATAATGCCATTGTGCAAAAGAAGCACAACCTGAATCAAACCAGCAATCCATTACATATGGTTCTCGAACCATTTCGCCGCTACACTCTTTTTTTGTACAGTGAAGCTTAACATCATCTACGTAAGGTCTGTGTAATTCTTTAGGTGTCGGAGACTCCTCCGTCTTTAATGTATTCATTTCCTCAATACTACCTATACAGTGCTCATGTCCACAATCTTCACATATCCAAACAGGTATTGGAGTTCCCCAGTAACGTTCACGGCTTATTGCCCAATCTTTGATATTTCTGAGCCATTCGCCAACTCTACCAGTTCCAGTCCATTCAGGAGCCCATTCAACTTGTGAATTAAATTCTATTATCTTTTCTTTAACAGCTGTCATACGGACAAACCAGCTATCCATAGCGTAGTAAAGCAAAGGATGATCTGTTCTCCAGCAATGTGGATAATCGTGAGTGTAAATATGCTCTCTGTAAAGTTGACCGCCATTTGATAATAAATCAATTATTTTAGAATCACAATCTTTAACATATTTCCCATCTAATTCTTGGTGAGTTCCTTGAATGAATTTACCGTCCATTCCAACAGTATGCTGTGCTGGAAAACCTACTTCCATGCCTAGAGAGTAATCATCTTCTCCATACATTACTGCAGTGTGAACTACACCAGTGCCATCTGTTGTTGTAACAAAATCTGCCTCTACGATAGTCCAAGCAGTCTTTGAATCTCCACGATTTATTGCATCTGGAAAAAGAGGATGATAGGCTTTACCAACTAAATCAGAACCTTGAAATTCATCTATAATTTCCATTTTATGACGCATTACTTCAGGTAAAAGATCTTTAGCCAAAATTAGTTCATCTCCAACTTTAGCACCTCCTCTTCCTTCCCAACTTCCTGCGGGAGGCTCAGTTATACGGATACGACAGTAAACAACATCTGGGCCTACTGCAAGACCTACATTACCGGGTAATGTCCAAGGTGTAGTAGTCCAAGCTAATACTGAAGCTTCATCGTCTATTAATTGGAATTTTACGTAAACTGCAGGTTCAGCTACTTCTTTGTATCCAAGAGAAACTTCATGTGTAGAATAACTAGTACCTGTCTGTGGGCAGTAAGGAAGAACTTTGTGGCCTCTAAAAAGAAGGCCTTTGTCATGCATTTGCTTTAATGACCACCAAGCCGATTCAATATATTCGTCATGTAATGTTACATATGGATTATCCATATCAACCCAAAAAGCCATTCGCTCGCTCATTTCACGCCAAGCTTCTTCATATGTCCAAACACTTTCTTTACATTTTTGATTGAACTCTTCCATTCCATACGCTTCAATTTCTTCATTGGACATTAAATTCAATTGCTTTTGAACTTCAATTTCAACTGGTAAACCATGAGTATCCCAACCTCCTTTTCTTTCAACTAAATGTCCTTCCATTGTTTTCCAACGGCAAACCATATCTTTGTAAAGTCTAGACAAAACGTGATGTATCCCTGGTTTTCCATTAGCCGTAGGTGGTCCTTCCAAGAAAGTGAAAGGTTTGGAATCTCTTCTTTGTTCAATGCTTTTCTTAAATGTTTCCTCTGTATTCCATCTTTCAGAGACTTCTGTTTCTAATGATACGGGATCATAGGCTCCGGAATTAAGCGGCTGCTTTTCGGAACTAGTTTTAGGCATTGTCATTCCAGATTAAGAGGATGTTATAAAGAATCATCGAAACTTAAACTTAAATCCCCTAATGAATCAACCTCGACGGAGCCGGGGTGGCTCAGCCTGGTAGAGCGTCGGACTCATAGGGTAAGAATAGTTCCGGCTATGCCTGGGACATCCGAAGGCCGCGGGTTCGAACCCCGCCCCCGGCACCAGAATTTAAGGTCGAAAGTCAGCTGGTTTTTTTCCGCTCGCTCTTGCAAGGCCATCTGTACATTCATTGTTTTCAGTGCAAATCATAAAATACCGTTCTAAATCGCTTTCAGTCTTAAATTTTTGTTTACATACTTTACACTTAATTGATGAATTCATCAAATTAATGTAGGAATCTTTGCGGAATCTAGATACATAACTTCCATCTTTTGTCTTAACTAAAATAGCAGTTTTATGAGACTCACGACGACCTTTATCTGCCCAACTTTCATTACGTCCTAAAATTGCTCTGTAAATGTAAAGCAAAGGAATTGCTAATACTATCAACACAGGAGGCCACGGAAAACAAAAATTAGTTACACAAAATACATGTTCTCTTGAAGCCAAAAAAATAATACAAACAAAAAAAAATGCAATACCTATTTCATAAATCTTTTCGAAAAAAATAGATGTAGCCTGATCTCCTTTCTTATACTTGTATTCATTCTCTAATTTCCATTGACGATCTGATATCACTTCTACTGCTTATTCCCACTCTATTGTACCAGGTGGTTTATCGGTTATATCATAAACTACACGATTTACATCTGACTTTAATTCTCTAGTAATTCTCTCCGATATTTTCTTCAACACTGAATAAGGAATATCTACTGATTGAGCCGTCATTGCATCATAACTATGTACTGCACGAACTGCAATTGTGTTACCATAGGCTCGAACATCTCCTTGAACTCCAACTGTTTTTACTGGAATCAGGACGGCAAAATACTGCCAAGGCAATTCCATTTCATTCCGCTCTGAAGCTAACTCCATCTCTTCTTCGGCTATATGGCATGCTTGACGAACTACTTCTGTACGTTCTGGAGTTGCTTCACCCATTACTCTGACTGCTAAACCAGGACCTGGGAAAGGCTGCCTTTGAGATACCGAAATTTTGAGATATTCAGCTAAACTTCTAACTTCATCTTTGTAAAGCTCTCTGATAGGCTCACATAGTTCCATTTCCATGTCTTCAGGTAAGCCACCCACATTATGATGTGATTTGATCGTATCACGTAAGCCACCACCTGATTCAATCCAATCCGGAGCAATCGTTCCTTGAACTAAAAATTTACCTCCATACTCTTTTGCTTCTTCTTCAAAAACTCGAATAAATAGTTCACCAATTATTTTCCGTTTTTGTTCAGGATCTATAACTCCCTTCAAACCTTCATAGAAACGTTCAGAGGCGTCTATTATTTTGTGATTGACACCTAAGTCTTTTAGCATTGATGACACAAACTCAGATTCACCAAGTCGCATATATCCTGTATCTACGTAAATTGCCAATAAATTATCACCAACAGCTCTAGCTGCAAGAGCTGCTGCCACTGAAGAATCAACTCCACCTGATGCTGCGATTATCGCCTTAGAATTCAACTGAGACTTAAGATTAGTAAGGGCCTCTTCGGTAAACTTTGCAGGGTTAAAAAATGCCACACTTTACCATTTAGAAAGGTCTATAGGTATTTATCGCTATAAATTCTATTTAGAAGGCTCTTAATCTGATATTATGGCACAAGAATTAGTGTGGTTGGATTTAGAAATGACTGGATTAGATCCAAAAAGACACCGTATCATTGAAATTGCCTCTATTATTACAGACTCAGAACTGAATATAATTGCAGAAGGGCCTGATTTAGTAATACATGCCCAAGACAAAATTCTGGAAAGAATGAATGATTTTGTCCACGAAATGCACCGCAGTTCAGGACTAATTGAAGAAGTCAGAAGTAGTAAAATTAGTATTGAAGAAGCTGAAAAAGAAACTTTAGAATTTATAGAAAAACATTTAGGTACAAAATACAAACCGCCTCTCTGTGGAAATTCTATAGGAACTGACAGACGATTTTTAGACGCTCAAATGAATGCCCTTGAAAATAGATTACACTACCGTGTTGTAGATGTTTCATCAATTAAGGAACTTGTAAAAAGATGGAATCCTGAAATTAATGCAATTGTACCTCCCAAAAAAGAAAATCACCGGGCACTTGGCGACATAATTGAGTCTATTGAAGAATTGAAATTTTATCGGAAGCATTTATTCAAATAAATGAGTGGAAAGAATGTACTAGTTACTGGTGCCAACGGGCATGTAGGATACACTTTAACTAAAATATTAGTTGAAAGAGGATATAATGTTAGGGCATCTATAAGAGATAAAAACAATCCTAAACTTGTTTCCCATCTTAATTCATTGGACATAGAATTAGTAGAAATGGACTTAATGAAACCTGAAACTATTGAAGCAGCTATGCAGAATATGGATGGTCTTTTTCAAGTAGCTGCAGTCTACCAAAGTTGGGCTAAAAATCCAGAAAAAGAAATCATTAATCCTTCAATCATAGGAGGAATTAACGCACTTAAGGCTGCCAAACAGTCTGGAATCAAAAAAATTATCTTTACATCAAGCACTGCTGCTATCGGAAGAAGTGGGCCAAAGGGAAAAGCTTTGAATGAAAGCGATTGGAATTCAAAATCAAAACATCCTTATTCCTATGCAAAAACGGAAGCAGAGAGAAGAGCTTGGGAATATGCAAAAGAAAATGAAATGAATTTAGTAGTAATGAATCCAACGGCTGTGATAGGCCCTTATTTTCATAGACATACTCCGAGCACCATGCTCTTTGATAAACTCTTGAAAGAAGAACTTCGCGTATTACCGCCTCAAACTTTTGGATATGTTGATGTGAGAGATGTTGCTCTTGGACATTTGAAAGCTTATGAAAATAATAATGCAGAGGGAAGACATATTCTTTGTACAAAATGTTTAGACGGATTTGAATTAATGAATATAATCCAAGAACTCGAACCTGAACTAAAACTACCTAAGAAAATTGCTCCGATGTGGCAAATGAAAATTTTCGCAAGGTGGCAAGCAACAAAAGCTCTCTTTGGATATACGCCACTTATTTCTCCAGAAACTGTGAAAGAATATATGGGTAAAATAACCAATTATGATTCTAGTAAAGCTAAGGATGTATTAGGTTGGAATCCAATGGAATTAAAAGATTCTTTAAGAGATACTTTGAGCTGGATTAAACAAACACTACACTGATTCAAGGCACTTTACAAACTAACATTCTAGAATGAGTCGTAAATTTATTTACCCGTTCTTCACTCAATAATTCTAGACCGCAGTTATCAATTATTTGCTTAAAGTCCACATGTTTTCCAAGCCCTAATCGTTTTCTAAATGGATTCCATATTGTACCTATAATTCCATTCTTATCTTTGTAATGATTAACTATGACTATCAATCCAGATGACTTCGTAACTCGTATAATCTCTCTAAGAACTACTTCTGGTTCAGCTACAACTGCTAAGGTATGTGCAACAACTGTGTGATCAAAAGCATCGGCCTTAAATTCTAAAACATGCGCATCCATTTGCTGAAAATTTATTTTAGCTGCAAAATCTCCTTTTTCTTGTCTTTTACGTGCCTTCACCAACATCGGTTCACTATAATCTATAGCATCTACCTTAACAAAATCAGGAATATTTCTTAGAGAAATACCAGTTCCAACCCCAACTTCTAGTATATGATCTCCAGATTTGAGATTAAGAGGCTTATACATTTTTGAATGTCCATCTGCAAAAGATGGTGCCATAAATCTATCATATATGGGCGCATATAATTTATAAATTCCATGCCTGTGAGTACGGTTAGTTTTAGTCACGATTATCTAAATAAGTGATAGTTTATACAATTAACAGAAATATTATCTCGACTTTACTTGGAATAAAATATACCAAACACCAATTAAACCAACTAGTAGTATTGTAATAAATCCAAAACCAGGATCTGCACCATCCCATGATGAAATTACTAGCAGCTCACCATCCCCTTTGGTTGAGACAAACCACACAAAATAAGATGACAAACTAGACATTCCTAATATAAAGAAAGCTATGAGTACCTTAACATGATATGGAAGTGTTTTACCTGTTGAATAATATCTAAACAATGCAGAGCCAAAATAGTTATTTGTAAGACTCCACCGGAATAACTTTTCATTTGAAAGAGAAAATAAGAAAGCTGCTGGAACTGCCCAAGAAACTGTAGGCCATCCAGGAACCCAAACGCCTATGATTGCAAAAAAAACAAAAAGATAACCTAGTATTAGATAAATTTTACTACGCCGAGGGCTAGAATGAGAAAAATAAAAGTCCACTATTTCATCAACATTTTTTAAATTTTTCAAAAATATCCCCTTATAATTTTTTATTAGAAAGACTTAGTTTAAACTAATAACGCTCAACTAACTAACTCATTGAACCATTTAAAAAACCCCCTTCGTTGACATCTCATGAAGCACGTAGTGTCAATTGAAGATTTAGATAACAAACGTATCATGAGCCTCCTGAAACGTGCAAGTGAATTACTACCTATCGCAAAAGGGGAGAAAAAGTCAGATATATTAAAGGGGAAAATTCTTTCAACATGTTTTTTCGAAGCCTCTACTAGAACACGATTGTCTTTTGAAAGTGCAATGCAGCGTCTTGGTGGAAGTTGTATTGGATTTGCCGATCCTTCAGCTACATCTCACCTAAAGGGTGAAACACTATCTGATGCAATACGAATGGTAGCGGGATACTCAGATGCAGTTGTTCTCAGACATCCAAGAGAAGGTGCAGCAAAGTTAGCATCAGAAGTTTCGGAAGTACCTATCATTAATGGTGGTGATGGTGCAGGACAACACCCCACGCAAACACTTCTGGATTTATTTACAATCAAAGAAGAAATTGGTAAGCTAGAAAATTTAAAAGTGGGAATGTTAGGAGACTTGAGATATGGCCGAACTGTTCACTCTTTATCACAAGCTCTTGATCGTTTCAATACAAAATTGTATTTCATCTCTCCAGAAAGTTTAGCAATGCCAGAATATGTAACGGATGAATTAACAGGTGAATGGTCTACTCACCAAAATTTAGAAAATATCTTAAGTGAATTGGATGTCCTTTATGTCACTAGGATACAAAAAGAAAGATTCCCTGATGTTGAGGATTATAAGAGAGTTGCAGGAGCTTACAGAATTAACTCCGAATTATTAAATAATGCAAAACCCAAAATGAGAATTTTGCATCCTCTTCCTAGAGTTGATGAAATATCAACTGATATTGACAACACGAAACATGCTGCTTATTTTAGGCAGGCTTTCAACGGTGTACCCGTAAGGATGGCATTACTAGAACAATTGATTGGAGTGAAAAAATGAGTGATAATTTACTCCGTGTACAACCTATACGAAATGGGACTGTCATTGATCATATTAAACCAGGTTGTGGAAGGAAAGTTCTGGATATCCTCAATCTAAGTGGTAGTGATACCACAATTAGTTTATTAATTAACGTTCAAAGTAAACATCAAAAACGTAAAGATATTATAAAAGTAGAAGACAGAGAGTTAAATGAAGTCGAAATTGAAAAACTAGCGCTATTATCTCCTAATGCAATTGTTAATATTATTAGGAATTATGCAGTGGCAGGGAAAAAAACAATCGAAATACCGCCATTTATTTCTGAAATAGTACAATGTCCAAATGAAAACTGTATCTGTAATAACGAAAGAGAAGTCTCTACAAATTTTAAACTATTAAGTAAAGAAAATCTTCAAATAAAATGTACCTATTGTGGACGTAAAATGGAAGAAGATAGTATAAATTTTATTTAATTAAAATCTATCATCCAAGTCGCCAGACTTAATTGATGCTTGAATCTCTTTAGGATCTTTATTTTCACAGCTTAATCCCATCGATTTTGCAACGCCTAATATTTCCGAAGTCATTGCTTTGATATCTCCGCCAGTTAATCCAGGACCTTTCTGCTTAGCAACTTTAATAGCTTTTTCCAAAGGCAACTCTGCTGCAACTACAGTACCTGCTTCTCCTGAACCTTTTTTGATACCTAATACTTGTTTTATTAAAGACGATGCAGGAGGTGTTCCTACTGTAATTGAAAAGCTTTTATCATCTCCAACTTTAACTTTTACAGGTACTTGCATACCTTCCATCTCTTTTGTCAAAGAATTGATTTCTTCGATTACTTGCTTAACATTAACGCCAGATGGACCTAATGCGGGACCCAGTGGAGGTCCTGCAGAGGCTTTACCTGCGTCAACTAATGCTTCTACTGTTTCTCCCATTAATTAACTTCCTTTTCTAGAACTCTAACATGGTCTCCTCTAACTGTGATTGGAATTGGGACCATGGCTTCGAATAATTCAACTGTAACTTCTTCTTTAGACTGATCAATGCGTTGGACTCTTGCTTTTTCTCCCTTGAATGGGCCTGCAATTACTTCAACAATATTGCCCTCTTCTATTCCTGAAACGGCAGGAGGTGGCGTTAAATGAGGTGTTAATTCTTCAAGAGTGGTAGTTCCAAAAGTATCTGGTTCTTTGGATCTTCCATAACCCTTACCTTTGTTCATTACCATACCTCTAGCATGAGTTAAACCTTTCAAATTATCTCTAAGTGCCTCAGGGCTATCTGTTTCTACAAATATGTATCCTCTTAATTTCGAAGGTGCGAGAATTGCATATATTGGAGCTGAGCTCCTTCTTGCTCTATCTGCAAGCCTCTCACTTGCTGTTCGTTCATGTCCAATTTGAGACTTCATCGTATAAATCTGAGTATCTGATGATGGGCCTTCAACGGATTCGACTGGGGCTTCTTCTTCTTCTTCTTCAATGAATTTTGCCATAAATATCTAAATTCCAAATAAATCTGCTACAATAGGTGGAGCTTTTAGCCAAATATAGTATACAATAAATCCAATTGCACCAACAATACCTATTCCAATACCGACAACCCAAGAACTTTTTACGAATTCATCTGAAGTTGGTTTACGTGCAAGACGTAAAACACGGCCATACTGACCTCTGCCAATTCTCTTGAAGCGTTCTTCAAGCTTGTGTTGCATTTGCCATACGTTGTCGATGAAACTCATTGTATTAGTGTACGAATTCTATACCGTATCTGTTTTGCATTTCGTCATCTACTCCCGACGAGGGTCCCAATATTTGAGAAGATTTTACACCAGTGACTACGAGCATAACTCGTATCTGATGTTCGAGGGTAGAATCTACTGAAGCTCCCCAAATGATTCGAGCATCTTTATTAATCTTACTATGAACTTCCTTAACAACCTCATGCGCTTCTTGGAGAGTCATATCATCTCCACCTGTGACATTCACTAATGCGCCTTTTGATTCAGCTATATCTAACTCTAATAATGGTGAAGTCAAAGCTGCAATAACTGCATCTGATGCTCTATTGGCTCCTTGCCCTTCCCCCATACCTATCATGGCAACACCGCCACCATCCATTATAGAGCGCATATCTGCAAAATCTATGTTAACTAATCCGCCATGAGAAGTAATTTCAGTCATACACTTTATTGCATTACCTAATATTTCATCAGCATGTCTAAATGCTAAATTAAGCGGTAAATTCATTATATCATCTTGTAACAATTTATCATTTGGTATGACAATCACAGTATCTGCAGATTTACGTAATTTCTCAAGCCCCAAACGCGCATTTCTCGTTCGGCGCGCACCCTCGTTACTGAAAGGAAGCGTAACTATAGCTATAGTAAGTGCTCCTTTTTCCTTAGCTAAACGAGCAATGACTGGCAATGAACCTGTACCAGTTCCACCACCCAGTCCCCCTGTAAGAAAAATAATATCTGCATCTTGGCAAGCCTCTAATAATTCAACTCTGGCTTCTTCAGCTGCCCCTTCTCCCGTTCCAGGCTCTGAACCTGCACCTAAACCTTTTGTCAATTGTTTACCAATTAACATTCTATGAGGAATTGGAGTGTTGAGCAGGTGTTGTGCATCTGTATTCAAAGCTAAAAGCTCTATAGAGTTCATACCTTCTTTGTATAGCCTAGTCAAGGTATTATTGCCCGCACCTCCGCTACCTATTATCAAAATATTAGTCTTTAATTTCGACACTAGAGCCTCTAATTCACTCTCATCAGTCTCTCCTTTGAAAGTGCCTTCATCGGCAAGCATTTCCTGTAAAGACTCTTCATCCATCTTTCTATCGATTTTGATTCACTATATAAAATCAATCTATATTCTTAGCTAATACCTTATTTATAGCGATGGTTTCTCAATAATAACAATGAAGATGTCTTCTTTCAGATTATTGAACCGAAAAAGAGTACTTGTAATTTCAGTAGTTTTGTTGATGATGCTTCAAGTCATAATGATACCTACTGTAGTAGGGCCTGCCACTATAGAAGCTAATTACGGAACGGCTGAAGAATTGGATACCTTCTTCCAAAGCGTTAACCAAAGAAATGATGAAGTAAACGAAACCGTAATTGAAGAATTGAATTTTTTAAGATCATTACATGAAGGTAGTGAACTCGCAGTATCTCTATTAGATACTCGCGAAGATGCTATGAATAGCAAAGATGAAAGTGAAAATGTCGTTGCTGATCTTTCAGATTATGAGACCGTTACCTATGATTATTCTGAGAGAGGACTAAAGCCTAATGACGTAAATGATCTTGAACCTGTCAAAGCAGATATAATTAATACTATGCAAAGCGATGCTGATTTGTATCAAGATTCATTCTTAGGCACTGCTCTGTCTATTTTCACTGAAACATATTTAATTTATTGGGCATATGATGCAAACGGAAATGGAATTATTGATGTAAGCGGTTGTGAACCTGAACCTATTCCTGGTGAACCTTGTGAAGAAGGAGTTGAAGAAGCAAACTTAGTATCGACACTTTGGGGAGCTTCTACTGCATTAATCGCAGCTTGGGTCGAGTCACTAGGTTTAGATAATTTTGCATCAGATTTTATTCTACTTGCAGTTAATGCCTTAGACGAAGGAGATGCGGCTTGGCAACCAATTGATGTAGATCAGGATGGAAATGCAGATATACGTGCTAGATTAGTACCTGTGATTAATGATCTTGTTAACGAGGATACTGATGCTAACCCTCTAGACGGCGATGTGGGACTAGAAGCAAATCTTGGATTGAATTTTGAATTTGAAGAACTTGAAGAATTGAATCAAACATTAGACATTGCAATCGTTAGAGGAATAACTTATAATGATGAAAATGATACCGACCAAACTTATGTTTGGGGAGTAAATACTCAGTTTCCACCAAATGAAGTTCCAGATGAATATAGTTTATCTGTTGTAATCGAAGAATTTGTGTTTACAATAGGAACGGACGGTAGTGGAGGAATTGGATTAAATCCAGGTGATGTTGATTATGTTAACGCACCATACCAAATTAATGTTCTAATGAACAATGAGACAGGTAATCCATTCAATAATGGAATTGACAATCTAGAAATCGCAATAGGA
>Ga0233427_10002184_pt1 | contig 18962 bp, 17 predicted proteins | sample SI_118_April2016_5_FD_179885 | JGI IMG/M metagenome (GOLD analysis project Ga0233427, IMG submission 179885) | Seawater microbial communities from Saanich Inlet, British Columbia, Canada - SI_118_April2016_100_MG | ecosystem: Environmental > Aquatic > Marine > Inlet | place: Canada: British...
CGTCGTCTTCAAGCAGGGCCATGGTGCCGACAATGCTGGCGATCACCCCGCCCCGGTCGATATCCCCGGCAAGCACGACGGGAACATCGGCCGCACGGGCAAACCCCATGTTGGCGATATCGCCCGCGCGCAGGTTGACCTCGGCAGGCGAGCCGGCGCCTTCGACGAGCACAAGATCAGCTTCGGCGTCCAGTACCTCGAAACTTTCCAACACCTTCTCGATGAGCTGGGGTTTGAGCGCGTGATAGTCGTGCGCCTGGAATGAACCCAGCACCCGACCCTGGACAACAACCTGGGCGCCCTTTTCCGATTGCGGCTTCAGCAGCACCGGGTTCATGTGAACGCTGGGTGCGATACCGCAGGCCCGTGCCTGGAGCATCTGGGCGCGCCCGATCTCGCCGCCATCAGACGTCACCCCGGCATTGTTCGACATGTTCTGCGGCTTGAACGGCCGCACCCGCAGCCCCCGCCTCGTGAAGGCACGCGCCAGTCCGGCGACAAGCAGGGACTTGCCGACATCGGACCCGGTGCCTTGCACCATGACGGCAGGCGTTGCCATGTTCAGGTTTCACCCCTGAGAATTTCGCGCAGCTGGTCGGCATGCCCGTTCCAGACTTTGCCGGCCTGAATAATCTCGCGGGTTGTCGCTGCCTGGCCGTAGTAGGCCATGTTTGCATCCTGATCGGGGATCAGGAGCGTCCCTTCGATCGCGACCCCCAGGAACAGGCCTTCGCTCGTGCCATAGGCATAGATATCCTGGTTGAATTCGGTCGAGGTCGTCGCTGCCTTGACCTCTGCACCCACCGGGCCGGCGGCAACCGAAGCTTCGGCGCCGACTTCGACATTCTCGGCGAGCATCGCCTCGAGCCCGGCATCGGTCATGATGGCCAGCACGACCTGGGTTTCCGAAGCGCCGATCTGCAGGCCGATACTGGCCGCGCCGACATCGAGAAACGCCGGGTTACTCCAGGTTCCGGTGTCGAGGTCATGGGCCAGAATCACGCCACGTCCGGCCTCGCCGCCGATGATGAAACCGGCCTTGATCAATTGCGGCACGATGACGACGCCGTGTGCGCGATCGAGCAGACCCTCAAGATTCGCGAAGTCGGGGTCACGCAACAACTCGACCACGGTATGGGCCGCGTCGTCGACCACGGTCTCTTCGCCTTCAGCGCGGACCTGCCGCGAACCGACGGTCAGAAACACAAACACAACGACAGAAACAATCCAGCGTGTCAGGCCATAGCGTGTCATCGTATTCCGCCCATCAGAATTCGACGCCGATCTGGCCGCGCACACCTTCACGGAAAGGGTGCTTGATCAGCGTCATCTCGGTTACGAGATCGGCCAGGTCGATCAATTCGGGTTTGGCGTTTCGCCCGGTGATGACGACATGGAGATCCGTGCGCTTGGTCGCCAGGGTGTCGAGTACATCATCAAGATCGACATAGTCGTAACGCAGCGCAATGTTGAGCTCGTCGAGGATCACCATATGAATCTCTGGATAGGCCATCATCGCCTTGGATTCTTCCCAGGCGGCCGTGGCTGCGGCGACATCACGCTCGCGGTCCTGGGTTTCCCAGGTGAAACCCTCGCCCATGATCTTGTGCGTGACCTGATCGGGGAACAGTGCAAACAGTTTGGTCTCGCCGGTTTCGCTGCGGCCCTTGATGAACTGCACGACGCCGATCTTGAAGCCGTGGCCGATGCAACGCAGCGCCATGCCCCAGGCAGCCGAGGACTTACCCTTGCCCTTGCCGGTGTGCACGATGATGAGGCCGCGTTCCTCGGTCTTGGAGGCCATCATCTTGTCGCGCGCGGCCTTGCGTTTTTTCATCTTCTCGCGGTGACGGTCGTTGAATTCTTCCCCGGCCTCGGGCTCGCCGTTCTCGGTCTCGCTCATGCCACCTTCTCCTCTGCTTGCGAGCCCGTGATCAGGCTCTCCAGAATGGTTGTCGTGCTGTTGCGTCGCGGCGTCCACAAGCCTCGTTTCTGAGCTTCGGCCAGACGCGCCGCGATGTCGTGCAGGGCGTCGGGATTGACCTCTTCAAGAAATTCCCGGACCTCTGCATCATCGAGATAGGCGTCGAACACGGCGTCGAAATGATGGCTGGGAACACAACGTGCCGAGGCCGCAAAGCCAAACAGGTAGTCAACCGTGGCAGCCATCTCGAAGGCACCCTTGTAGCCGTGGCGCATGACGCCTGCGATCCACTTGGGGTTCACGACACGGGCGCGCACGACGCGCGCAATCTCTTCGGTCAGCGTGCGGATCTTCGGGCTTTCAGGCCGGGAATGGTCGTTGTGATAGACCGCTGGCTGCTGGCCCGATGCCTTGCGCACCGCCGCTGTCATGCCGCCTTCGAACTGGTAGTAGTCGTCGGAATCGAGCAGATCGTGTTCGCGGTTGTCCTGGTTGTGAATGACCGCTTCGACCTTCGAGAGGCGACGTTCAAACAGGTCATGGGCGGCCTTGCCCTCGGCACCGGCGCCATAGGCATAACCGCTCCAGGCGACATAAGCGCGGGCGAGATCGTCGGCCTCGCTCCAGCCGCCTTCATCGATCAGTGCCTGCAGACCTGCGCCATAGGCGCCGGGCTTGGAGCCGAAGACGCGCGTGGCAGCCTGACGGGTCGCCGATGCGGCATCCTCACCGGCAGCTGCTGCGCGTTCTGCTTCGGCGCGCACCCGTGCGGCCAGCGGATTGATGTCGTCGGCCTCGTCGAGTGCCGCAACTGCACGCGCTGCGCTGTCGACCAGATCAATCAGCGCGGGGAAGGCGTCACGGAAAAACCCGGAAACACGCAGTGTAACATCGACCCGCGGGCGGCCGAGCACACCGGCAGGCATGATTTCGAAACCGGTCACCCGTCCGCTTCGGGGCTCCCACGTCGGCGCCACGCCCATCAGCGCGAGTGTCTGGGCGATGTCGTCGCCGCCGGTTCGCATGTTGGCCGTGCCCCAGGCTGAAAGCGCGACCGCACGCGGCCAGTCGCCATGATCCTGGGCATGACGTTCAATCAGGCGCGTGGCCGATGCCCAGCCCAGCCGCCAGGCAGCCGGGGTCGGCACCGCACGGGTATCGACGGAATAGAAGTTGCGGCCGGTGGGCAGAACATCGGGCCTGCCCCGCGACGGCGCGCCGGAAGGACCGGGTTCGACAAAGCGGCCATCAAGCCCTGTCATCAGACCGGTCAGCTCGCGCTCGCCGCATGCTGCCACCGCTGGCCGCAGATGGGTTTCGATCTCGCCCAGAACATCCAACGTTGCGGTCCAGGCGGGATCACAGGCAAGGCTGCCATCGATCAGGGCAGAAGCCAGAAGCTCAAGACGCTCAACCGTATCCCCGGTAGTGCGCCACGGATCCTGGGTCAGGGCAAGCAACGTATCTGGACGTGCGTCGGACCAGTTTGCGACCATCTCAGGATCAAGCGGATCAAACCCAAGCGTCAGATCATGCGCCAGCGCGCGGGTCAGCGAGGCATCACCCCCGCTGCCATCGCCACGCGGCACACGGGTGAGCGCAACCAGCAGCGAGGTCTCGAGGCCGGCATCGGGCGAAGCGCCAAAGATATGGAGCCCGTCTCGGATCTGCATCTCTTTGAGCTCGCAGAGGTAACCGTCGAGCTTGGTCAGCTTCTCGGCCTCGTCGTCGCCCGCACCGATGCCGCAGTCCTGATCCAGCCCGGTCGAGGCGCACAACTCGAGGATGTCACGCGACAGGATCGGAAGGCGGCGCGGGTCGGTCTGGCTGGCTTCGAAGTATTCGTCGACCAGCGCTTCGAGGTCGCGCAATTCGCCATAGGTTTCGGCCCGCGCCAGCGGCGGGGTCAGGTGATCAATGATCACCGCAGACGTGCGCCGCTTGGCCTGGGTTCCTTCGCCGGGATCGTTGACGATGAAGGGATAAAGATGCGGCACTGGCGCAAACGCGGCTTCGGGGAAGCAGGACGACGACAAGGCCAGCGCCTTGCCCGGCAGCCATTCGAGGTTGCTGTGTTTGCCCAGATGGATCACCGCATGGCTGTCGAATTCCTGTGTCAGCCACATATAGAACGCGAAGTAGCCGTGGGGTGGAACCAGATCGGGATCGTGATAGGTCGCCTTGGGGTCGATGTTGTAACCGCGCGCAGGCTGAACACCGACGACGACCTTGCCGAACCGATGGATCGCGAGTTGGAACGCACCCTCGGCAACATGGGGATCGGTCTCGGGATCGCCCCAGCGCTCTGTCATGGACGAACGCACGTCCTCTGGCAGTTCGGCAAACTTCTCGCGATAGGCCTCAAGCGAAAGCACGGCCTGTGAGCGTTTGCCCCGGCGCCGGACGAGATCGTTGGTCGGACCGGCAAGCAGTTGTGTGATCAGCGCCTCGCCGTCCGATGGCACATCGGCGACATCGTAGCCCTGTGCCGCCAGCGCTTTCAGCACCAAAGCCGCCGAGGCCGGGGTATCGAGGCCAACACCATTGCCGATGCGGGCGTCCTTGTTGGGATAGTTCGCCATCACCACAGCGACGCGGCGCTCGCCCATGGTTTCTTGGCGCAGTCGGGCCCAGGCGGCGGCCAGCCGTGCCGTCCATGCGACCCTGTCTGGCACGGGTTCATGGCGCACCACATTGGTCTGGGTTGCCTCGTCCCAGCGTTTTGCTGACTTGAACGAAATCGCGCGGGCAAGGATGCGCCCGTCGACCTCGGGCAAGGCGACATTCATGGCAATGTCGCGCGGTGCCAGACCACGCATGCCGTCATCCCAGATGTTCTTCGTGCCACCCGACAAAACCGCCTGGATGATCGGGCAATCGGCGCCATCAAACGGGGTCGGCCCACGCTGGGCACCGGGGCTGGCAAGAGAAAAGCCGGTGGCGTTGATGATGACGCCGGGCGCGAAGGTCGCCAGCGCCTCTTCGACAAAGGCTGCGGCGGCGGGATCTTTGAGGCTCTGGCTGTAGAGCGGCATCGGATTGAGCCCGGCATCGCCCAGCGCCGTCACCAGCGCATTGATCGGCGCGCAATCACCTGCCTGCACCAGGGCGCGATAAAACACGATCGCCGCGACCGGACGGCCGGGCTGCCAGTGTTGCGCCATGGCATCAAGCGCCAGGTCGCCGATGCCGGGCCAGTAGCAGCCCGCACGTGGCAACAGCTCCGGCGGCTCGGCTTCAACCGGGTGGCCGGCAAGATTTGCGGCATGGGTGAGGAAATTGACGGCGTTCGCGGCGCCGCCATGGATCAGGTAAGCCCACAGCCGGTCGTAATCGGCATCGCCGACGGTCGAGTGACGGCGCAGTTCGCCGTCGTCCTTGTCGTCTCCGGGCAGGAGCGCGAGCGCAAGGCCGTGCTCGCGCGCGACCGCCGCGACTTCCTCGGTGCCGTAACGCCAGTAGGCCGCGCCACCCAGCAGGCGCACGACGATCACCTTCGCGTTTGCCACGACCGCTTCGACATAGGTATCGACCGAGAGGTTGTGGCCAAGCTGCATGACATTGGCCAGACGCAGCGATGGCGCTCCATCCCCGCGCGCAGCGGCAGCATCAGCGAGCAGCGCAAGTTCGGTGTCGGCCGCCGACAGCACGACGATCTCACCGGGGCTCTGGCCCAGATCAATCGCTTCGGTGCCGTCGGAAACCTCACCGGGCTGTGCTGCCAACAGATGCATCAGATGATCCGTCCGCCCAGTTCACCGGCAATCGCGTCGGCATCAAGACCCTTCAGGCCAATCACCACCAGTTCGCTGCGGCGGGTTTCATCGGCGGTCCAGGGGCGGTCGAAGTAACGCTCGAAACGACCGCCGACACCCTGCACGACATGGCGCATCGGCTTCCCGGGAATTTCGAGGAATCCTTTCACACGCAGAATGTCGTGGCGCGCGACAGTCTCCTTCAAGAGGATTTCGAGGGCCTCGGGTTCGCCGACCGCATCGAAGCCGAGCGTGAAGCTATCGAAATCATCATGGTCGTGATCGCCGTCGACGCCGTCATGGTGCGAAGGCCGGCTGTCGAGATCATCTTCGGCAGCGGCACCCAGGCCGAGCAGGACGAGCGGGTCGACCCCGCCGCCCGAAGCCGTCACCACCTTGGTCGCGTCGCGGCGGTTGTCGTCGACAATCGCGCGTGCGCTGATCGTGGTTGCTTCATCCATCAGGTCGGACTTGTTGAGCACGATCATGTCGGCAGCGAGAAGCTGTTCCTCGAAGACCTCTTCAAGCGGGTTTTCATGGTCGAGATTGGGATCGGCCTCGCGCTGGGCGGCGACCGCATCGGGATCATCGGCAAAACGGCCGTCGGCAACCGCGCGTCCGTCGATCACCGCAACCACGCCATCGACTGTCACCCGGGTTTTCACTTCCGGCCAGTTGAACGCCTTGATCAGCGGCTTGGGCAACGCCAGACCACTGGTTTCGATGATGATGTGTTCGGGCGGATCGGGCCGGTCGATCAGGGCCTGGATCGTGGGCAGGAAATCATCGGCCACGGTGCAGCAGATGCAGCCGTTGGCCAACTCAACGATGTCCTCGTCCTTGCAATCCTCGAAGCCGCAGCCGCGGATCAATTCGCGGTCGACGCCTAGATCACCGAACTCGTTGATGATGAAGGCAAAGCGGCGCCCGCCGGAATTTTCGATCAGATGGCGGATCAGCGTCGTCTTGCCCGCGCCGAGAAAGCCGGTCACCACGGTCGCTGGGATTTTGGGGGCAAGGGTCATCGTGTGTCCTTCAAGGTCTGTGTCAGGCCGGCGGTGACAAAATCGACACGCCCGGCCACCGCCGCAATCGATTGATGAAGCAGGCCAGCCGCGTCACGGAAACGCCGGGCTAGAGCGTTATCTGGAACAATGCCCTGACCGACTTCGTTGGAGACCAGGATCACCGGGCCCGTCACCCCGGTCAGGGTTCGCGCAAGTTTCTCGGTTTCGGCCGCAACGTCTCGTTCCGCCGCCATCAGATTGGCAAGCCACAGGGTCAGGCAATCGACCAGAATCGCGCGTTTCGGCCCCGATTCCACCGCCAGGATTTCAGCCAGGGCCAGCGGCTCCTCGATCGTCATCCATTCGGGCCCGCGCCGACTGCGATGGAGCGCAATGCGCTCGCTCATCTCGCCGTCGCCGGCCTGGGACGTCGCGAGGTAGATCTTCACCAGCCCGGTCGCGGCAATTCTGGCTTCTGAAACGGCACTTTTGCCCGAGCGGGCGCCGCCCAGCACCAGGCACACGAAGGGGTTTCCGGCCTGTTCGGGATTGCGGTGCGCAGCTTGCGCGTCTGAGACAACGTTGACGGACAAACGACCTCCCTCCGAGGCGCGTGGGGTCCAGGCTTGGAACGGGGGAGGTTTCCTGGCTCCGGCTCATCGATCCCTTGAAGCCCCTTCCCGGCGATACCCTCTTGTGGGGTCTTGCCAGTGGGTCAACGCTTCGGATCTCACCGATACAGTTGCGGGGGCAGCACCGGCCTTGGAGCAGGACTCCGCACCGGCTTCCCTCATCACGTTCCGGGCGGGAACCTAGCAGAGAGTTGAGTGGTCGAGAACCAAGAAAGAAGGGGCACCAAACTGGATGCCTCTTTTCCTGATTGCACCCTGACTACTTGCAAGGATTGGTGTCGATAATCTGTTTCCAGTTTCCACCACGCCCAGGCGTCGGCGGAGCCGGCTCGCCTTCCACCATAGTCGCCTTGCGGCCACTCTTGATATCGCGGTAGATTCCGGAGAGAGGTCTTTAATCTTGAAGAAGGCGATGTAGTTTTAATATGGCCGGACAAGCTGTCGTTGGATAGCTACGATGACATGAGCGCATGGTTGAAGCTGATTTTGCGCAAAGCAGAACGCGTCGCTCACATGAGCGATGAGATTTCTACAAATCAAACCGACTGATTTGTGTCCTCCGGCGGCATGTGGGGCTGGCGGTTCATGTAGACAACGCGCCAGTTTTCGGCGTGGCCATCGTCGCCGGTGAAATGATCAATCCGCGTCAGCGAGATGTTGTCGGTGGCAAAGCGCAGGCCGGTTTCGGGATCGAGGTCGAGTGCCAGCGCCAGTGCCGCGCGGATCGTGCCGCCGTGGGCGACGGCGATGATATCGCGTCCGGCCCATTCATCGGTCAGGCGGTGGATCACGCGGGTCGTGCGCACGCACAGGTCGGCAAAGCTTTCGCCGTTGGGTGCGCGATGGGTCGCTGGCGCAAGCCAGAAACGGCTTGCTGTCGGCAGGGCAAAGACCTCGTCGTGGGTCAGGCCGTGCCAGTCCCCGAAATCCTGCTCGCCCAGGCCCTCTTCCTCTGCCGGATCGATCACACGGCCACCGGCAGCCGCAATCGCCGCAGCGGTTTGTTTGGTCCGCCGCAGATGGCTTGTCACCCAATGGGCCTCATCGGGCAGGATCACATCCAGCGCCTGGTAGGCGGGTGGATTGTCGGTGTCACAATTGGGATCGGTCGAGCCGTAAACCCGGCCGTTCGTTTCGGTCACGGGTGCATGACGCACCCACCACCAGCGTGTCTGGGTCATGTGTTTTTCCTTGTTCCCTCAGGCGCCGGGCGCGAGCTCCGCTCGCTTGGCTTTCGGGCCATGCGGCCCGGACGCGCAGTCGCGCGCCTGTCGGCCCCAGGGGGCCTCCCGCCTGCCTTGATGTTGGAGGATCGGGGTTCTTGCATGCCGCTAGTATGCCGCAACCACGGCTGCAAGCACGCCGATTTCGGTGACCTGTTGAATCGCGCCCAGGACATCACCGGTCTGACCGCCGAAGGCACGCCGGGCTGCCCGGGCCATCAGGCAGGCGGCGCAACAGCCCAACAGCAGCGCCGGCGCCCAGGTCCAGGGGAAGAGCAGGGCAAACAACAACGCACCCGCCAGGATCAATGCCGTGACGGTGTCGGTGAAGGCCGGGATGCCAGCACCGGCGCCCAGTCCGTCCTTGCGCGCCAGCGGCATCATGCGCATCGCAACGACAACATTCGCACGCGACAGCGTGCCTGCCGCGATCAGGGCGACCAGCGCCACCTCGGGCAGTGCCAGGGCAGCGAGCGCACCAATCCGGGCGGCCAGCACCAATACCAGCGCAATCACGCCGAAGGCACCGATCCGGCTGTCGCGCATGGCGTCGAGCTTACGCTGTCGTTCGCCGTGGACCCCGAAACCGTCGGCAACATCGGCGATCCCGTCTTCATGCAGTGCGCCGGTCAGGACGATCGTCGTCAGTACCGCGAATACGGCCGAAAGCCAGGGGTCGAGGCCGATCCAGTGAGCCAGCATGTAGGCCAGCCCGCCGATCAGACCGACCCCGGCACCGACCAGCGGAAAAACCGCCACGGTCCGCGCCAAAGGGACATCGTCGGGGCATTCGACCGGCAGGCGGGTCAGGAACGCAGTTGCTACCCTGATCCGCGCGAACCAGTCGGGCTGGGCATCGTCATCGGCCATGGCTGCTTATCCGCTGCTCTCCGGCAGGGGTCAAGCGCGAGCACACAAAGCGTTCAACTGGCCCCGATCTGCCCCGGCGTGACGGCACCAGACAGGGCCCGGCGCGTCACACCGGTTAGATCCGATTCACACGATGTTTCGTCCAGCGCATGAATTGCTCTAGCGTTCGCTCCTTCATTTCTATCGGTAGCCAGCCCATGACCCCATCATCCTTCGACGATATCCGCCGCCTCGTGGCCGACATGCCCGGCGCCGATGCCGCCGCCATCGAGGCGGCGCAGGCGCGTGATGGCCAGCTGACCAAACCGCCCGGTTCGCTCGGCAAGCTCGAACAGATCGCTTTGTGGCTGGCGGGCTGGCAGGCCAGTGCATCGCCGCGGGCCGAGCGGATCGAGATCATGATCTTTGCCGGCAATCATGGCGTCACCGCCCAGGGCATCTCTGCCTTTCCCCCCGAGGTGACCTTCCAGATGGTCGCGAACTTCGAACACGGCGGTGCCGCGATCAATCAGCTTGCGGCGCTCCTGGGTGCCGAACTCACCGTGGTTCCGCTTGAGCTTGATCGCCCGACCCGGGATTTCTGTGCCGGGCCCGCGATGACGGAAGCCGAAACCTGCGCTGCCTTCGCGATTGGTTTTGAGACGGTGAAGGAGGCTGATCTCGCCTGTATCGGCGAGATGGGAATCGGCAACACGACCGTGGCGGCAGCCCTTTCGGCCGCGCTGTTCGGTGGCACGGGGGGTGACTGGGCCGGGCCCGGCACCGGGCTTGATCCCGAAGGCGTCAATCGCAAGGCTGAGGTGATCGACCGGGCGCTGGCGCTCCATGGTGACCGGTTGGGCGATCCGCTCGAGGCCCTGGCCTGTCTTGGCGGGCGCGAGATCGCGGCCATGGCCGGCGCCCTGCTTGCCTGTCGCCACAAACATGTGCCGGTCATCCTGGATGGCTACGTCAATTGCGCCGCCGCCGCTGTTCTCAAGCGGCTGGACGCCGACGCGCTCGATCACTGTATTGCCGGGCACCGCAGTGCCGAACCCGCAGCCGGACGCCTGCTGGGCCATCTCGACGCCGATCGTCAACACGAGCCCCTGCTCGATCTGGAGATGCGTCTGGGCGAGGGTTCCGGTGCGGCAACCGCAGCGCTGCTGGTGAAGGCGGCGGTGGCGACCCACAACGGCATGGCGACCTTTGCCGAGGCAGGCGTCGCCGGCAAGGAGAGCTGAGGAAGAGCGTTTTGGCAAAGGACGAACGCAGAGCCATCGGCCTTGCCCGTGGCATCGCGCGCCTGTTCGAAGCGATGGACCAGGTGAGTCTCGCCGAATTCACGGTCAGGAACGGGCGGCGCGCCGATGTCATCGCGCTCGATGCAAAGGGCCTCTTCACCATTGTCGAGATCAAGACCTCGCTCGCCGACTTTCGCAGCGACGCCAAATGGCGCGAATATCTCGACTTCTGCGATTTCTATTATTTCGCCGTGCCCGAGGATTTTCCCCAGGAAGTGCTGCCCGACGAGCACGGCCTGATCGTCGCCGACCGTTACGACGCAACCATTCTGCGCCCCTCTTGCGAGGCCCCGATGAACGCGTCAAGACGCAAGGCGCAAACCCTGCGCTTTGCCCGCCTGGCCGCAAGACGCCTGCGCGAATTGACCGATCCGGGGATCTGACCGAGGCTGCGGCCATGCTGAACCGCAAACCCCTTGTGCCGCCACCGTTCGGCGTGCCCGAACGCCTGGAAACAGCCCGCTTCATCCTGAGCATGCTCACCATCCATAATGTTGTGCGCGACGATGACGCCGTGATGTCGAGCACCGAACATCTGCAGACGACTGGAAGGCTCTGCCGGAACACGACGGGCCACCGTGGTGACCGACAACCTCGAACGGTCGGCATGACGTGACCGGCTTGCGCGGACACGCCGTCGCCAGCCTGTTGCGCGACGGCAGCATCCGGCGGGTCTGGGCTGTGGGCCTGTTCGCAGGCGTCGCCCGCTGGCTCGAAATGCTGGTCGCCGGAATCTTTGCCTTCGACGTGACGGGCTCGCCCATGCTCGTGGCCCTGTTGCTTCTGCTGCGCATGGCTCCCTTCGCGCTCTTCGGCCCCTTCATCGGCACCCTGGCCGACCGTCTGCCGCCACGCCTTCTGCTCACGGTCGGCCTGGCCTGCGCCAGTGCCGTCTCCACCACCGTGTTCGTATTCTTCCTGCTCGATCTCGACGCCTACTGGGTCGTCGCCCTGGCCTGCTTTATGGCCGGCCTGATCTGGTGCAGCGACATGCCGCTGCGGCGCCGTCTTCTGGGTGACATCGCAGGGCCGGACCGACTGGCGGCCGTGATGGGGATCGATTCAGCCACCGGCAACGGCACCCGCATGCTGGGACCGCTGATCGGCGGCGGACTCTACGCCTGGCTCGGGGCGGGCGGCGCATTCGGTCTGGCCGCCGTCCTGTTTGCCATCAGCGCGCTGCTGGTCGCCGGGCTTCGTGTGGCGCCGGTCGGTATGACAGCCACGGCAGCGCCGCAACGGCTGCTGCGCCAGATGCGCGATGCCATCCAATTCGCCCTGCGCGACCGCGATGTCCTGGCAATTCTTTGCATCACCGTGATCTTCAACATCTGGGGTTTCCCCTTCATCTCCATGATTCCGGTAATCGGCGCCGACGAGCTGGGTCTCGAGCCCGGTCGTATCGGCATGCTCGCCGCCCTCGAAGGCGCCGGCGCTCTGACGGGCGCCCTGACTGTGGCCTTCGTCGCACGGCCCCGGGCATTCCGCATGATCTATGTCGGCGGCACGGTCTGCTACATGATCATGGCCTATGTCGCCGGCAGCCTGGGCAGTGCGCTTCCCGTAGCAGCCGCCATTTTCTTCGTCGGGCTCGCAGGGTCCTGTTTCGGCACCATGCAGTCGACCCTGATCTATGCCACCGCGCCGGACGGCATGCGCGGGCGCATGTTCGGTCTGGTGGTGCTGGCGATCGGCACCGGCTTGATCGGCTTTGCCAACATCGGCCTGATGGGTGAACTGTTCGGCGCCTCGGTCGCCGTGCGCATCGTGGCCGCCGAGGGCCTCCTCCCGCTCCTGATCGTGACCGTGCTTTGGGCGAAGCACAGAATTGCGGTCGCCGCCTCGGGCCGCTGATCGACCTTCGTTCAACAGGCCCGGGGATTGCGTTGCGTCAAAGCGTGATGGCGCAAGGCGCGCTATGCTGCCGGCATGAGCCAGAGCAAGTCTCAAACGCCCGGACTTCGCCGCCGCCTTGGCGTCGTCAGCCTGACCCTCTACGGCGTCGGCGTCACGGTCGGCGCGGGCATTTATGTCCTGGTCGGCAAGGTTGCCGGTCTGGCTGGAGGCATGGCGCCGCTGGCCTTTCTTATCGCTGCAGTGGTCGCCGGTATGACCGCGATGTCATTTGCCGAACTTTCGGTGCGTTATCCCCGCAGCGCCGGCGAAGCGATCTATATCCGCGAAGGTTTCGGCAGCGCGCTCGCCTCCCTCGTGATCGGCCTGGCGGTCGCTGCCGCTGGCCTGGTCTCGGCCGGTGCGGTGGTCGTGGGTTCATCGGGTTACGTCGGGACCCTGGTACCGCTGCCGCTATGGTCGATCCAGATCCTTCTGGTCGTGATCCTGAGCGGGATCGCTATCTGGGGCATCGCTGAATCGGTCGCCATCATCGGGCTGATCACGATACTCGAGACCGGTGGGCTTCTGCTTATCCTGGTCGTCGCCCTGCCCGCCGCGCTTGATGGTCCGGCTGTCGCGACCAGCGCCGCAACGCCGGGCTTCGACGGCATGATGGCCGCGGTGGTGATCGCGTTTTTTGCCTTCATCGGCTTTGAAGACATGGTCAATGTCGCCGAGGAGGTGCGTGAGCCCGAACGCACCATGCCACGCGCCATTGTTGTGACGCTGGTGATCACCACCCTGCTTTACGTCTCACTTTCCTGGGTTTCCTCGGCCGTGACCGGCGCCGATGCCCTGGCAGCGAGCGATGCACCACTCAGCCTGGTGTTTGAGCAGGCGACCGGCTGGTCGGCCGCGCCCTTCGCCGTACTGGCCGCCTTCGCGACCCTGAACGGCGCGTTGGTGCTGATCATCATGGGCTCGCGCATTTTCTACGGAATGGCATGCCAGGGAACCCTGCCCAAGGTACTGGCGGGCGTCTGGACTGCAACCGGCACGCCTGTCGTCGCGACCCTTGCGGCGGCAGCTTTCGTGCTGATTGCAGTGCTGTCATTACCGATCGAAACCCTGGCGCAGGCCGGATCGGTCCTGACACTCACCGTCTTTACCGTGGTGAACCTTGCGCTGGTCGCGATCAAGCGCAAACGGATCATGACGAAGGGCAGTTTTCACGTGCCGGTCTGGTGGCCCTGGCTGGCAGCGCTGGCGAGCGGCGGTGTGCTGGCCGGAGAGATCGCCCGACTGGCGTTTTAGAGCGCTCCTGTCGCGCTACTGCTTCGCGCAACTGGTCGCAACCGCCTTCATACCGTCATGGGACGAGAGAATCTGCGCATAGGTCGCGCCTTGCTGGGCGAGGGAAAGCGCGCCCAGTTAATAATCCAGGAAGTCCTGGGCGCTCATCCGCGCACCAATTTCGCGCGCCGTGCATTCACAGAAGTTTCTGGCCCGCTGGTTATCGCCGACAGCATCGACACAACCGGTGTAGAAGGCCTCCAGCATCTCGATCGGTACGTCAGCCGCGACTGCGCGATCGATCCCGCCGAACAGCGCGCCGGTTACGGCCAGTAGAACGAACATCCTGCGCATGAAGCCAAACTCCCAAGGAATGGCACCACGCATTATAGTGCAGAAGCCATCGAGATTGCGCCCGCCCCCGCAACGGCGTTAAATCAGCGCACCTCTTGTGGAGACCCGCCCCATGAACATGCCCGAAGGTTACGGTACGCGCCTTTCGCGCACGCTCACGATGAGTCCTGATCCCGTGGTCTATGCCAGCGATGCCACCTGGCAGGCCGAACGGCGCACGGTCTTTGCCGCGACCTGGCAGTATGTCGGCGATGCCCGCAAGCTCACCCTCACCGGCGATCATCTTGCGGCGAGTTTCGCCGGTTATCGTGTGATCGTGGTGCGCCAGGCCGATGGCAGCCTGAAAGGTTTCCACAACATCTGCCGCCATCGCGCCGCGCCGGTGATCGAGACCGATGGCTATGGCCGCTCGGCCGTGCTGACCTGCCCCTACCACCGCTGGGCCTATGGCCTTGATGGCGGTCTGCGCACGACGCCGGAGTTCGGCGAGGTCGCCGGGTTCCGCTGCGAGGATCACGGTCTGCTCGGCGTCCATGTCGATGTCTGGCGCGAGCACATCTTCGTCCATCTGGGCGACGAACCCAAACCTCTGGAGAAAGCGCTCATCGACATGCCCGGCCTGGTCGGCGACAGGCCTCTGGAGCGCTGCACGCTTTACGATTCCTGGTTCATCGACTTCGACGCCAACTGGAAGGTTTATCTCGAGAACTATGTCGAGGGTTACCACGTACCTTCGGTCCACCTCGCCTTTAACGCCGAACTCGAGCCCGGCAGCTTCACGACCAAGGCGCATCGCAACACCATCACCATGCGCGCCGATGCCAAGGCCGGCGGTCTTTATGAGGGTCTGTGGACCTGGACCTGGCCTGCCTTCACCCTGGTCCTGTTTCACGGCGGCTACGACATCTCGCGTATCTGCCCGATCAGCCCGGAAAAGACCCGCGTGCATTTCGACATTTATGTCGATCCCAAAGCCGATCTCTCCGACGAACAGAAAGCGGCCACCTCGAAAGGCGTGCGCGACCTCGTCGCCGAAGACATGGCAATCAGCGAAGCCGTCCACGCCAACCTCGCCTCGGGAGTCTTCCCTGGCGGCCCCTTGAGCCCGCGCCACGAAGAAGGTGTCGCCCTGTTCCACGACAAGCTGCGGGCGGCCGGCGTGGCCTGAAGTTCTGTTTGTTTAGCCTCACGCGCCGGCGCCTGAGGCTAAACAATAACAAGACCTCGCCTTAGCCCCACGCCTCCCTGATCTCGTCCTTGTGCAACGCCAGCCAGAGAACCGGCACCACCGTGTTGGCGGCGACGATGCGGCCGTCTTCGACCATGGCGAGTGCCTGCGTGAAGGGCAGAACGTGGACCTTGATGTCCTCGTGTTCGTCCGCAAGACCGTGATGGCCGCCGACCCCCGTGCTGTCCGCCTCACCGATGAAGACGTGGAGTTCTTCGGTGACGGCGCCGGGGCTGACCAAAAACCGCATGACGCGGTGAAGCGCACCCAGTTCCAGCCCGGCTTCTTCCCTGGCTTCACGTCGCGCCACCTGATCGGGCGCTTCACCCGGTTTCATGCCTCCCGCAATCGCCTCGATCAGCCAGGGCGGTTCGGTCGTCTGTGCCGCAGCAGGGCGGAACTGCTCGACCAGAACGACACTGTCGCGCGCAACATCGTAAGGCAGGACGCACGTGGCATGGCCACGATCAAAGACCTCCAGACCATGCTCGGCCGACCAGCCACCATCGTGCTTTCGATAACGCAAATGCCAGCGGTCGGCGCGAAAATACCCTTCATAGAGCACCTCCTTGCGCAGGATCTCGTAACGTTTCTCACTCAAAGAAAAAACCCTTCCTCGGCCAGGGCTTCGCGGTAACGCTCGGTGTCCGGCGCACCGAAGCAGCAGAACGTGACGCTGTGGGGCGTGTCGTGGCGGCTGAAATGGCCGATCACCTCACGGATCGCGATACGGCAGGCGCGCTTGATCGGAAAACCATAGACCCCGGTGGAAATCGACGGGAAAGCCAGCGTGGCAAGATCGTCGCGCTGGGCAAGCATCAGGCTGTTGCGATAACAATCGGCGAGCCGGCGGTCCTCGTCACCGCCGCGCCAGGCCGGGCCGACGGTGTGGATGACATGGCGCGCCTTGAGATTAAATCCCCGCGTGATCACCGCCTGGCCGGTCGGGCAACCGCCGATCTCGCGGCATGCCACCATCAGTTCGGGACCGGCCGAGCGATGGATCGCGCCGTCGACTCCGCCGCCGCCGGCCAGGGCCTCGTTGGCGGCATTGACGATGGCATCGATATCCAGCGTCGTGATGTCGCCATCGACCAGACGAATCCGGTCGCCCGCTGTCACGCGGTAGCATCCAGCGCCGGCCCCAGCCGGCGGCCGACATATCGGGCGAGATCGAGGATGTTGCCTTCAAGCGGGGCAGGTGCCAGCGGACCCGGCGCATGATGGTCGCTGGCGTAGCCCAACATCATCGGCTCGAGCACGGAACGGTCCTCTTCCATGGTCTGCTGGAACAGCTCGATCGCGCGATCGACCGCGCTTTGGGGCCATTCACCCCAGAACAGGACGCCGGCCTTGTAGCGCACCTTGTCGGGGCCCTCGGGCTGGAGACACAGGAAGGAGCTGTAGTCTGCGCCCAGACCGATGCCGCTACCGGCCTGGACCATCGCCATGATGCAGGTGTTGGATTGTTCTTTCGTGCAATCTGGATGGCCTGATGTGACACGCGGCAGGTCTTCGGGAAATCCGACGGAATAACCAAACCAGTGTTCGCCCGGCGTGAGGTGTTCGCACATGTCGGTCGGGTTGAGATTGGCCAGCCCGGTCTTGTGCAGCGGCGAGAGGTGATAACCCTCCATGTAATTGTCGATCATGGATTTCCAGTTGGTCTCCCAGGTCTCCTCCAGGATGTAACCCAGCCACATCTCTTCCATGTGATAGGGCGCGATCTTGGCCTCCAGCTCGGCAACGCTGGGTGCAAACGGTGCCGCATCCTGCTCGAGGTTGACGTAGATGAAACCCATCCAGGTCTCGCAGCGGAATTCTGGCAGCTTGCAGCCCTTGACCGTGAAACCGTCGCGCTCCTCGATCTTGGGCGCGGCCTTGAGCTGGCCGGTCATGTCATAGGCCCAGTGGTGATAGGGGCAGAGCAGGCGCCGGCCCTTGCCCTTTTCAGTGGCGATCAGGGTGCCGCGATGGCGGCAGACATTGGACAGCGCGCGGATCTTGCCATCGGTCCCATGGGTGATCACAAGCGGTTCGTTGGCCAGCCGATAGGGCATCCACTGGCCCTTTTCGGCAATCTCCTCGATGCGGCCGACACAATGCCATTCCTTCTTGAAGAGGTGCTCGACCTCCAGCCTGGTGAAGTCGGGATCGGTGTAAAACGCCGACGGCATCGTCCAGGCCGCATCATGGCTGCTGTCGAGCGCTGCCTTGAGCGCGGTGTTAACCTTCGCCAATCCATCGGTCATGGCCGTCTCTCCCTGGAGCGGGTCATCTTCGATAAAGACAGAGCAACTTCAAAGGCTCTGATTCTACCAGCAGATTGCGGCCCCCCCTGCCACAGCGTCAAGCACGACACGACAGAAGGGGCCAGCCTCACGGGCAACACCATCCCTGCGGCATACACCTGAACTGAAGTGGTGCCGCAAGGCGTCATCCTGCTCTATGCTGCCCGGCTACCCGAGAAGGCCCCCATTCCATGGCAAGAGCGAGACCGATGCGCGACAGTTATTCCCACCCCCGTTCAACCGTCTATGCCGAGCACGGCATGGCGGCGACCTCACACCCCGCCGCTTCGCAGGCAGCACTTCATATCCTGCAGACCGGCGGCAACGCGATGGATGCGGCGGTCGCTGCAGCCGCGACCCTGGCGGTCGTCGAGCCGATGTCGACCGGCGTGGGCGGTGATGTCTTCTGTCTCTACGCGCCGGGCGGCTCGTCCGACATCATCTCCTACAACGGCTCTGGCCGAGCGCCCGCTGCCGCCGAGGCCCAGTGGTTTCTGGACAACGGCATCGAGAAGATCGAGAGCGAAAGCCCGCATGCCGTCACCGTGCCGGGCACGATCGATGCCTGGTGCCGTCTGGTCGACGATCACGGCAACATGGAAGTCGGCGAGGTCTTGCGACCGGCGATCCATCACGCCGAAGAGGGTTACACCATCGCCCCGGTGGTCCATGAGTCCTGGGTCGATGCCGAAGAACGCCTGGGCAATGACAAACATGCCGGCAAGGTTCTGCTGGTCGACGGCAAGGCCCCCGCGCGGGGTTCGATCCATCGCCAGCCCTTGCTGGCGGCAACCATGAAGGCGGTGGCCCAGAAGGGCCGTGACGGTTTTTACACGGGCTGGGTCGCCGAAGACATTGTTGCCTATCTGGGCGAGCTGGGCGGCCTGCAGACGCTCGACGACTTCGCCGCGGCGGCGGGCGAATATGTCGATCCGATCTCGACCGAAATGAACGGCTACCGCGTCCATGAATGCCCGCCCAACGGCCAGGGCATTGTCGCGCTGATGATGATGAACATCCTGAAAGGCTTCGATATCGCCTCGATGGATCCGCTCTCGGCCGACCGCCTGCATCTGACCCTGGAGGCCGGACGCCTGGCTTTCCGTGACCGCGCCGAATATGTCGCCGATCCCACGATGGCCGATGTCCCGGTCGATATCCTGCTCTCGGATGCCTATGCCGATCAGCTGCGCGCACAGATCGATCCCAAACGTGCGATGAAGGAAGTGCCGGGGCCGTCGCTGCCCAGCACACCCAACACGGTCT
>Ga0233427_10002186_pt1 | contig 18947 bp, 19 predicted proteins | sample SI_118_April2016_5_FD_179885 | JGI IMG/M metagenome (GOLD analysis project Ga0233427, IMG submission 179885) | Seawater microbial communities from Saanich Inlet, British Columbia, Canada - SI_118_April2016_100_MG | ecosystem: Environmental > Aquatic > Marine > Inlet | place: Canada: British...
CCAAAGGCGTTCAATTGACGCCGCTTGCAAACGACGTCATCAGGCGTACAGGCAAGAAGATAGAGAGGTTAAAGCAATGATTCGTGGTCGAGTAACAGGACGAGTATGGTCGTCGCGGCGTATCGACACCCTGCCAAACGGCGCACTACTGGAAGTTTCGCTTGATGGCGGCGGCACGTTGATCGCGCTTGATCCCCTAGGTTGTAATGAAGGCGAGGCAGTGCTCATTACCCAGGGGTCCGTGGCCGCCGCATATTTCACAAAAATCAAAGCGCCGATAGACGCATTGATCATCGGTTCAATTGACGAAAAGAGTTGAGAACGTTAATTCATCAACGGGCCCAGTGGCCCAGAATACCAGGAGGTAAATAATGTCTAATCAGGCAATCGGAATGATCGAGACGAGAGGCTACGTCCCCGCACTGGCATCGGCTGACGCGATGGTGAAGGCCGCCAACGTGGAACTGGTTTCCAAAAACGAGGTCGGAGGCGGCCTGGTGTCTGTCGTCATCAAGGGTGATGTCGGTGCGGTCAAGGCCGCGACAGAAGCCGGTACCGAGGCTGCAAATCAGGTGGGTGAGGTTGTCGCAGTACATGTGATTCCTCGACCCCATGCGGACTTGGGCGGACATTTCGCCCTGACGGCAGACGCGTAGTCAGGCAAGCGATACTGGGAGACTGAGAGATGACGGAGCTACGGGTTTATTTGCCGATATACGATCTGCAGCCACAGTTTGCGGCATATCTCAGTACGCCAACCCGGGCAAGGGGCTATCCACCCTTCGAGGGGCAGCACAGTCTAATTATCGAAGTCTCCCCCGCATTGGCGATCCACCGTATATCAGATCTGGCGCTCAAGGCCGCCCCTGATATGGAGCCAGGGATTCTTTTCACAGAGAGGCAGTTCGGCCTGTTGGAACTGCATTCCTCGGACCGGGAAGAACTAGATGCAGCCGGCGATGCCATTCTCCGCGGTATCGACGCCAGTGCGACGGATCAACTAGCGCCACAGGTGCTTTTCGAGGATGTGATCGAAAATCTGGCGGACCAGCATGCCATTATTCTTAATCGATCGAGAAGTGCATCCATGCTGATTCCGGGGCAGTCTCTACTGCTGTGTGAGATGACACCGGCATTGTTCGCTTGTGCGGCAGCAAACGAGGCTGAGCGTGCTGCTCCGGGTGCGGTCCTGAATGACGTCCAGATGATGGGCGTCTCTGGCAGGGTATTCATGTCTGGAGATGTCGAGGAGTTGCGCAAGGCTCAAGCCGCTATTAAAGAGACGCTCGGAGCAGTTCGAGGAAGGAGCCGGTGAGCGATTGGAAGAGCGCATTTCGCTCTTTCTATTACAAAACGGCGGAACCACCGGAAAACCCCGAGCTGAAGCCTTCCGAAACCGCGCTTCTGGTGATCGATATCCAGAATACTTATCTGGAAGTTCCTGAGGATCCCGAGGAGGCCGCCCGATGGACACCGTTCCTGGAAAGGATGAATCATCAGGTTATACCTGGAACGGCGGTGCTCGTGGATCAGTGTCGAAGCCATGGTTTTGAAATCATTTACGCGCGCATCGCATGCCTCACCGAGAACGGGCGTGATCGATCGTTAAGCCAGAAAAAACCGGGTTTCAATTATCTTTTGTTGCCCAAGGATCGTGAGGACAGCCAGCTGGTACCAGAACTGACTCCCCAGGGCGATGAAATTGTCATCACCAAGACGACTGACAGTGCTCTGACCGGATCCAACTTGCGACTCATTCTGCACAATATCGGCATCAGGAATGTAGTGGTGGCGGGAATCTTCACGGATCAGTGTGTCAGCAGCACGGTACGAAGTCTGGCCGATGAAAGCTTCAATGTCCTGATCGTTGAAGACTGCTGCGCTGCTTCGACGATGGCGTTACATAACCACGAGTTGGAGGTGATCAATATGATCTATTGTCACGTCGTGCAGTCAGAGGATATCGCAGGGTTTGTGACGTCCTAGATCCGTTCCTTCAGTCGACTGTAGTCAATCAAGTCGATGAGAGTTCATTGGCAGGGTGCATTGGGTTTGCTTAGGGCCCTTGAGAGATTCGGACTAAACAATCACTTCGGCAAGGGTTTTGGGATGGGAAGTAATCTGCTCGTACCCGTCTTTCGTGATAATAAAACTGTCACCCACCTGAGCACGGAACTTTCCCGGTACGGTCACAGATCCGTCAACGGCAAATACCATTCCGGGTTCTAGTACCGTTTTATCTCCATAAACCAGTTGCGGGTATTCAAGAAAGCTGAAGCCGGTAGCCCGTCCGCAACGAAAGGGATATTCGAAGCCAGCTGATTGGATTACTTCCGCATAGGCGGCGTGCACTTCTTCTGCAAGAACGCCGGGACGCAGTACCGATAGCGCTGCCGCCTGGCTGTCGACGGCCGTCTGGTACGCGGCCCCTTGGGAACGATCCGCAATTTCGCCGATCCAGAAGGTTCGGTCGAACCCCAGTTTAAAGCGGTGAAAATCCGTCATACCGCAAAAGCACAAGAAGACCGGCTCTCCATACTTGAGCTTTTTGGTGCTGGCGCGGTGGTGAGTCATGGTGATCTCTTGCCCTGAGGCGAGGATCTGCATGAAATGAATACTGGGAGACATTCTTGTGTCGTCGTAGTAGGTTTGCAGTAATTGTGCGGCTTTGTGAGTCCCGGCAGTCGTTGCGCTAAGCGCGACTTCATACTCCGCTACGCCTTCTCTAATTGCTCCACGGCCTGCCTCCATCATTGCGATACCAACCTCACCAGCGTGTCGTGCGATCTTGAGTTCCTCTTCGGATTTGATCATGCGCATGTTCGAAACCAGTGGCGTCACGTTACGATAACGTTTCGGATCCACAATTGAATCAATGAAGGTCCGAACCAAAGGCGGAATGAGATCAGACTCAATTCCAACGACTGCCGTTGTGCCCAGGAGGTTTGGCAGGGCTTCTCGCCACTCAGCACCCATGCCGTCATTCCAGAGCTCGATTCGGTCGACCTCGGCCAGAGATTCAGCAAGATCCTTCTCCATCGTGGGCGTAATCAGTACTGTCTCGCCGTCGGCGACGACCACCAGAATGGTGGGACGGCCAAAGTCCATGTGCAGGTAGTCGTAATAACCGCTGTAGTAATAGACACTGTCGTCGTCGGTGATCAGGGCGATATCAATGCCGGCGTCTGTCAGGTGCTCTTTGAGTTTGGATATTCGATGCAAGAACATGCAAGAGTCGTTTCGGAAGGATTCAGGGTCTATGTGAAGCCTACCATTTGAGGCCGGGTCCGAGTAGCCCGAACTGCTGGTCGATGATCATCAGCAGCGCGGCGTTAATACGGTAAGCCCCTTTGACTGACCGAAGATAATCAAGTGCTGTGGTTCGCTAGCAACGCACAGAAAAATCGCCATATGAGTCCCAGATTACCCCCATCTTTGGAGGCTTGGATAAAATCCCATACGAAGAAAATCGAAACCAGCGCCGAAACTTTACCTAAGTTTCCTGTCGTAGCATTTGGGCGGTGATAAACGGTAGAACCTACTGTCCCTCTAGGGTATGTAGAACTGCGCGCAGTTTCTTGATCAGATCACTCTTGTCTTTCTTGGTGAGTCCGCTGGTCACCTCTTTCTCGAGTTGGTTGTATTTGGGAAAGAGATCCTCCATCAACTGTACCGCTCTATCTGTGGGTCTGATGACGAGTCGTCGACCGTCGGTGGGATGACCTTCGCGTTCAACCAGTTTCAAGCCGTGCAGTGTCTTGATGACGCCGGTTAGCGTGCTTTTGGACACTGCCGATTCTTCGGCCAGCTGGTGGGATTCGCGCGGCCCCCAGACCCACAGGACCCAGAGTACGGTAAATCCGGTAAACGAAAGCCCATGACGGGTCAGTAGGTCGCGCTCCGCTTTGTTGCGAATACTGTTGGCCGCACGGAAGATATTTGCGACTGCATCCATAGAGCTGAGATCGACACCCAATGCGCGTACACGCTTATGAGCGGCTTTTTCGGCTCTTGTGATCGAACTGTCATGATGAGAATCAGTCACTTCCGATCTCTGTCAGATTGCGCCGGGCAAGGGTGGTTCCCGACTTCCAGGAGAAGGAGACTTCCCGCCAATATCCGGCAATCAGTTCTTTTGGCGCGAGACGCGTGAGTTCTTCAGTGGGCGAGTCGAATAATTCCAGTTTGAAATCCCCGGTGAAGGTGCGGCCGATTTCACTTTGGTAGGCGGACATCGTTACGAGCTCATCGAGACTGTCGCTTCCGTCTCCCTCAATGGCCGGCATGATTCGGTTGTGCAGCATCGGCAGGCTGTTGACGAAGCCGGTGTGATCGCTGGGCCCGCTGATTTCAAATTCGGCCTGGATGAGCCTGCGGTCGTAGGCAGCAACCGTGGCCCCAAAACGCCCGCCGGGCTCCAGGCGGGCGCCGGCCTGACCGACCGTAATCGGCCGGGTCATGTGGATGGAGGCGAGTTTCTTGGGGTAGCCCTGGTGCTGGCCTCGGACGAGGGCGTAATCCTTGTCCACCCAGATATATACACAGCGTGAGTAATGCGTACCCTGATACTGACACCGCACCACCACGAACGCTTCCATATATTGGCTGCGCACTGGATCAAGCACTTCTTCAAAACTGTCCGAGCAACTCTGCCAGTCGGCCCAGATTACCGCCACCGCGCCGGGGTCCTCATCAGCAACCGTCATGCCCTCCGGCAGCAACTCGGCCACTGCGTCAGGGTCAGTACGGTACTCAAGAGTCAGCATGGTGCCCGAGTAATGCCAGGGTGTATCCGGCAGCAGCGAGGCACGGCCCGTTGCGGTTCGGGGAAACATAAAACCCTTTACCATGAGAGTCTCCTTTTTATTGCACTTTCCTCTAGGCTATAATATCGTTCGGAACCTAATGAAATCAACAACTATCTGGTAATGGCTGAATTCAGAAACATATTGCTCGATGGCTATGCGACTCGGGTCAGGCGTGAAGGCGACGTGCTGGTCAGCAACGATGGACGGGAAGTTGCGGTAGAAAGCGCCATACATCTTCCCCCGGCCGAGCCCCGCAAGATCGTTTGCGTGCATCTAAATTACCGCAGTCGGGTCGAGGAATACATGACCAAACTGCCGAGCGCGCCGACTTACTTCCATAAACCGGTAACCGCATTATGCGCACACGGCGCCAACGTGGTTCGCCCGGAACGCTGTCAATGGCTTAACTACGAGGGCGAGATCGCCATCATCATTGGACGTCATTGCCGCAACATCAGTCAGGCAGAAGCCGGAGACTACATCGCCGGTTATTCTGTTGCCAATGACTATGGTCTTCATGATTTTCGAGATACTGATGCAGGCTCGATGTTAAGGGTTAAAGGATCGGATACGCTGTGTCCGGTTGGGCCAGGCCTGGTGACGGACTGGGATTTCCATGGCAAACAGATCTCCACTCGGGTTAACGGCCAAGTCATGCAGGACGGCAATACCGATGAGATGGAATGGGATATGCACTACCTGGTTGCTGATATTGCCCGCAACATTACCCTGGAGCCCGGCGATATCCTGCTATCGGGAACCCCCGCCAATAGCCGCCCGGTGAAGCCCGGCGATATCGTCGAGGTCGAGGTCGAGGGTTTGGGTACCCTCAGTAACCGAATCGTACACGGGCCGACTCCGATCCGTGATGAGCTCGGTGCTCAGCCCAGCAGTTCAGAAGAGGTGGTCTCGACTGCGATGGGAGGCGACTGGGAACACCGCGGCAAACGCGTGCCCCAGGGGCAGGGTGCCAAGCACTACAAAAGCCAGCTGGAGGATTAAGATCTGGGCAGGTTTGCGTTCAGCGCTTGAGAGCAGCCTTAAGGTCGAAATCTGCCGCTGCGAGCGCCTCACGGCCGATCACGCGGCCGTCGGACAGCGCTTTTCGAGATAGCGCATGATAGGCGGGCCAGTTGATGGTCTCGAGCGCGCAAAGATGTTCCTGCGCGTCAAAACAAAAAGCCGCCACCTGGGGCGCCTGCGCGCCTTCGACGATCACCGTCTCTGAGGCGTTACCACTGTCGCCGGCCATCTGCAATTTAATAGTGCCCTGATCCGACCAGAACCAGGGCAAAGCGCTATAGGCTGTCAGTTCCCCCGATAAGGTTTTTGCAAGCGCTCGGGCCTGATCATTGGCGTTCTGTACAGATTCGTAGCGCCGGCGGGCCCCGGAAACGGATAAAAAGCAGGCAGCATCGCCAATCGCGTAGATATTGGCTGCCCTGGTTTCAAGATACTGATTGACCACAATACCGTTATTTATTTCAAGGTCTGCTGTCTCAGCGAGCTGGGTACGCGGCACGCTGCCGGCACCGCACAACACAAGGTCGGCACCGATAAACCCACCGTCTGTGGAAACGCCGTCGGGTGTAACTTTTTCCACTGATACGGAGTCGATGATTGAGATTCCGGCTTCTTCATGAATTGATCGAATCCGCTCAGCAAGATTAGGCGTCAGTGAACGGCCCAGTATCTGAGGTGCGGCCTCAATTACGGTAACAGCTTTGCCGGAAACTGCTGCCGCGGCAGCGATTTCAAGTCCGATAAAGCCGCCACCGATCACAGCTACGGTATCTGCCCCCGAAAGACGTGAGTAGATATCACGGGCATCCTGCAGGGAGTAAAGAGACGGTGCATGCTCGATCCCTGGGATCGGCAGGGTTCGCGGTTCAGAGCCCGGTGCCATGACCAACTTTTCAAACCCCAGTCCGCCTCCAGAGGCGAACTTGACCTGACGGCCAGCAGGGTCAACCGATTCGACAGTTTCGCCCAGCAACAGATCGATCTTTTCGGTCTCGTAGAAGTCAGCGGCGCGCAGCAGCGAAAAGTCCTCCGGAACACCTTCAACGATATATTTCTTGGAGTTCGGTGGCCGGTGATAGGGCAGGTCGGATTCAGCGCTGATGATCGTGATCGGCGATGTGTTGCCAAGATCACGAAGACTGGCGGCACACTGGATTGCAGCATGACCCGCACCGATAATGACAATATGGCTCATGTGTCTTGGGTGGTATGGGCGACAGTGACGGTTAGCCCTTCAAGTTCGGGGCTGACCTCTATCTGGCAGGCGAGCCGGCTGTCCGGTGTTACATCTTCGCCCTCAAGCTCCAGCATAGTTTCTTCCATTTCGCTGATACTACCGAGGCCAAAACGCTCGGGATCTTCCAAATAAATATGACAGGTGGCACACATGCACGATCCTCCGCATTCTCCGATGATACCCGTTACACCATGGCGCAGCGCCTCCTGCATGAGGGTCTCGCCGGTTTTGGCCTCGACGGTCTGGCTGGAACCGTCCTTTTGCCGAAAGCAGATTTGAGGCATATCAGGTCACGGAATCCTGAAGAATCTGCAGTGTCTTGAGATCGCTGTGAAAATCCAGTGCAAAGTCGCCGCCTTCACGCCCGATACCGCTAATTCCGGTCCCACCGAAGGGTGCAGTCAGATCGCGGATCAAAAAGCAGTTCACCCATACCGTGCCTGCGCGTACCGCAAATCCGACCCGCTCGGCCCGGGCGGCGTCAGACGTGTAGCACATCCCGGCGAGCCCGTAAGCCGTGCTGTTGGCGAGAGTGATAGCTTCTTCTTCGCTGTCAAAGGTCTGCAGCGTTAGTACCGGACCGAAGACCTCGTTCTGCACAATTTCCGATTCATTGGATACTGGCTCAATAAGCGTAGGCTCGTACCACAACCCTTCTTCACGCCAGATGCGACCACCGATCATGACGCGGTCGCCATTCGTCTTCGCTCTTTGCACAAAGGCATCTACCCGTGCCAGATGATCCATATGAATCAGGGGCGAGACGGTGGTATCGCTGCTCCGGCTGTCGCCGAGCACGTGCGCCTTGGTATAGGCCAGGAACTTATCAAGGAATGTATCTCGCACGGATGATTCGACCAGCAGGCGGGTTCCGGCGAGACAGACCTGACCGGCATCATCGTATTGCCCCGCAGCTTTTTTCGCCGCTGCATCAATATCGGCATCAGCGAACACGATCAGCGGGCTTTTCCCGCCGAGTTCCGCAGTGAAAGGCGAAAGATTCTGTGCGGCGGCTTTTGCGATCAGGCGACCTGTCTCGGGTGATCCGGTAAATGACACCCGGCGCGCCCGGGCATCAGCGACCAGGGGCGCACCAATCTCTTCGCCAATACCCTGAACAATGTTAAAAACTCCCGGCGGGAAACCTGCTTCATCGATTAAGTCTGCGAGTATTGAGGCGGTGAGAGGTGACCACTCGGCGGGTTTCAGGATTACAGTGTTGCCGGCGGCGAGCGCGGGAGCGCATTTCCACGTCGAGAGCATAAATGGCGCATTCCACGGCGTGATGATTACTGCAGGACCCGCGGGCATTCGAAGTACACGGTTATCAGTGTTGTTAGAACTCCAAGTGCGCGCCTGATACGCGATCGCAAGGTCCGCATAGGCGCGGAAATTCCGGGCACCCCTGGGGATGACGCGTAATTTGAGGCTCTCCTCGAGCATCGCCATGTCTAAACATTCAATTCTGGCAATTTCCTCGACCCGCTCATCAATGAGTACGGCTAGGCGGTGGAGGTATTCACCGCGAGCCTCGCAGGAAAGCGTGGCCCAGGCGGGGAATGCGGCATCTGCTGCACTCAGTGCTGCATCAGCTGTCTCGGCATTGCCTCGTGCCATATGTCCGAGCACACGGCTCCAGTCGAGGGGTGATCGGTCCTCAAAAGATACCGCTGAAGCGACACGAACCCCATTGATGTAATGGTCTGGCGAGATCGAAACACCCTCGACCTCAAAACGTGCAGAAGACTCAGTCATGTTAGTGTGTTAAGCCCATCCAGAGCATCGTGTAGGGAGACAAAGAAGTACCGGCTTTAGATAAAATTCTGGTAGTAGTCGAGTTCCCAGTCGGTGGTGTGGGCAAGATATTTCCCCCATTCGACTTCCTTGATTTCGCAGAAGTTCGCCACCAGGTCAGGACCGACTGCATCAACCAGGGCCTCGTCAGACCGCAGTGCGGCCAGTGCGGCGCCGAGGTTCTCCGGAACACAGCGCTCGGTATTGATATTCTCAAAACAATCCCCGGTCTCTTCCGGAGTGAGTTCATATCCGTTTTCGATGCCAAGCCTCGCCGCTTGAAGAACGGTTGCAGTCGCCACATAAGGGTTGGCGGCACAGTCTGCCATCCGGTGTTCGATTCGGGTGGCACTGCCGCGCTCACCCGGGATCCGGACCGTAGTACCGCGATGGTCAAGACCCCAGTTTGCCCAGTAGCCCGACAGACTTGCCGGTCGCAGTCGACGGTACGAATTCACCGTTGGCGCGAGCAGTGCGGCCATACCTTCATGGTGCTGTATCAGGCCGGCAATGCATCGGCGCGCAAGATCAGAAATCCCATCCTGTCCATTGGGATCTGCAAGGGCGTTACCGCCCTTGCTGTCATTGAAACTGAAATTGACATGCAGCCCGCTGCCGCCCCGGTCCGACAGGGGCTTGGGCATAAAGCTCAACAGATACCCGCGTTTCGCCAGAATCTCCTTAGCCATCACCTTGAACAGAAAAATGTTGTCGATTGCTGAAAGGGCATCGGAGTATCTGAGTGTCAGTTCGAACTGGGGCCAGTCGTATTCGGAGTTGAGTGATTCAATCGGAAGGTTGCAAAGTTCTGCCTGGCGCCAGATATCATCAATCAGGCCTGCGGGATCAACTGACTGCCCGGACCCATAAACAAATGCACCGGGGGTGTCATAAGGCACCCACGCGCCGTTTTCTCCCCGCTGGAAGATAAATGCCTCGAGTTCGATTCCCACCTGGGTATCAAGACCCTTTTCTCCAAACTGGGAAATGGTACGTTTCAGCAGGCTGCGGCCGCAGGTGGGCAAGGTGGTGCCGTCTTTCTGGAGGTCTGCCAGGACAATACCAGTGTCTTCTTCCCAACTCGGCCGAACATCATCGGGATCAAATATGGCCTCAAGATCGGGTAGGCCCTCGAGCATCATCGAGCCCGTGACAGGAGTTAATTCCCGGTCATGGGTAAGGCCAAAAAGGCTGATACAGAAACGGGCATTACCAGATTTTGCTACCGCCTCGGGCAGGTACTTGCCCCGGGGCAGGTTCAGGTGATCACAGAACAGCACTCGCATACGTTTATAAGTATTCATACTTTCCTCCATCCCACAGTCTTTGTTTTCGAAAAGCGGTCCGGTTCTCAGGACAGCATATTTTTAGGACGACAGGCTGCCCCATCAAACAAAGGTCACGATTTTATTTTTACAGCAACTGGAAGTGATTTTATGCCACCAATAAAATTGGATCGCAAGAAGGTCTCAGGTGTGGTTTGCTCAATGCTGCTGATTCGTTTGACGAGTTCCTTCAGTACCACCCGAAGTTCCAGTCGCGCGAGCCACATGCCGAGACACGCGTGTACTCCACCCTGGCCAAAGGCCAAGTGGGGGTTCGGATCGCGGTCGATATTAATTTGGAAGGGGTCCGCAAACACGGCCTGGTCACGATTGGCCGAGACAAACCATAGAACCGCCTTGTCACCCTGTTTGATGTGATGACCTTTGTAATCAACATCTTCGGTAGCGGTACGCCGAAAATACATTGTCGGCGATGCCCAGCGGAGCATTTCCTCTACCGCGCTCAGCCACTGCGCCTCATCAAGCGTGCGGAAGGTGTCCAGTAATTCGGGGTGGTCAATCATCGCTTTGATCGAAGAGGTGATGCTGTAGCGGGTGGTATCGTTTCCTGCAGAGACTAGCAACGCAAAAGCGTTTTTGAACTCAAGATCGCTGAAAGTCTCACCGTTCTTCATGGGCGCCAGAAACAAAGACAAAAGATCATCGGTGTTCTGGTCGCGCCGCAGCGCCGCCTGCTTTTCCGCATAGTCGTATAAATCTTTACCAGCAGGTGAGCGGAACGGATAAAAACGGTATTCGTCAGTGTTTACCTGATCGATGACATGATCTGTGAAATCGGGATCAGTGTTCGCGATCAGCGCGTCACCTTTGTCGACCAGCCAGTCGAGATCCTCATCCGGAAGGCCCAGCACCCGGCCCAGAATCCGCATCGGCAATTTGCGGGCAATCATCTTGACGGCGTCAAACTCACGCTGCGCCAAGGCTTCATCAAGAATCTCTATCGCGATCTCGCGGACCTGCTCTTCGTAGGCTGCGATGATCTTCTTGCTAAATGCCCGGTTAAGGTGCAGGCGTGCCCGGGTATGAACCGGGGGGTCGGTCTCCTGAAATGTCCGCCGTGCCTCAACTTCGTCGGGGGTTTGGTCTTCGATCCGGATGCCGTGGGCCGAACTGAACCGGGCGTGGTCCCTATTGATTTTGACCACATCCTCGTGGCGCGTAACCGACCAGAACCCCAGTCCCTCGTCGCGTTCCAGCCAGCAGATCGGATCATCCCGTCTAAACCTCTCAAAAGTCGCATGAGGCACACCCTCGGCAAAGGTGTCGTGCGACGTGAGATCGGCATGGGCATCACCGGGTGCGATGAGTTCGGTTGGGTTCATTGTGATCTATCTTGCGGGGTCGTCGAAGACATGATAGTTTAGACCCGAACGATTTGTCTATTAGACTTTTCTGATAGAAGAAGTAGAACAGGAAGTTGGAATAGGAGGAGGTGGTATGGGTGAAGTGGTCGGTGCGGGGTTCTTGTCGCATGTCCCCACGATTATGCTTCCCGAGGCGGTGCGCCGGGAGCTAAACGACGGTAACGAGATCAGTCTGGTTCCGGGGCTCGAGCGACTGAGGACCGAGGTGCTGGATGAATTGCGCCCGGACGTGGTCATTGTTTTCGACACCCACTGGGTTTCCCTGTTCGAATTTATCGTGACGGCGCAAGAGCGTCGAGTGGGCACCTATACCTCAGAGGAGGTGCCCCGGGGATTGAACCAAGTGCATTACGACATGCTCGGCGACTCCGTGTTTGCCGAAGCTCTCGCAGCGGGTGCAAGCGATGCCGGTGTCCGTTGTACTGCCAACGCCGATTCACATCTGCCGGTCAACTACGGCACTGTCAATATCGCCCATTATCTCAACCGCGGTGAGAAATGGCTTTCGGTCAGTATCTGCCAGACAGCCGCTCACGATGATTTTCTTAGGGCAGGACAGGGCTTCGGCGCCGCTATCCGGCAATCGGGGCAACGGGTGGTGTTGATCGCCAGCGGTTCTTTGAGTCATCGTTTCTATCCCATGAAAGAACTGGACAAGCACGAGTCGTGTGACCCCGTGCATATCATCACACCTCAGGCGCGGGCAGCAGATGAACAACGAATTGCATGGTGGGAGCAGGGGGATCACGCCTCTGTGGTCAACACCATGGATGAGTTCATGTCCCATCGCCCGGAGGGTTTGTTCGGCCACTACCTGATGATGGTGGCGGCGGTTGGCGGGGCGGAATGTCACGCCGTGGGTCGGCGATTTAGTGAATATGAGAATGCGATTGGTACCGGTCAGGTCCATATGTGGTTTGACCGGCCGGTATCAGGATGGACGTAAGCCCTAATGTGCGCTCTCGTTCGGCCAGGGTTTCAAAGGGGAGGACAGTTTTGGTTCCCCCTGATTGGTAGTAACCACAACAAGTGAGGAGGTAAAGATGTTTAAGATTAAAAAGCTGGTAAGTATGTTGTTGCTGGGTCTTGCGATGTGTTTTGCCGGGGCAGCATATGCAGAGTATCCGGACAAGCCCGTGTCTTTTGTGGTGCCCTGGCCCCCGGGTGACCTTGAAGACGTGCTGACGCGGATGATTGCAGACGAATTCCAGTCTACCTATGGCGTGGCAGCAGCGGTGGTGAACAAGCCTGGCGGTGGTGGCGGACCCTTCCCAGGTGCAATGGAAGTGGCGAATGCGCCTGCCGATGGCTCCATGGTCGGATCTTTCGTGATTGGTGTGCCGGTGGTTGGTCCCAATCTCGGTATTGATGGCCTGACATCGGAGACCTTCGAACCCCTGGGCATCTTCCTGACGTACCCTTTTGTGATCGCAACTTCAGGGGACGCGCCCTATAGTTCCATGCAGGAGTTGGCAAGTTATGCCAAGAGCAACAAAGTGGCACTTGGCCACTTTGGTGATCCGCTGACACCAACACAGGCCACCAAGGCGGCCGCCAAGGAACTCGGGTTTGAATGGGGCTCAGACGCTGCATTCGATATGCTCGATTGCAACACGCTTTCCTCGGGTGATGCCGATGTTATTAACACGACAATTCAGCTGATCCTGCCATGTCTTGACAAGGTGAAGGTGCTGGCTTCGGTAACGGCCTCCCGCATATCCAAAGTGCCGGATACACCGACTATGGGTGAGATCGTGCCTGAGTTGGACATCTTCCTCTGGAATGGCCTCTTCGTAACCAAGGGCACGCCGCAGGATGTCCGCGACAAGATCATCGCGGTGGCGAAAAAATCCATGATGGGAGAAAAAGCACAGCAGGTCGCCAACGATACTGGTGCGCAGGTGTACTGGATGGACGCGGCGGAATCTGCCGCGCAGATCGAGAAAGACATCGCCACCATGGGCACTATCGGGTCACTGCTGGGCAACTGATTTTTTCGGTTAACGTGCACAGCCCCGGCGTGAAGTTGGGGTTGTGCCGTTTCCAGCACCCGGGCGGATTCAAAGTGCCCTGGGGTGTGTGTTCGATTACGATAGGCCATATATGTCCAGGTACAGGCGCCTATGGAGCAAAAGCAGCCGGATGTCGTTGATATTTTCGCGGTAGAGGAGCGACCGGGCGCAGTCGTCTTTGCATTGGCCGTTTGTTTGGGAGCCCTTGTTTTGCTGGCCCAGATGGATGAGCAGACCAAGTGGCTTAAAGGGGCTGCCCTGCTCGTACAACCGCGCTTCTGGCCCGGACTTTGTCTCGCTGGGTTCGCCTTTTTTGCGCTCTGCCATTTCATCAGCACCTGGACCAGGCACCGGAAGTCCCGTCAGTATTCTTTTTTGCCGCCCGATGAGTTGGCCAACTGGGCGCGGCCCACAGAGTACGCCCTTTACTTTATGGCTTATGTCTTTCTGGTGCCCCAACTCGGGTACCTGCCAACCACGCTGCTCGCTCTGCCCGCCTTGGTGTTCCGCCTTGGGTACCGAAGCCCATCCAAACTGATGGCATCGATGCTGGTCGGCCTTTGTACTGTTGTTGTTTTCAAGACGCTGCTGCAGGTCCGGATTCCAGGCGGGCGCTGGTATGAGTTTCTTCCGGATGGTTTGCGTAATCTCCTCATTCTTTATTTCTAGGTAGAGGCGCGGTGGAGATCTTCCTCTCAGCGTTGGATACCCTCTGGCGGGTGGATGTGCTGTTGGCGCTTCTGGTAGGCGCTGTTGGCGGGGTGATCATAGGGGCAATTCCGGGAGTGGGACCCGCCGTCGCAATCGCGATTCTGCTGCCAGCAACCTTTGCTATGGAGCCGATCGTGGGTCTGACCCTGCTGCTGGGTATCTACGGCGCCTCCATGTACGGTGGGGCTATCCCAGCGATTCTGATCAACACTCCGGGTACGCCTGTGAATGCGCTGACGACCTATGACGGGCATGCGCTCACCCGGCAGGGGCAGGCGGGTCGGGCCCTTTCGTTGGCATACAGCGCTTCATTCTGCGGCGGCATTATCTCGGTGATCTGTCTGATTACGCTCTCACCCTACATTGCCAAGGTCGCACCGCTTTTCGGGTCACGCGATATCCTGATGGCGGCCCTGCTTGGTGTGATCCTCGTCGTGATTGCCCATCGGGGCCAAACCTTTGCCGCAGGCATGCTGGTGTTTTTTGGCATGTTTCTCGATACGGTCGGCATGGAAAGTGTCCGCTACACCAAGCGCTTTACCTATGATCAGGCGTGGCTGATTTCAGGCTTTGACCTGATTGTGGTGCTGTTGGGACTTTTCGCTCTCTCCCAGGCCTTTGTGCTGCTGGTTGGCCGCGATACGCCGACCCGCGCCGAATCGGTCTCGGGGAGGCTGTTCTCCGGTATGAAAGAGCTTTTCCGCCACAAGCGGGTCGTAGGCTGCTCCTCTGGATTTGGCGTGGTGATGGGAATCATTCCCGGGGTAGGTGAGTTTCTCGCCCAATTTTTCTCCTACACCCTGGCACAGAATCTTTCCCGCGAGCCTCAACTTTTCGGCAAGGGTTCGCCTGAGGGGTTAATTGCTTCGGAGTCCGCGAATAACGCGGTCCCAGCAGCGGCGATGATTCCTTTGCTGGCGCTCGGCATCCCCGGAGAGGCGCTCACCGCCATGATGCTCTCGGTCTTTTATATACACAGCATTATTCCCGGTCCGGCGCTTTTTCAGACCCAGCCGGATTTTCTGGTCACCCTTTACATGTGTCTGTTCCTGGTGAATGTCCTGGTGCTGGCATTCTTGATGGTGTCCACCAATACCCTGCTCAAGGTGATTGCTATACCGGGCCGTTTCCTGGGCGCCTGCATACTGGTGCTGTCTTTTGTTGGGGTTTATTCACTGCGAAATGCGATTGTGGACTGCGCCGTCTGCGCAGTTTTCGGATTGATCGGTTATATCCTCAAGCGCCTCAAACTGCCATTGGTCCCGATCGTACTGGGCATGGTTTTAGGAGGCATCATGGAGCAGCGGTTCCGGGCCAGTCTGGCGCGCATTGAGACGCCGCTCGACTTTATTAACCGGCCGGTCTCCGGCACGATTTTTGCCATCATTGTCATCGCACTCGTGGCGCACTTTGTGGCACTTCTTAGGGCGAGGAACACAAGGCGGCAAAGCCGCCCAATGTAGGCACCGCTGGTGCCCAGGCCTACCAGTGGCCGATTAGGATTCCGAAATCTTCCTCGTCTCGGTTGGGTCCACGTTCCATCAGATTATCTATGGGGATTTCGGTACGAGCCTTTAAGGTGCGTTGCCAGCCAAACAACATCTCATGAAGTTCTTCGCGCACTCGACTGCAGTTGGAATCATTTCCAAGATCATTAAACTCGTTGGGGTCGTCCACCAGATTGAATAACTGCGGACGGAATTTCTGGTGCAGGACGTATTTCCATTTGGCGGTACGGATGACCCAAGCCCGGCAGTCATAAGGATGCACCCCGAGGAGGTGACGCGGACCACGGTCACCAAAGTCGATCTCACTGACGGCAAACTCGCGCCAGGGCAGGGCTGGCGCGGCATCATGTAGCAGAGGCAGGAGCGAGCGTCCTTCCATGCGCTGGGGAGAGATAACGCCCCCGGCACTCTCAACAAAAGTGGGCACCAGATCAATCGATTCGACGAGGTCATCTCGCGCAAGGCCGCGGGTGGCGTCGGCATCGGGCGAAGGGTCGCTGATGATCAGTGGTATCCGGATCGAAGGTTCGTGATAGAGATCCTTTTCCCCAAGCCAGTGGTCTCCAAGATAATCTCCATGGTCGCTGGTCAGCACGATCATCGTGGAGTCCCTTAAGCCCTTTTCTTCGAGTTTTGTGAGTACCCGCCCGATGTGGTGATCGATCTGTTGAATGAGGCCCATGTAGGTCGGGATCACGGTTTGCCGGACCTCATCGCGTGAGAAATTTTCGCTGTAGTCCTGTGCCATAAAAGACTGGTACACAGGATGGGCGTTTTCTTTTTCTTGATCGCTGCGTACTGCGGGGACGACCTCTCCCGGGCCGTAAATCTCGTGATAGGGCGCTGGCGCAAGGTAAGGCCAGTGCGGTTTGATGTAACTGAGGTGCATGCACCAGGGTTTACCCGTCTGCAGGCCGTCGAGGTACTCGATTGCCCGGTCAGTCACAAAAGCGGTTTCTGAATATTCCTCAGGTACTCTCGCCGCGAGGTGAGCATTACGCATCTGCCATCCGCTGACGGTTTTACCTTGTTCATTAACCGCGCTGTTGGCCCAGGTCTCCCAAGGATTGTCGCCATCAAAACCGTGGCTTCGAAGATAGTCACTGTAACCAAGGTCTGCCGGGAGGATGGGGTCGGGGTAAAGTCCGGCAAAGAGTTCATAGGGCGTGAACCCGTTATTGCGAAGGCATTGTTCCTGTTCTGACCCTTCGGTTACCTGAAAACGCATTGCAGCGTCGGCATTGAATTTGCCCTCGGATTTACCGACAACCACTGCCTGCATACCGGTTTCCCGAAGATAGTCCCCCAGCGTCAGTTCGCCAATCCGAAGAGGGTCTTCATTGGCCATGACGCCGTGGGAAGAGACGTATCGACCGGTGTAAAAACTTGCCCTTGACGGTCCGCACAGAGGATCCTGGCAATAGGCGCGATCAAAACGTACCCCCTGCGCAGCCAGCGCATCGATATTGGGGGTCTCAAGGTGAGGGTGGCCAGAGCACGACAGATAGTCCGCGCGTAACTGATCACACATGATAAAGAGGATGTTCATTTAGATCGGGCCTTCTTTTTCAGTAGCTAAGTATATGCGTGCCGCCCGGCATTAAGGGCGAGTCACCGTTACGAGACCCTGGCAGGAGGTGAATCCTATCGACCCGACGTTTTATGCGAAGGTCGCTGTAACCGGTGTAGTATCGGCACCCGGGTCGTTTGCTAGAGATGACCCCCGCACTTAGCTAGCACGCTAAGCCACGTACTCAAAGATAATCGCCTTGAACCTCAAAGCTGTTCTTAATTTGCTGCTGGCCATGTTCTGCATCTCGATCATGGATACCATGATCAAAATGCTGAGCGGCGGCTATGCGTTGCACCAGCTGGTTTTCATCCGTGCTGTCATCAGTCTGGTGATCTTGCTGCCGGTGCTGTTTCGGCATGGGACCATGGCTTTGCATACCCGCCGACCCGGCGCGCATATTTTGCGTGGACTGTTGCTGGTCATTGCCAACATGACATTTTTTACAGGCCTTGCCAGTTTACCGTTGGCCCAGGCTTCTGCTTTGGTGTTTTTTGCTCCCGTAATCATCACCGTGTTCTCCTGGTATTTTCTCGGTGAGCAGTTTGGCCCATTCCGGTGGCTGGCGGTGTTAGTCGGATTGACGGGTATGATCCTGGTGGTGCAACCCTTCAGTGCGCGCATCGAGTTGGCATATCTCTGGCCGCTTGCGGCCGCCTTTTGTTATGCCGGCTTTGCTACGGTGACGCGTCATATCGGTAACACTGAAAGTGCGCCACTGCTGGCAGTCACAGCGCAGGGCGCTTTTCTTCTGGTGAGTGTGCTGATGGGGCTCGTCGTTGGGGGTGGACAGTTTGCCGGGCATACAGACCCAGGGATTGAGTTTATATTGCGCGCCTGGCGCTGGCCTGCATCGTCTGACATGATTTATTTGGCCGCGATTGGGGTATTGTCGGCGATTACGGCTCTGTCAATTTCGGCGGCTTATCGTAGCGCCCAGGCTTCCCTTCTTGCGCCGTTTGAGTACAGCAATTTACCGCTGGTCCTGCTCTGGGGCTATCTGGTGTTCAATGAGTTTCCCAACACTATGGCGCTCTTTGGAATTGTCCTGATTGCTGCCGGGGGGTTTGTAGTCTGGCTGGATGGAAAACGCCTGGCCCGGCGCGCAGGTGCGTAAGCGATGCTGCCGGCAGATTACGATTCCAGAAAATGAAACCTTGCCTTTTCCGGCGGGAGTTGCGGGTTACCAAGGATGTAGTCGGCGGCGCGTTCTCCGATCATCTGCGTTGGTGCGTTGAGGTTGCCGCTGACAATGTCCGGCATTATGGATGCGTCGACCACGCGCAGTTGATCTATGCCGTGTACCCGTAACTCTTCATCCACCACAGCCAGGTCATCCTGACCCATGCGGCAGGTTCCGCTGGGATGGTAATCGGTAGAGCTGTTTGCCCGTACCCAGGCTTCGAGTTCACTGTCCGACTGCAACTGCGGTGTGGGGCAGATCCGCTCGCCGCGGAATTCGTCAAAGGCGGGCTGGGTCAGTAGGTCTTGCATGATGTTCAGTCCCTCGATCATTTCTTTTGTGTCGTCAGGGTGACTTAAATAGTTAAAGTGTGAAGCAGGTCGGTCAGTCG
>Ga0233427_10002192_pt1 | contig 18895 bp, 15 predicted proteins | sample SI_118_April2016_5_FD_179885 | JGI IMG/M metagenome (GOLD analysis project Ga0233427, IMG submission 179885) | Seawater microbial communities from Saanich Inlet, British Columbia, Canada - SI_118_April2016_100_MG | ecosystem: Environmental > Aquatic > Marine > Inlet | place: Canada: British...
GTAAATTACATTGTAATCATTTAATACACGGTAATTATAAAGAAAAGCCATCAAAAGAATTATGTTATCATTTTATGAAAGATGGTAAGTATTTATAAATAATATAATAAACTAAAATAATATAATAAACTAAAATAATATAATAAACTAAAATAATATAATAAACTAAAATAATATAATAAACTAAATTAATATATGTATATAGTATAAAAGTTAAATACCAATAATTTAATAAAATGGAAAAATTTAAGACTAATATATATAATATTTATGAATTAATAAAAAGTGAAAAAAATCAAAAAAGTTTAATAAATACTCAAGTCTTATCAAAACAGTATTTAGCCTATTATATTTATAGAATTATAACTAAATATATAACATTAATAGAAACTGCTGTTGGTAAAGAAGATATAAACTTTGTATTTAAATTACTTAGAATACCAGCATCTCATGATATAACAAAACCTTATCCAATGGCTGGTAAATTAACAAGTGAAACAGAACATTTAGATTTAATTATATTAGGTGGGTTAGATATGTTTGAAAAAGTTGATAATTTTTTAAAAACATTAAATAAAAAAAATAAGCAAGATAAATATGGTGAATTTTATGAATTTTTAGAAGATAAAACATTAGAAAACATAATAAAAGATTTAATGAACTTACAAAAATTATTACCTGGTATTTCTGTTCCTATTATTAGACCTAATTATTATAATGATAATAAAATATAATAATTTAATTTTTATTTATTTTTTTCAGTTTTAATTAAAATTATTTTCTTTCTTAATAATAATAAATTATTATTTAATTTAATCAACTTTAAACTTTATATTTAATTCAGGTATATATATTATATTAAAAATGACTTTATCTGTCTCATCTATTCATTCTATGGCTAATGGTATTTCAAATACATTATCTGGTAAATCTGCCTTTACAAATAACAATAATAATGCGACTTTAGAAGAAATGTCCTTCGGTCAACAACTTGTCTATTTCTTTGTCTTATTTATCATTATCTATTTCGTTATGTTTATTGGTAGTGTTATTTTTAATGACAGTGTTGTTAGAATATTTCCTGGTGTTAAGAAAGTCAATACTACTGATTTCTTAGGATTATACATAGTTTTACATATGTTATTCTGTTAAATAATAACTATATACTTTAATTATTTAACAAAATACTCTATTATTTTATTATTTTATTTTTATAAATTTTCAAATTATTATATAATAATATACTAATAGAATTATTAATATATTACTAGAATTATAAATATTCAAATGAACCAAAAAGAGTTTAATATAGTTTTAAAAGATGCTTCTAATGAATTTAATTCATTTAATCAATTATTATACCAAACTTTAGTATTGATAATAATTTATAATTTATTCAATAGAATTGAAAATATAAAAAAACATAAATCATTTATATTTTTAGTTTTAGTTATAACTATTATATTAGATTTATGTATGTGGAATAATTATATTCAATCCGCTTTATTCATATCCATTTTAATAATATATAGTTCTTATAATTTTAATAAGTCTAAAACAGTAGATTTATTTATAAATATAATGAGTAAAAACAATCTTAAATATAAACAACATAACAAATATATAAGAGAAAATTATAAAAATGAATTAGAAACAAAACTAAAAAATGAAAATGATATTAACGAAATAACATTTATACCTAAGAATTTTATTCAAAATAGAAATCAAAATGAAATAATTAATAGTAATAATAATAATATTAATATCAATAATAATCAATCTCCAGAACCATATAATAAATTAGAACCAACACTTAATCAAATAGATGTTGTATATAAAGCATCAAAACCAAATACATTTATTACAGATTCAAAATATGCTGAAATTATGTTAAATGAATTATATAATACACCACAATATAATAATATAAATAAAACTTGTTTAGATAAATCTCTAGATAATGATATAAATAATTAAGTAAAATAATTAAGTAAAATAATTAAGTAAAATAATTAAGTAAAATAATTAAGTAAAATAATAACTAAGCACACAATTAAAAATAAAAAATAAAAACAAAAAAAAATTGGAAAGATAAATGTTTTATACTTTAGTATAAAAGCCTAAGTTGTAATTATTATTTGATTACAAATCTATTAAAAGTATTAAGTTTCTCTAGATTCATAATTAATTATATTTTGTTAATTGCTAAATAAACAAGTATAAATAATAGAACTACCTCAATTTCTTAAGTTAATTATATGTAAAATACTCGTAATCAGTAAAAACTACTCGATAATTATATAAATTAAAACTTAATTAATATCTCACCACAATCTAATAATCTATATGATTATTTGATATTGCATATTAAACATTTTAAATATTTAATTGCTTTTTTGTTTTATATTTATAACTAGAATTTTATGTATTTATTTACATAAAATATAAATAAATACATAAAATTCTAGTTATAAATATACACTTATTTTTATTAAAGAATAAAAAAATCAATTTTTATTAGTTTTTTAATAATGTCTATTTTTTTCTAAAATAAGCATTAAATTACAAATTATTTAAAATATAAATATTTATATAATATAATAAATTAATATAAATAAATTATAATAAATTAATATAAATAAATTATAATAAATTAATATAATAAATAAAATGTTAAAAGAAAATATTAAAATTATATTATTGTATATTTTTGTAATAGTATTATTATTTTGTATAATGTATTTATTTATATATAATAATAAAGAGATAAGATTTGATAATAATATTAAAATTAAAACATTTGAAAAGTTTAACAATAACAAATACGATATGTATTTAAATAATTTAAACATTCTAAATAATAATATTAAAAACAATGGTATAGAAATAACAGAACTAATAAATAAAGTTAATGAATTAAAAAATAATAAAAATAAAAACAATAATATAATCTTAGATAAATTAAATAATATGTTTTGGAATAAATATTTAGAAAATATAAATAGGAAAAATGCTGTTGTTTTTAATGAATATTTAAAATATAATGAACCTGAAAAATAAAAAGTAAATTAATTATATATAATAAGTCTATATATCTCTTTCTTTTGGTGTTTTATAAGGTATATTTAAAAATTTAAAGACATCTTCTTCTGTAGCACAAGGTATTAATGTATTATCATTCTTATTTTTAAATCCAAATTCACTTAAACTATATCCTTTGCCAATTGCTATTTTTCTAACATCTGTATTAAAATTAGCACTTCCTGTAAAATATAATATGGCTGAACCATAACTATCGTAAGGCATAAATCTAATATCTAAACGTCTAGCCACATTATGTTTTTTATTTGATTGTTTAATCATACACATTCCCATAAATTTTTGTAATCCCATATCCAATTGGTCTATAATAAAATCAACATTAATTAACATTTCTACAAAATTTGCTAAAATATTATATTTATTTGTCTTAATATCATCTAGTGTTTTAATAGAAGGGTGAAATAAACAACAATCAATATCTCCTGATTTATCACGACCTCGTCTATATGAACCACATAACATTACTTTTATGTCTTTATTCATATGCTCTGCTATACGTATAAGTATCGTTTCTGCTTTTACAATTTCTTCTCTAGGTATTTTTTGAGTTATATCGTGAAAATATTTTAGACCTACTAATGTGCTTTTATGTATTTTATGTAATAATTTAGTTTCATTTTCTAATGTTTGTTTTAAATGAGTATCTAGAATAGTTTGTTTTTGCCAATTCACAATACTATTCCATTTTTCAGTTGTATAAGCAGATGGTTTATCCATTTTTTGTGTTAAAAGTATTGATTTTTTTGGATTTTGTGAAATTAGGTCAGTCCATTCTTTCATTAAACCTTCTAATGTAATACCTTTTTCATATAATTGAAGTGCTGATTTTGGACCAACACCATGTAATAATTGTAAGTCATAAATAGCCCCACCTCTAGTATCAGTAGGACGAGGTATAGATGCCATTATTTTAGGTATTGATTCTAAATTAGTAGTATTTATTTTACTACTATTATTATCTGTTTTTTTACATTTATCTGTTTTTTGTTTTTTATTAGGTTCAAGTTTAATAGTCTCTAATTGTTTAATAGATTTACTCGTCTTATCACTTTCATTTTCTTTCATAATTATTTCATCAGTATCATCAATTGAACTATCTACACTTACAATACTATTACTTAAATTAGCATCTATATTACTACTATTATTAGAATTTAATGTAGTTTCGGTATGACTATTTTTATTTTTGTATTCTTTTTCTAGTTTATTAATATCTAATTTTGTTTCTTCAATATCTTTTATATCTCCATTATCAAATAATTCACATAATTTAGTTTCAAGTTTTTCAGTAAATTTTAATGTTTTTATATCACTAATTGTATTTATCTGTATGCTATTTTTAATTTGTGTATCTAATAATACAACCCATTTCATATAATTTTTTATTTTAAATTGTGTTGCTGTTGAATCTTTTTTACGTTCTAATTTAATAAACCAATCACTTTGATTATGTCTAAGAAAAATTAATTCCTGAATTAATTGTTTTGCTTTTACAAAAAATTCTTTCATTTTTAAATGATAATATGGATGATATTAAATTAATACTTATATTAATAATTAATAATAATTAATAATACTTAATAATACTTAATAAATTATGTTTATACTATTTTAAATTCAATTTTTATAATTTATAAAACTATATTAAATCATAAAATAAAAAATAAAAAATAAATTTTAATAAATAAAATAAAGTGTTTAATAATTTTATAATAATTTTTTCTAATAGTTTATATATTTTTTCAAATAGTTTATAATAATTTACATAATTTCTTTCAAATCATTAGTATACCAATATTCAGTATTTTCACTATTAATTTTATAAGCAGTTGACTCAAAAATAACATCATTAAATACATCCATATACATATCATATACTTTTTTAGTAGGAAGTAATAATGTAAAACCAAACATTCCTGTATTATTTACTATAACATTTTTAATGTTAAAATTTTCATATTTAATATTAAATAATCCATTAAAGAATTCAGATGAATTAAAATGTTTTTGAGAATTACTAATTGCTAAAACAACAAAATCTTTATTTTTATAGGCATCATTAGATAAATAATTTAGAAAATTAATATTATTAATAATAATATCTTTTATGTTAATATCATAATTTTTAAATTTTTCATAATCATAATTAAATTTCATTAACATATAATTATCATTTGTTTGTGAATTAATTTTATTACCTTCTGTGTGTTTGTTATTACGCAAATTATATTTTGATGTAATAATATCAATTGGATTTTTTGTTTTAATACGCAATAAGATATAATAATTATTAGTAGTGTTATATTTCATTTTTTCAATAATATATTTATTGTTAATTTCAATTTCTTTTAAACTATCTATGAAAATACCTTCTGTAATTTTATTAGAACTTGTATTAATATTATGAAAAATATTATTAATCTGCTTATTATATTCTTTTTTTTTATTATATAAGTCTTTTTCATAAATACATTGTAAATAATAATTAAATAATTTGTTTACGCTATAAATTAATAATGTTATTAAAAACAATGTAATATATGTATTAATTTGTAATTGTATTAAATTATTATAAAAAGTAATATTTAAATCCATAGTAATTTCTTGTAATTCAGTAATATTATTAGAGTTTAAAATTTTAGTTAAAGTTTCATCAGTGCTTTGATTAATTTCATTAATATAATTACTAATATCTTCAGGAAGATGACTTCCAAAAGAGACTATATGATTAAAAGGTTCAACAATCATATGGTCAAATAAATTATAAGTTCCCATTATATTAGTATTACCACTCATTCTTACTACTAATATTATTTAAATACTACTTTTATTAACTCAATAATATAGATTTTACAAAATAGTTTTTAAATATATATGTATCTAATTATAATTTTAAATTTCAATTTTTTGTTTTACTATTTTTTAATAAAATAATTTATAATTTTTATAAAATAAATAAAAAATAAATAGTCTCCAGAATAAACTTATAATTTAATAAGTAAAATATACTATAATGTTAATAAATATACTATAATCTTAATAAAATAGATGTAATTTATTAGAACTACGTGTAATTGCTGTATATAATAATTTTAATTTCTCAGCATCACGACTATTAGACAAAATATTAGCATAATCAATATAAACATCATCATACGTGCTACCTTGGGACTTATGAACTGTAAGAGCATAACCATAATCTACTTCAGGATAACAGGATGTAATAACGTGGCTCATATAATGTCCAAAAAGTTGGCTTAATGTAATATATTTTGAACTTGAAGTAGTATCATTAATATCACTACTAGGCTCATTTTCTTCATTTAATAATTTATTGATAGAATTCAATTGTTTTTCTTCATTACGAGAAAGTAATAGTTTAACTTCATAACTATTTTTAATAATAGTTCGAAGTTGTTTTATAGTTTCCACATTTGCTTCATTATTCATATTTAAAATAGGTATATTTTTAGAAATTGATTTTTCAGTTGAAGAAAAAGAGACCAAATCACATAAAACCATATCAAATTGTAATTTATCAGTAGCATCAATAAAATCTTTAATATAAATTGAAGTATTCATTTGGCTCATAAATTTAGTTAGAAAGAAAGAACATTTTTTACACCCAATCTTATCATTTGGTATTCCAAATAATTTTATAGACATTAACATATGCCATTTTATATAAATAGATGTTTTAACATAATTAGAAGTAATTTTTGAAAGATTATAAATATTATAATTAGGTATTAATAAATTATACTTAAGTGATAATTCATCAGTAAATACATAATTATTAGTAGTAAGTCGTTCATTTAAATTATGATGTAGATAAAATAGATTACGATAGAGTAATAAATCTTTTGCTTCTTTAATAATATCATCTTTGCTATTACTATCTTTATCTTTTTCTATTTCTGTTTTATTATCATTATCATTGACATTATCATTATCAGTTTTCTCAGCAATTTTAAAATAATCATCAATACTTTTTCCATTTTGATACTGTTTTTTATCACTCGTTAATTTTAATACATCAGCATCTAATACACTATCAATATCAATGTTAAAAACAGTTTTTTTTTCATCTGTTTTTTCATTATTTATATTAACAATAACATTACACCATTCTCTAAAACTTAATGGTTTATAAGTAGTTTCTTTTAAATTTGCTACATAAACAATGCTACTTGAAAATAGATGGTTATTATATTTATAATAGGGAGATTTAATTAATAATTTATCACCTTTAATAATATATATACTTTCAATATGTTCTACATCTTCAAATAAATGAGTTCTAATTTTAGTATTTAATAAATTACAACATTTATTAGTCCATGCTAGAGCCATTGTATCAAATAATTCTTTTTGTTGTTCTGTGTCAATATCTTCTTTTTCTTTAGTTTTTTCTTCTATTAATAAATCTTTTTCAATATCATCATTTGTTTTAGTTTTATCTAATTTTAATGTTTTACGAATTAGTTTTAAATCTTTTTGTTTAGATTTTATATCTTTTACGTATGTTCTAACCCATCTACCAAATTTTTTATTATATAAAATAACATTATCTACATTATCAATATTATGAGATAATAAGTTAAATGATGGAATTATATTATAAATCTTATCTCTTAATTTATTTGCAATAAGTGTAATATCACTTTTACATCTTTCTACAATTTTTAACGACATCATTACAGTATGTATTTTTGGGTTGCTTTCACTTAATTTATTAATTTCAAAAGAAGGTGAAATCGTTTCATTTACAGGTGGTAATTGACAAAAATCCCCAATATAAATAATAGGACATTTAATTATATTTAATAATTTAGTTGTTGGAGTATCAATCATACTACATTCATCAACAATAATAGATGTTTTAGAATAAAGTTCTTTATTATATTTGTCCACAATTTTTTTTTCATTTCCTTTTGTAAATTCTTCTTCACCCATTTCATTAATCACACGACTAATACTTAATAATTGAGAAACTGTTAAAAATGTAATTTTTTTTGAGAAAATAATAAGAATTTTAGAAAATAATGTTTCATTTTGTTTTTTAATAGTATCATCATTGTTATATTTACTATCATTCATTTGGGTATCATTTATTATTTGTGTTTCTTTAATACTATATATTGTTAATTCTTTAATATAATTATTGTATTTATTAACTAATACATCTTTTGCTTTATTTGTAGGAGCAGTTATAATAAACTCATTTATATTTTTTAAAAATTCAGACATACTTTTAATATCATCACATAACTCTATTTCTTTTATATAGTTTCTTATTTGTTCTATTAAAATATTGATAAGTGTTGAAATAATAATTGTTGTTTTACCTGTTCCAGCACTACCGTTAATTAATAATTTACTATAAGGTTTATACTCTTTAATAAATTTAGTTATATCTAGAATACACTTTTTTTGTTCTTCATTAGGAATAAACGAAGTCATTATAACTATAAACTAAATTTATAAAAATAAATTACTATTTGATATACTATTTGATATACTATTTTATTATTTTTAAATGTATTATTATTATTTATTAAAATAAGGTATTATTTTTAAATATATTGTAATATAAAAAGAAAAGGAAAAAGTAAATCAATTTTTACAATAACATATCACTATAATTATTTAATTCTATTCTATTCATTTCATATTGAATAGAAGGATTTGTTAAATTTTGTATTTCATTATCATTATTTAATTTATTATTTAATTTATTATTATTCATTATCTTATTATTCATTATCTTATTATCTATACTTGTAAAATTATTAATAGTATTATTTTTATTTTTATCATTAACGTTTTTACCTTGTTCTTTAAAACCTTCTTTATCAGAAAATAATTTTATCATATCTATACCATTATTTAAAAGATTTATTTCTGTCATTTTTTAAGTTAATTTATTTATTTATTTATATATTTATAATTTTATTATATTTTTATTAATTTATTATATTTTTATTAATTTATTATATTTTTATTAATTTATTATAATTTTATTAATTTATTATATTTTTATTAAATTATTTTATTTGGAAAAGGATTAGAATTAAATATTGTGCCTTTTATAAAATAATACATAAATATAAAGAATATAATCATAAATAAAAGTGTTCCACCAGCAAATGCAAATGCTAATAATATACCTAAAAAAAACATAGGCAGACCAATATATAGAATTACAAATGGTAAAAAATCAACATAAAACCATTTTACAAATCCACCTATCCCGGAACCTAAAGTTTTAATAAAATCCCATAGAGTAGAATCTAACATTTTTATTATACTATAATTATTATTATAATATATATTATAAATATAAAATTTAAAATAATAAAAATATAAAATAATAAAAATATAAAAGTTAAATTGTTTAATTTACTAGTAATATAGTAAATAAAAAAAATTAAATTGCATTTACACTATAGTTAGGTTGTTTTTCACCAAATTCACGTGTCATCATATCATCAGGATAATTAAAAACACCTTTGGGACCATCAAATGCTGTTGAAAAATCAGCAGGTTTAGAACCAATGGCTAAAAAATCACCACCACGTTGAGATTTAGATTTTTTAGATTTCTTAGATTTTTTAGATTTCTTAGATTTCTTAGATTTCTTAGATTTCTTAGATTTCTTAGATTTCTTAGATTTCTTAGATTTCTTAGATTTCTTAGAGTTATGTTTGCGTCTCATTTTTTTACTTCCACCAGTAAGAGCACCATTGCCACAAACAGATTGATCTGGATGTCCGCTAACAATTTGACCGCCAATAATAGCAGGAGGAGCATTATCATCATATGCTTTATAAACAGGTTGACCACCTATATATTGGGAAGTATCAACAATATAACCAGAGCCATTTTGTTTATCGCGATGTGAGCCACAACTAGAACCACCATTTTGTTTATCGCGATGTGAGCCACAACTAGAACCGCCATTTTGTTTATCGCGATGTGAGCCACAACTAGAACCACCTTTAAACGTTAAATCAGCATCTAAATTTTTAAGATATTGTTTGAATGATTCAGTTTTAGGACGACTAGTTCCAACGCCATCATCTCCACAATTACTACCACCAGATTGTTCTAATGGAATAGGACCTCCATAATTCATAAATTTATTATCTAAATCAAGAGATGCTTGAGGATTTAAATTGTGAGCATTTGCTTCACCAGCACCACTATAAATTGCTTTATCATTTGTATAATCTAATACACATGCATTTGAAACACCACCACGTTGAGTTTTTTTAGAAAAAGAACGTTTAGATTTTTTAGCAATTTTATTGGAAGTTTTAGATAATTTATTAAGTTTTCTACCACTACAAGACATTATTTAAAATATAATATAAGTTAGTTTAAATATGAGTTAGTTTAAAAGTATAACTTAAATTTATATAATTAATTTTAAAATTATTATATATTAATATTAATAAATATTATTATTATTATTAAAATGGTAATTATAAATTTTTATTAATTTAAAAATAATATGAATTAAATTAATAATCTTAAATATAATTTAAATAAAATTTATATAATTTAAATAAAATGACAGACGAATTAATAAAAAAGGAAATAATACCTGAAATAAGAGTTGGTGTTGGTGGTAATATTGATGCTGGTAAATCAAGTTTTGTTGGTGTAATGACACAAAATGTATTAGATAATGGTAGAGGTTATGCTAGGTCATTTGTAATGAAACATAAACACGAATTGGAGAGTGGAAGAACAAGTGTTGTAGTTCAACATTATATACGTAATGAAGATAAGATTATTGAATTTACAGATTTAGCAGGACACGAAAAATATCTTAAAACAACAATAAAAGGGATTAGTGGATGTTTAATAGATTATGTTGCTATTATAATAAATGCTAATACAGGAATACAGTTAATGACACGAGAACATATCAGTTTAGTATATACATTAAGAATACCTATGTTTATTGTTTATACTAAAACTGATTTATGCCCTCCTAATATTTATAAAATGAATTTAGATTATATTAATACTTATTATAAAAAGAAAATGGGTTTAAATACTTGTGTCATTAGTAATGATGAAGAAAGAAAAGAAATACAATCTAGTTTTACTAAAGGAACTAAATCAGTGCCTATTTTTCCTATAAGTAATGTATCTGGAAATGGCGTTGAACTTGTAAAAACATTTATAAAAGAATTAGAACTTTATACGAAATATAAAGATGTCTATAATGGTAATACTAATTTTATAATAAATAAAACATATATTGTTAATGGAATAGGTATGGTAATTAGTGGTGTTCTTAAATCTGGCACAATAAAAAAAGGTGATGTATTATATCTTGGACCAAATGGTAATGGATTTTTACGTGATGAAAATAATGTTATACTTGATAAAACAACATTAAGTAAAAAGATGATAACAAAAATAACTACTAAAATTGAATATAAACAAAATGAAACGAAACAAAATGAAACGAAACAAAATGAAACGAAACAAAATGAAAGTGATTTACATAATTATTATAAAGTTGTTGTTAAAAATATACATAATAATTTTAAAGAAAATGTAGATGTATTATACGCAGGTCAATCAGGATGTTTTAATATTAAACCTCATAGTAATAAAACAGTATTAAAACGTAAAATGGTAAAAAAAGGTATGAGATTAGTGAGCGTTATTAATAGTGTAAGTGAATTTGATGCGAAAATAAAAATATTACATAATCCATCGACTATTACTAAAAAATACCAACCTACAATTAATTGTGAAGGTATATCACAATGTGTTAAAATATTAGAAATGGATAAAGAATATTTAAGGTCATTTGATGAAGCCAATGTGAGATTTAAATTTATGTATAAACCAGAAGTAATTGAACCAGGTTCTCTATTTTTATTTAGAGAAGGATTAACAAAAGGAATTGGGAAAATTATTAATGTGTATTAAATATTTATCATTAAAAATTTATTATTAAAAATTGATTTTTATTATTTAAATTAATAATTAATATCAATTTATAATATTATCTAATTTTAATCTAATTCTAATTAAATTGAAAAATATAGTATAAAAAATGTCTTCTCAATTAAATGAAATTACTAAAACAAATGAAAAAAGTAAAACTATCATACCTGAAATAAATAATATATATAAAGATATAATTACACCAAAATTAAACAAAATTGTTGATACAATTGATAAAATTGCTGAACAAAATAAAGATGACACTAAATCTAAAGAAACTAAACAAGCAGAAGCATGTTTTACCTTTTTAGGTCATAATATGAATAGTATTTGTAATGAAAAAGACCACGATGGATATGGATTAAAATTTTTTCAATGTATGGATTGTTCTCATTAAATTATAAAAATATTACAAAAAAAAACATTAATAAATTAATTTAGTTTATGTAAAATTATTTTTAATTTTTTTTTATTTTTTTAATTATTTATATTATTTATATTATTGATATATATATATATATATATATATATTAATAATATAAATAATAAAAAAAAATTAAAATTTATAAATATGGGTAATACTTTACCTTCCTCAACAACAGCATCACCAACTCCTACACCAACGCCTACTCCAACGCCAACGCCTACTCCAACAATAATGAATAGACCAACTCCTACTCCAACGCCTACACCAACTCTAACTCCAATGCCAACTCCAACAACAATGAATAGACCAACTCCTACTCCAATGCCAACTCCAACAACAATGAATAGACCAACTCCTACTCCAATGCCAACTCCAACAACAATGAATAGACCAACTCCTACTCCAATGCCAACTCCAACAACAATGAATAGACCTACTCCTACTCCAATGCCTACTCCAATAACAATGAATAGACCAACTCCTACTCCAATGCCAACTCCAACAACAATGAATAGACCAAATCCTACTCCAATGCCTACTCCAACAACAATGAATAGACCAAATCCTACTCCAATGCCTATTCCAACAACAATGAATAGACCAAATCCTACTCCAATGCCTACTCCAACAACAATGAATAGACCAACTCCTACTCCAACTATAGCAAAAAACACATCGAATAATAATTATAGTGATTATAATATTGGTATGATGTTAAAAGGTAGTAATAATACTGGTAATTTAAATGATTTTATTGCTAAAAACACATTATTAGGAAATAATCTTTATATATCTCATATGAGTCAATCTGGACTTGTTGGAGATGATTATGAAGACCATATATTTAATAAAACTAAAAAAAATAAAATTATTGATAGTACATTTACACCTATGATACACCTTTTATAACTTTATTATTTAATTTTTATTATTTAATTATTATTTTTCTTATTATTTTTAAATAATATTAATATATAGTATACTATAATTATCATAAATAAAATGAATATAATATCAACTATAACATTATCAAAAACAATTCATAAAGATATAAATGCTAGTATTATTCCTGTATTATTAACTAAACTTAAAACAAAAACTTTATTTGAATATGTATCAAAATTTATACCTATTCCTAAACATTATAATACACTTTTAAATACAATTGAAGAAAATATGAAAGAAAATAATCTAGGTATGGCTAATTTAACTATTGAATATAATAATACTAAAAATAGTAATAATAGTAATTCTATAATTAATAATACTAAAAAGACTAAAACAAAACAAACTAAATCAAAACAAACTAAATCAAAACAGACTAAAACAAAACAAACTAATCAAATTAATACAATACACCAACTTTTTATTATACCTATAAATGATTTATCTTATAATAAAAAAGATGATAGTGAATTATTAGAATTAGCAAGAGTATCTGGCAATGCTATGTTTAATAGATTAAAAAATAATAAAATAGTTAAAGTAAATATTATTGATACGCTAGATACAACTTCCAATGAAACTACTTATATTGAAGCCATTATGGAAGGTTTATTATTATCATCTTATCGTTTTTTAAGTTATAAAACAGAAAATTCATTAACAAAGAAAAAAGATAAATTTGAAATAAAAAAAATACATCTTGTTTTACCATCATATAAACGTGATATACATAAAGATAGTATTATAGATAAATTACAAAAATTACTCAATCAAATTAAAAGTGTATTTTTAACTAGAGATTTAATAAATGAACCAGCCAATGCTACAAAAATAAATTTATTTATTACGACTGTAAAAAATTATATTAAAGAAAATAATATACCTATTAAATTAAAAGTATTAGATAAAGATGATTTAGAAAAATTAAAAATGGGTCTAATTTTAGGTGTAGGTAAAGCAAGTCTTAAAGAAAATGAACCTAAAATTATGATATTAGAATATGATGGTGTAGATAGTAAAAATAAAAAAAATAGTCCTGAGTATGTTTTACTAGGTAAAGGCATTACATTTGATACTGGAGGAACTAATTTAAAAAGAGGTCGCAGTTTAATTGAAATGAAAACAGATATGTCAGGAGCAGCAGTAGTTGCTTCTTTTTTACTAGGTTATGCTATGAATAAAGGGTCTAAAAATATATATGCGATGTGTCCTTTGGTTGAAAATAACATTGGTTCAGGAGCAATAAAACCTAGTGATGTATTAACATCATATAGTGGTAAAACAGTAGAAATTACAAATACAGATGCCGAAGGTCGTCTTATATTAGCCGATGTTTTATCTTATGTATCTATAAAATATCCTAAATCTACAATTATAGATTTTGCTACATTAACAGGACAACAAGAACAATTATCTTGTAAAATGTTTAGTAATATATTATCATCTAATAGCGAAAGTGAAGTAAAAACATTAATTGAAAAAGGAAAACATATTAATGAAGCATTAGTAGAATTACCTATGATGGATAAACATTTAAGTAAATTAAAAAGTTATGTTGCTGATATTCGTAACGCAAGTTTTAGTTGTAGTGCTGATATTATAATGTCATCATTGTTTATGAAACAATTTATAAATAAAAATACGAAATGGATACATATTGATATCGCAGGTCAAAGTTATAAAACAGATGATATTATAAAATACGCATCTCCAGAAGCAAGTGGTGTTGGTGTTAGATTATTATTTGCGTACTTTGAATAATATTAATTAATAATAAAATACATAATACTATTAAAATTTGAAAAACGGATATTTTAAAATAACTACAAAAAATTGATTTTTTAATTTATAAATTTAATTATTGTCTTCTCCCCAAGAAAACTATCTATTTTAATTAATAGTATTTTTTATTTTACTTTTTTATTTTATTTTTTTTTTAATATTTATTATTAATAGTAAATTAATATTTATAGTATATAATTTTTCATAATGTATTTAAAACAATTATTAAATAATAAATTTAGTATTATTATTATAATTTTAATAATAATATTAGTAATTTATTATATAAATAATAATATTATAAATCGTGAAGAATTTGAGGGAAATAATAATGTTTTAAATAATAATAATATAAAAAATGCTGTTAATGAATGGATTAATGAAGATACACGTGTGAGTGCTGAAAGTAAATATGGAGGACATATATCAAATTGGGATGTTAGTAATGTTATTGATATGTCTCAATTATTTAAGAATAAACCTAAGTTCAATGAAGATATATCAAATTGGGATGTTAGTAATGTTATTAATATGAATAGTATGTTTAGTAATGCTAAAAGTTTTAATAAAGATATATCACAATGGAATGTTAGTAATGTAACAGATATGTTTGGATTATTTCAAAATGCTAAAGAATTTAATCAATCTATAAATAATTGGAATGTTAGTAATGTAACTAATATGATAGCAATGTTTCAAGGTGCAACAAATTTTAATCAAAATTTATCAAAATGGGATGTTAGTAATGTTACTGATATTTGGAAGATGTTCTCAAATGCAAGTAATTTTAATGGTAATATATCAACCTGGAATGTTAGTAAAATTACTAATATGATGGACATGTTTAATAATGCTATAAGTTTTAATCAAGATATATCCAATTGGGATGTTAGTAATGTTATTTATATGCACAATATGTTTTATAATGCTAGAAGTTTTAATCAAGATATATCACAATGGAATGTTAGTAATGTCGCTACTATGAATGGAACTTTTTTTAATGCTAGAAGTTTTAATCAAGATATATCAAATTGGAATGTTATTAAATTAGAGAACACACTTAATATGTTTTCTAATACAAATTTATCAACTATTAATATTAATAAAATAAAAAACAAATGGATTATATATGAAAATATTAATGATAGAATTTTAAATCATGCTTTCTTATTTATTTTTGATGGAAAAAATATTAATATAACAAATAATAATACAATTATTCTAGAAAATGACAATTTTAAATTTGAATTTAAAGATAATAAATTACAAACATGTAATAAATCCACATTTAATTGTGATATATTTTTTGAATATGTAGGTGATATTAATAATATTACTTTAATGTTAAATATTGATGGTTCTATAGATATTATTAATATAACAAATTACGAAAAATTATTTAAAACTAAAAAAATTCTAATTGAAAACTTTAATGATGAATATGTAAATAAACTATTAAATTTAGTATTATCTAATGATGGAGAATTACTAGTAATGGATGAAAACACAATTGTTCATAAAATTATTACTGATAAAGAATTACAAACAACACAACCTTATACAACACAACCCCAAACTACACAACCCCAAACTACACAACCCCAAACTACACAAGCAAATGTAAGCAATGATAATCAATTATTATCTAATATTTCAGATGAAACTATTGTTTCTCTTTTAAATAGTGGTGTTGATTTAATGAAACTTTATTCTGATAAAAATTATATGTCAGAAAAAGGTATGCATTTTGATTCTCAACTTAAAGGACCATCTACTAATATATATCAAAAAAATTTTTCAGGAACTTCTAATGTATATTCACCTTATTTATATTATAATAAAAATAAAAATACACAACCAATTATTACTGAAGAACCTATTACAACAATATATGAAACTTATTAGTATAATAACTAAAATGGTATCGGTATTGATAATAATAATATAGTATAATAATGTCTAATAATACTGATAATACTGATATAACATTTATTGAAAAATAAAAAAAATCGAAACTAATCGATGTCTTCTCCCCAGATGACAACCTATCTAATTAAACTCTTTAGTTTTAAACTTAATTAAATGGCACTATATGTGCTTATCGATTAAATTACTTTCAGATTTTATGTTTAACTATACAATGATAAAATATTCATTATATAGAAAAACATTTATAATTATAAAAAAAATAATAAATCAATTTTTTTTCAACTATTACTTTTTTTGCTTATTTATTTTCATATTTTATTTAATAATTTTCAAATAATTTTCAAATAATTTAATATTTTCGATAGTTTTTAATATTTTTTTTATATTTTTTAGTGTAAAATTTAATTATTTAAATGTAATCTATTTAATTTTATTTTTTTATAATTAAAATATTCAAGTAAAAAAATATTTGTTTAATTTAATAAACGCTTTACAAACTTTAATAACTTTATTTATATTAACTAATTAAAATGGGAGGAGGTCTTATGCAACTTGTCGCTTATGGTGCCCAAGATATTTATCTTACTGGCAACCCTCAAATTACCTTCTTTAAGGTCGTTTACCGTCGTCACACCAACTTCGCTGTTGAATCCATTGAACAAACCTTCAATGGCACTGCTGATTTTGGCAAACGTGTCACTGCCACCATCTCTCGCAATGGTGATTTAATTCAACAAATGTATCTTGAAGTTGAAACCCCTGCTATGACTGGTTCCGGTTCTATGTTTACATATGGATTTGGTAATGCTCTTGTTAAACAAGCCGAAATTGAAATTGGTGGTCAACTCATTGACCGTCAATATGGCAACTGGATGAACATCTGGACTGAACTTACCACCCCCGAAGGTAAACGTGCTGGTTATGATGATATGATCGGTAACAAAGCCAGTGGTGGTAGCCAAACTGGTAATGTTTCTGCTGAATCTAAACAACGTTTCTATGTTCCTCTTCAATTCTGGTTTAACCGCAACCCCGGTCTTGCTCTTCCCCTTATTGCTCTTCAATACCACGAAGTCAAACTTAACCTCGAACTTCGCCCCACTACTGAATTAACTAACGTTGCTTCAGTTACTGAAACTTCTGGTCTTACTTGCAAACTCTATGTTGATTATATCTACCTTGACACTGATGAACGTCGCCGTTTCGCCCAAGTCAGCCACGAATACCTTATTGAACAAGTTCAATTTACTGGTGCTGAATCTATTGCCGCTGCTGCCACCACCAAAAACGTCACCCTTAACTTTAACCACCCCGTTAAAGAACTTGTCTGGGTTCACACTAACACCGCCAATGCTACTGCCGGTGCCTCCACTGGTAACAGATGGTTTAACTATGCTGGTTGCACTTCCGCATCTGATGATGTTGATTCTTTCACCTCTGCTCTTCTTCAACTTAACGGTCATGACAGATTTTCTGTCCGTTATGCCGACTATTTCCGCAAAGTCCAAAACTACGAACACCACTGCCGTGTTCCCCGTGTTGGTCGTGATTTAGATACTGATAGTGCCCGCCAACAATATATCTACACCTATTCCTTTGCTCTTTCCCCTGAAGAACACCAACCCAGCGGAACCTGCAATTTCTCCCGTATTGATAACGCCGTTCTTCAACTTAAATATGGTGCTGAATCTACCTTCACCGCACAAGACACTGCCATGAACCTCAACGTCTATG
>Ga0233427_10002194_pt1 | contig 18885 bp, 16 predicted proteins | sample SI_118_April2016_5_FD_179885 | JGI IMG/M metagenome (GOLD analysis project Ga0233427, IMG submission 179885) | Seawater microbial communities from Saanich Inlet, British Columbia, Canada - SI_118_April2016_100_MG | ecosystem: Environmental > Aquatic > Marine > Inlet | place: Canada: British...
ATGTTTGGCCAGATCGGCATCGACGGCGACCGACACCTTGTCCATTAGTCCGGTGACGTCATCGCTTAATTTATATTCGGAGCGGGCGACATCGAACAATCCGTCTATATTATAGGCGGCCTGGGCAAGCTGGTAAGGGGCGCTGGTGACGCTGGATAGCCGGTTGCCGGTGACAACGCCGTGATCGATCATGGCGGCATAATTTTCCGGGACCGAAACCAATATCTTTTCAATGGCGCCCGCATCGATACCGCTCGCCAGCAATTCTTCGAAACCGGCGATGGCGCCGATCATTTGCTTGGCCGAGCAATAGGGTTTGATGCTGATATCGGGCACCACGGAGCGGCCCCTTTCTGGGGTGAAGGCGGCGCGGTCAATTTCGATGCCTTGTGCTTTTTCAAACCAGTCCCGGTCAATAAGACCAAGATCGCCTCGAAATCCTTCGGCGGCGCTGACGGCGGCAAAGCTTCCCATGCGGGCGGCGTGGCCCGCGGTCAGCCAGCGGGCCGTCTTTTCCGAGCCGGGCTGGCCCATGCGCCCGGACAGCATGGTTAAGGCAATGGCGATGGCGTGGGCGGTATCGTTGGGCGAAAGCTGCAACAGGCGGGCGGTAACCGCTGCGGTGCCCAGCGGCGCCGCGAAATAGGTTGTCCAGACGCCCTTATAGACCAGCGATTGACCATCGGCGGCGGCGCCAAGGCGCGTCATAGCTTCATATCCGGCCATAACGGCGCTTGCGAACAAGGCCGCATCGGTGACGCCCATATGCTTGGACAACACAATCGCGGATGGCACGACAATGGATCCCGGCGTGGTGCCGGACGAAAGATGGATGTCGTCGATTTCCGAAAGCCGGGTCATGGCGCACCAGGAGGCAACATCATCCAACGGACCGGTGCCCAGCGCCTTAATCTGTGCGTTGCCGGGCTTATCGGAACATAAACAGAGGATGCCGCGCCCATCCTCTGTGGCCGAGCCAGCCAGGGTTGCGGCCACCGTATCCAGAATATGATTATCGACGGCGCTTCGGACCACCGGGTCCGCCGCCCCATAGTCCATACCTGCAAGATCGGCGGCGAAGTTTTCAATAATGGTCATGATTGCCACAGCATTTCGTTGCCCGTGTCGCCCACATGCAGCAATCCCGAGGCAAAGCCGAAGCCCGAACTTGGGTCACCAACGCCGATTTTTACCGATACCACATCGCCGGCGCTGAACGCATCGTCGCCGCCGTCCAGGCGCGGCGCCTCTTGCAGCGAGACGCCAATGCCGTTGCCCATGGAGCCGGCCAATAGGGGATGGCCGCTGGGCGATCCGGTTTCTTTAACGGCCCGTCCGGCTCTGATGGCGGTAACAGCTTTTTCCAGTGCGCTTGCGGCGGCGGCGTGGGCCGCATCCGACTGCCCAATGGTGACGAAACCATCGACCCAATAGCCGCGCCCGCGAAGCGCTATATACACAATCGCCGGATCGCCCAGACCATCGTCGGCGCCCTGGTATGGCTTGAACGAATTGCCGCCATCGACGCTATAGAGGCAGCGCACGTCCTGGGCGCCGGCCATGCGGGCCGCGCGCTCGGCGGCGATGGTCGCGGCGGCGGCGCTGGCGCCATTCGCATAAGTCTCCGTGCAGGCTACGGCGGCCTGGCTCAGCATCTCGCAATTTTCCCGGAGGATCGCCAATTCGGCGGCGCTTTTGCAGCGCGCCAGACCGGCGAGTGCCAGGCTTGCATCCGCTCCCGCATGGATGCCGGCAAGGCCGGCGATTTCGCCATGGATGGCGGCGGGCATGATCTCGAAGCCCGCCAATCCGATGGAAGGATTTGCGCCAAACTGGTCCAGCCATTCCTGCATGGGGCCGGCGAGATCTGCCGCCGCCGGGCTGACCTTGGTCATCCAAGTTGTTTCCTTGCCGGCGTCGACCATGCGGCCACCGTCTAGCGATAAGATTTCCGGCTCGCCGGTCAGGGGGATCAGGGCAAAGGCGGGGCTGAGGCGCGGCGCGAAGTTGCTGACATAGGTCAGCAGCCCCGATTCCGGTATATCGCCGAAGACGATCACGCCCGCCCAGCCGCGCGCGGTCATGATGGCGCGCAAAGCCTCTATGCGCGCCCGAAATTCGTCTTCTGTCAGCGGGTTGTTGTCCCAGCCGAAGGCGCCGACCGGCAATGTCAGATGCATGGTCTGCATGGGCCCAGCTCCTAAATATCTATCGAGCCGAGGACGGCGCGGCTGGTTGTCAGAATTTCGGCGCTGGGCTCTTGGACCAAGATCGGCTCGCCGCAAAGGAAATAGCCGGTTTCGGGTATATATTGATTGGGATGGACGACGAAAAACATACCGTCCTCAAGGATTGTTTCGTTGCGCAAAGCCACATTTCCCGGCGCCGTCGAGGTGACACCAAGCCCGTGGCCGCGGCGGTTCATATAAGGTGGCTCGCAATATTCGCCGTAGCCGGCATCGCGCAGCACCTCGTCGATGCCGAGGCAGATAGCCTTCATGGGAACGCCCGGCCGGGCGGCGGCGATGCCGTTATTCATGGCCCGCGCCACCAGCGCGTATTTGTCAGACTGCTCATCGGTGGGCGCTCCCAAGCACGCGGTCCGGCAGACTTGTGAGAATTGGCCCCGGTAGCTGGGCGTGATCTCGGCCAGGATCAGATCGCCCTTTTCAAGTCTGCGCTCGCCGGACGGCTGCACCGCCAGGGGATGGGCTTCGGCGTGGAACATCATGAAATTGTCATCGGCGCCGAGGGCGCGCGAATGGCTTTTCATGTCGGCGGCAAGTTGGCATTCGGGCATACCAGGCTCGGCTACTTCCAGCATATATTGATAGGTTTGCTCGCCGATGATGGTGGCCTGGCGGGCATTTTCGATCTCTTCATCGGTTTTGCGCGCCGCCAGGGTGAATAGCTGGCCAGAGAAATCCACGCATTCGGCGCCGGTTACTGATGTGATGGCGGCCGCCGTGCCATGCGCCATCTTGCCAAGATCGGCGATGCCGATGCGGCCTGAAGCGGGCAGATCATTGGCGAACATCGAAGCAAACGTGGCGGCCAGATCATCGGTCGCGGTTACCTCGTCCGTGCGGGTGCCGGCTTCGGCGCGCGGCCCATCCCAGGCCGGCGATACCACCAGCGCCGATGCGCCGCCGGCTTTAAGCGCCGCAAATGCGGGGCCTAGGGGTTTGAGCCCGCTGATCAGCGCGACGCCGTCGCCGAAATCCACGTGATGGGCGGCGGGCGAAAAGGCGAATAGGATATCCAATTCGGCCCCGGCCATTGCCGCCAATATTCCATCGATCCTGCCTTGATGGTTCAAACCGTAACTCCTCGCTTCATGGATGGGATGCTCGCCACGGGCAACGGTCGCGGATGCGTTTAACCCCGCCAACGGCTGAAATGAGTTTCCGCCCGGCGTAGAAGTTCGTTGAGAATGATGGCGGCGGCGGCAATCAGCGCGACCAGCGCGAACAAATTGTGCGGCTCAAAGGATTCCGCATAGAACGAGGTGAAATACCCAATTCCCTTCCGCGTCGCGTAAAGCTCGGCCAGGATAATGCCAAGCAGCGTCGCCGTCATGCCGAGCCGCATACCGGTGAACAGGCTCGGCACCAGATGCGGAAATACAATGCGCCGGTAAATCTGGGACCGGGTGGCACCCATGGACTTCGCCGCCGTCAGCAGCGCCGGGTTGATATTCTGCGCCCCGGCAATGACGTTGACGATAATCGGGAAGAAGCCATGGGTGAAGCCGAACACAACCTTGATCGCCGGGCCGATGCCAAACAACAGGACCAGCAGCGGCAACACGGTGATCTGCGGGAAGGCGTAGACCATCAGAATTATCGGAAAGAAGGTGCGGTATGTTGGCCGGCTGATACCAACCGCCATACCGAGCAGGAGCCCGGAAAACAGCGCCATGACAAAGGCCAGCGCAAGCTGCCAGAACATGTCGTAAATCGCGACGAGAACCTCGGAATCCTGGACGATTTCGAGTAACGAGACGAACGATTGCGTGGCCGGAGCCATGAAATCCGGATCGTTGTAGATCCGCGCCCCAAATTCCCAGATCAAAACAAACAGCAATATGACGCCGAGCCGCGTCGCCATCGGGGATCGCAACCAGCTTTCCTCAGGCGCCCGCGCGATGGCTATAGCGCCCGAAGTCGCATCCGCCGGCGCTTTGGCTGCCCTGTTTTCGCCGTCAATCGCCATCAGTAATAGTTCCCTTTTCTCTCCATATAGAAGACCAGAGAATTCAAGATATAGGCGATGATGACGATAAAGATGATGTAGGCGAACATCATGGATGTGTGCATCGATTCCGCATAAAAAACGATTTGGTGGCCAAGCCCGCTAAACGATCCGATGGTCTCGCCGCCAACGATAGACAAGAAGCAGAGAATAAATCCGATGCGGTACCCGGTAAGGATGATCGGCAATGCCGCCGGCAGAAGAACCCGGCGAAACATGGGAAATCCTTTGGCGCCCATAGAGCGGGCGACCCGCATGTAGCCGGCATCCACATGGCCAAATCCGTTGATCGTGTTCAAAACCACCGGAAAAAACCCCAGCGCCGAGCCGATGGCAATCTTGGAGCCCGGCCCAAGACCGAAAAATAACAGAGCCAGGGGATAGAAGATGATCAGCGGCACCGCAAACATCGACGAAAACATCGGCTCGAATGTGCGCATCAGGAACTTGGAGCGGCTCACCAGATAGCCGATCGATGAGCCGAACACGACGGCATTGAAAAACGCCACGGCCAGCTCGAATAAGGTGATCCAGAGCGGCGACCAAGCCTCGCCAGAGGCGAGGATTTCCTTGAAGTCGACGGCCACGTTCCCCAATTTGGGGAGAAACAGATTGCTTACAGATTCTGTCTCTGTTGCGATGAACCAGGCCAAGAAAACGACGGCAAACATCGACAACTGGATCAGGCGAATTCGTAATTTGCTTTCTGTCATGATCTGTCCGCCATTGCCCGATCTTTAGGGCTGGGCGCTTTCTCCGTCGACGGCTTTGCGAATTTCGTCATGAAGCATGCCGTAGAGATCGTTGCGCATTTTACCGAATTTCTCCGACAACATGAAATCGGGATCGCGGGGGTGGCCTTCGCCAACTTCGATGACTTCCTTGAACTTGCCGGGGCGCGCCGACATCACCGCCACCCGGTCGGCCAGGAAGACGGCCTCGGCCAGGCTGTGGGTCACAAAAACAATGGTCTTGTCGGTCTTCGACAGCATCACCGAAAGGTCTTCACCGAGGATCATTCTTGTTTGCTCGTCGAGGGCGCCGAATGGCTCATCCATCAAGAGGATTTCCGTCTCCAGGCTGAGGGCGCGGGCCAACTGGGCGCGCTGTTTCATGCCGCCCGATATCTGCCCCGGATAGTGATTACCGAAGTCCGCAAGGTCTACCGATTCCAGCGCGCTCCAAGCTCTGGCGCTACGCTCTTCCTTGGGCACGCCTTGGAATTCGAGCGCGACGATGACGTTATCGACTACCGTGCTCCATGGGAAAAGCGCGCTTTCCTGGAAGACGAAGGCGACGTCGTGGGGCATCGGGCCGGACACCTTGGCGGCGCCGAGCTGAACGTCGCCCCGGGTCGGCTCGATCAGCCCGCCCATAATATTAAGGAGCGTGCTTTTGCCGCAACCGCTGGGTCCGATCAGGCACAATAGCTCGCCCTTGGAGACATCGATGGAGACATCATCAAGGGCGGTGACCTGTTGGGCATCGTTATCGGTTCCAAAGATGTGGGTGACGTTGCCAGCGTGGATGGCGATGTCGCCACCAACATTGGCGTTCTGCGTTATAGCACTGGTTTGCTGCATCGCTGGTTCTTTATCTGTTGTGTTGGATTGGGCGCAAAGCGAAGCTGTGTGGCCCAACCCGGACCACACAGCTATTCGCGATGCCGATAGAAATATGCACGATTACTTCGGCAAATATTCCTCGGTATAGGCCTTTCTCAGATCAGGCTTGGTTTTCATCATTTTGGTGACAACAAGCCCATCGGCGATTACCGACAGCGCCTTCGCACTGAAGCGGCCGGTGGTCGAAAACGCCGGGGTTTCGATCCGGTATGCCTTTTCCGCAACCGTGCGGGAGAACTTCAATTGTTTCATGGCGCGCTTGATCATCAGCTCTTTGTCGGCCAGTACCAATTTTGTCGTTTCCAGCCACGCCTTGGCAAAGCGGCGCACCGCATCCGGGTTCTTTTTGCGGAATTTATTGGTCACGTAGAGAACGTGGGTATGGAAATCCTTGATGTAATCGCCAAAGGACAAGAAAACTCTGGCGCTTCCTTTTTCTTCGAGTTTGAAGCCGGTATCCACCGAGTTCACGAAGGCGTCAGTGTTGCCCGCCTTGGCCGCCGCGACGTTCGCGGACGATCAGCCCAATGGCACCGGCGTTACGCCATTTGCGCCCCAACCCTGGTTGACCGCCATGCGGGTGGCCAGGAAATAGGTCAAGGATGACGACGTCGAGACCCCAATTTTCGCACCTTTGAGATCTTTGATAGTCATGCCTTTTTTATAAAGCGGAGAATTCTTTGTGACCAGGATGCCGATATTCAGCGGCGCACCGTGCGACGCGAGGAAGCCAATTTCCGGAGCGCCGCGCATAACGAAACCAAGACCCGGGCCGGAGCCCAGGCCCATGTCGGCACTGTCGGCGGCCATCGCCTGATGCAGCTTGGCGCTGCCGCGCGTCGCCGTAATATCAAGTTCCAGACCATGCTTTTTGAAAATGCCTTCCTGCACGCCAATTTCCGGAATAAGGAACGGAAATGGATGCGGAACCACTTTCATAAAGCGAATTTTTTGTGCCGAAGCCGGGCTTAGGGCCGCGGACATCGCCATCGACGCCACGGCAATGCCGCCCGCCACTAAGAGCAATTTACGTTTAGAGTTATTCATAGGCTGATCCCCAGTTGTGAAATAATTAGTATACACACATTGAAACGAAACCTCATGGCGCTCCGACTTTTTTTAGCCATGTTTTCCCTAATGCAACGCATTAGGGCGCGCCCTATTGAAGGAATAACATATATGGAGAAACCCGACAAATGCAATTGATCGCCATTTTATGACAAGCGCCTTCGTAAGTTGGCGAATAATTTTTGGACGCGATTTCGGAAGATGGTCAGGAGTAGTTTAATCCCATCTATCTCTTGGGCCGATTGCGCCGGGTGCGCATAGTCCGCGCCCTCTAACAGATGGTCTTGCAGGTTTTGAACAAATTGGCCGGTAAGATGCGCGGACACTTCCTCGATAACGGAGCTGCGACCGAACTGGGCAAAGGTTCCCGAAAGAACGATGTCGGCCTCCACGGTCACCCGGGTGGCCGCCTCATTTTCCAGCGCAGTCAGCACGTAAGTCATTTTCGCCTTGGCGCGGGAGCCGCTGCCGCTGTCGGTGCCTGTGCCTTCGACGCTGCCGGTTTGCGCCGCCTCGTTCCGCTCGATAACCCCCTTGCCCCAAAATGCTGCAGTGATCGGGCCCAGCTTCACCCGCATTTTTCCTTCGAAGGCACCGCTGTCGTCCGTATGTGTAAGCTCGGAACCCGGCAAGCATTCCGCCACCAGGGCAACATCCGTAAAAGCTCGCCAAACGGTGCTTGGCGAAAGATCGATGCGAAATTCTTGGACAATCTTCATGAGCGGTTTCTACGGGATCAATCTTTTGTGCTGCCGAGCTGCAATTGCGCCAGAAACGGCACCAAAGGATGCACGCCCATCGCCACCAAGGCCGGCAGATCCATCTTGATCAGGGCGGCGCGCTGGCCGGGCTCCAGCGCGAAGCTATCGGCAAAGCTTTCCGGGTTAATTTGAAACGCCTCGCGCGCACCCGCATCGTGAGCCAAGCCGTGCAAGGCCGTGGTCAACACCACCAGGCTAGGATTTATCGACGGGTAATGGGCTTGGTAGTTCTCCACCTCGGATTTGAACCAGGCAACCGAGGCGTAGTTGTGATGCCAGCTTGGGTCCATTTCGACTACATCCGGCTTTCGCTCGCCGAGCATGCCGGCGGCACAGGCCCAGCAGCGCAACTCGATATTGCCGGTCGTGTCCAGTTCGGCATCGTCGAACCCGGCGAGGGATTTCAGATTGCCTTCGGCAATGCGCTCCAGCACCTTTTTATCCCATGCCAAATCCGGGTTGCTGTAATTGTCGGTGCCGGGAAAGTGTGACATGCCGCCGCTGGCCAGAACCACCGTGCGCAATCCCATTGCCGTCACGCTTAAGCTCAGCGCCTGGCCGAAGGCATAGCAGCGTTCCGGGGTCGGTTGCGGCGGCAGATAGGCGTTTACGTATATGGGCAGCACCGGCGCGGTCAGCCCTAGATGGGTGAGCGGAATGCCAATGGCATAGTCGATACGCGCCGTGCTCGAAAAGGCCGGATCGAACCCCTGGCGGTAGAGCCGGTGAACCAATTCCAGTGAAATCTCGCTCGGCACTTGCCAGTGAAATTTATGGCCCGCAAATTCGCCCGAAGCCTCGCCGCCCACATGGAGCGTAAAGGGCGGTGCCGAGGCATGGAAAAACTGCTCGGCGTGATCGTTGGAAAAAATGATCCAGAGGTCCGGGTCCAGCGCTTTCAGTTTGTCGCCGATTTCGGCGGCCACTTTTTTGACGCGGGCAATGGTGTCTTTGTCCTCGGTATCGGGCAAAGTGAAAAATTGCGGCGCGTGGGGCAGAAAGGCGCCGCCGATGACGGTCGTATGCATTGGCTATTCCTCTGTTCCCTTTTGCGTTTCATCGATTTGGCGAAGATGGCGCGCCGCCAGCAGGATTGAGCGAACGATCCCCTGGTAGCCGGTGCAGCGGCAGAGATTTCCGCTAAGCGCGATGCGCAGGTCAGCTTCGGTGATATCCGGCTTCCGGCCGAGGATATCCCAAGCGCTGATCAGCATGCCGGGCGTGCAAAAGCCGCACTGAAGGCCATGTTCCTGGTGAAAGGCATCCTTGATTACCTGCATCCGCGCATCATCGGCCATCCCTTCCAGGGTTTTAATTTCGGCCCCTTCCAGCGCAACACCCAGCGCGATACAGGACCGGGCCTGCGCGCCGTTGATCAGCACCGTGCAGGCGCCGCAAACGCCGTGCTCGCACCCCAAGTGGGTGGCCGTCAGCTGCAAATGATCGCGCAGCAGATCAGCCAAACTGCAGCGCGGCTCGATCTCGGCCTTAACGGCGCGCCCATTGATGGTGAGATTGATTTGCGTCATCGGCCCCTCGCGTCCCGCAGTGCACGCAGGACCGTGGTCCCATGAAGGTGGAGGGCATCGGCGCCCAATTCCCGGCCAGCGGCGGATAAGTCGGCCTCGACAGCAGCCCGGATCATGGATGCGTCGTCCGCCTCCGCGCGCGTATCGCTGGAAATCAGGCCCTCGACGCCAGCCAGCCGCATGGGCGCGCCCGATGGCCCGCCAAGCGCCACGCGCGAAATTCCGCGCTCTCCATCGATGACGGCGACCGCAAGCGATGCCGCAAACTCACCGATCTTGCGGCAAACCTTGTAGAACCCGGTGCGCGCCGCCTGCGTCAATTGTGGTATCTGCACGGCGGTCAGGATGGCGTCTTCCGGCAGGGCCGTGGCGTAGGTGCCGAGGAAAAAGTCCGCAGCCGGGAAATTCTGACTGCCGGAGGCACCGCGCACGCGGATCACGGCATCCAGCGCCAGCATGGTGACAATCCACTCTGCGGAAGGATCGGCGAGAGCGAGGCTGCCACCGATTGTGCCCCGGTTGCGAACCGCGCGATGGGAGATGTCCCGGGCGATTCTTGGCATCAGGCCGTGGCTGGGGTCGGGAACGCTTCCGTCTTCGATCTCCGCATGGGTGACACAAGCACCCAAGGTCACGGCGTCACTTTCCTGACCGCTTCCGTTAAGCTCCTCGATGTTGGAGATATCGACCAGAAGTGTCGCCGGCGCCACGCGGAGGTTGAGCATAGGCACCAGCGATTGACCGCCCGCAAGTATATTGGCCAGGCCGTCGTGGCTGTTGAGAACAGCCAGCGCGTCTTCGACGTCGCGTGCCCGGTGGTATTCGAAGGGCGCCGGTTTCATTCAGCCGCCTCCCTGGCGGCCGCGATGGCGGCGCGCACTCGCTCGGGGCTCAAGGGCGTTTCGTTCACGCGGGCGCCCAGCGGCCGCAGCGCATCATTGGCGGCGTTGAGAATAGCGGCGGGCGGTGCGATGGCGCCGCCTTCGCCAAGGCCCTTGATTCCATACGCCGTGTGCGGAGAGGGCGAGCTCATGTGCAGAACGCGGATATCGGGGACTTCGGCGGCGCCCGGTATCAGATAATCCATAAACGTTGTGGCCAGCGGCTGGCCATTTTCGTCATAGGGAATTTCTTCGTAGAGCGCCGTGCCGATGCCTTGCGCGACACCGCCGACGATTTGGCCGTCCACGACCATGGGATTGACCACGGTGCCGCAGTCGTGAACCACCACATAGTCCAGCAACTTGATGGTGCCAAGCTCGGCATCAAGCGCGACCAGTGCCGCGTGGGTGGCATAAGAAAACGCGCCACTGCTTAGCGCCGGCTGATAGACAGTGGAGACTTCTAATCCAGGGTCTTCGCCGGGCGGCAAGCGTTCGGGGTGCAAGCTAGCCGCCTCGCCGATCTCGGCCAGGCTGATGCTGCGTTCTCCGGCAACGGCGTAGCCGTCCCGCATGTGGATTTCCGAGGCTTCGGCTTGCAGCAGATGGGCGGCGATGCGGGCAATTTTTTCGCGCAGAATTCCGCAGGCCCGGCCCACCGCGCCGCCGGCCATGACCATGCTGCGCGACGCGAAGGTTCCCATACCATATGGCGAGAGCGAGCTGTCGCCATGGCGCACCACGACTTTGGCCGGATCGACACCCAATTCCTCGTGGGCCACTTGCGCCAGCGTGGTTTCCAGGCCCTGGCCGTGGTTCTGGATGCCGACCTCCAGAACCAGGCCGCCATCCGGCAGTAGCCGCGCCACGGTCGGCTCGAAGCCAAACACAACGGGCAGGCCCCGCGCCACCCACTCGTCGGTCCCGTGCGCCGTTTGCTCGGTATAGCATCCGAACCCGACACCGATGAGATTGCCGTCCGCTTCGCCGGCGTCCTGGCGCTTGCGGATATCGTCTAGGCCAATAGCCATCGCCGCCCGGCGCAGGGCTTCGGGATAGTCGCCACTGTCGAACAGCTTATTGGTGACGGTCTTGTAGGGCATCTGACCCGGCTGCACCATATTCTCCAGGCGCACATCCACCGGATCGCGTCCGATCTTTTCGGCGATGTCATCAAGCAATCGCTCAATTCCGAAACAGGCGCCGGTGCGCGCGACGCCCCGGTAGGGGCCCATCGGCGTCTTGGTGGTGGCGATCGTCATGGCCCGGGCACGGTAATTGCGGATGTCGTATGGCCCGACCAGAATACCCGCCGCCATACCGGCCTCCATGGCCGAAGTCCACGGCCACACCGAATAGGCGCCGGCGTCGACGCGAATATCGGCATCCAGTCCTAAAATTTTGCCCTTGGCATCGGCGAAGGCGGTGAGGCGGTAGCGGTGCTCCCTTGTGTGGGCGCAGCCAAGCAGGTGCTCGCGCCTATCTTCCATCCAGCGAACCGGGTGATCGAGTTTCATGGCCAATGCCGCTATGGCAATTTCCTCCGGCTGGAGGTTGTTCTTAACGCCGAAACCGCCGCCGACATCGGGTGCAACCACGCGCAGGCAGCGTTCTTCAATGTCCAGGCACTTTGCCAGAGCCGTGCGAATGACATGGGGAAACTGGGTTGAGGAATAGACCACGAGTTCGTTCAACCGATGGTCCCGATAGGCAAGAACGCCGCGCCCCTCCATCGGGACGCCGGCGTGACGGTTCAAGCGGTATTCGCCGGTGACCTCGATTCCGGCATTTTCTCGTGAGGCGTCGACATCGCCGGCGTCGATCATGACTTCGAGCACCAGGTTGTCCGTCCAGTGATCGTGAACCTTCGCCGCGCCAGCCGCCAATGCCGCATCCATATCAACGACCGCCGGCAGCTCGTCATAATCGACAAAAATTTGTTGCGCCATATCTTCGGCGTCAGCCCTTGTTGGCGCCATGCAAATGGCCACCGGCTCGCCGACGAACCGCACCTTGCCGATGGCCAACGGGGGGTAGTCGGAGCCCTTGAACCCTGGTGCGGCGCCGACGGCACGGATTGGCTTCACGTCATCGAAATGCGCCGAAGTGAAAACGCAATCCTTTAGCGCCTCGGGCACTTCAATTTCCAGAATGTGGGCATGGGCCACGGGACTGCGCAGGAAATATACTTCTTGGCATTCCAGCATGGCGAGGTCGCCAAGATACTGGCCCCGACCGTTCAAAAATCGGTCGTCTTCGTTGCGCAGAACGCGGGCGCCGATACCTTGTTCGGCCATTCTCCCCTCTCAAACCGGCAATTTTGCCATGTTATTCTGAAGTCTCTGGGCGCGATGCAATCACCCAGGGTAATGAATTATTGGCTCAGAATTCGAATTTTGTATCAGATTCAAAATTCGTTCTAAAGCCCAGTTTTATCTATTCGTGGATATTAGCAAGCCAGATCGGTCCTGCGAGTGGCAAATTTTTACTTTTTATTTCAAAGAATTAGCCGACCATGGTTAGCCCGCCAGACACGCTAAGCACCTGACCGGTACAATAGCTGGACTGCTCACAGGCGAAAAACAGGATGGCGTTGGCAATCTCTTCCGGCTGGCCGAAGCGCCGCATGGGAATGGCTTTTTTGAGGGCCTCTTGAATATTTTCCGCCGTATCGGCCAGCAGCGGCGTTTCCGTCGGCCCCGGGCAAATGCAATTGACGGCCACTTTATAGCGGGCGCCTTCGCGGGCGAGGGCCTTTGTGAAGGCGATTTGGCCACCTTTGGCGGCCGCGTAAACGGTCTCGGCGAGGCTACCGACGCGGCCCGCGTCCGATGAGACATTGACGATGCGGCCATAGCTTTGTTCGTACATGCCGGGTAAAAAAGCGTGGCACATTTTCATCGGGCCCATCAGGTTGATATCAATTTCCTTGTTCCAATCGGCAGGTCTCGATTGGACAAAAAACTCCGTGTGACCCCAGCCGGCGACATTGGCCAGCACGTCCAGGCGGCCCGCCTCGTCGATGATCTGATCATGGAAGGCGGCGATGGAGGCATCGTCGGTGATATCGAGGGGGATGAAGCTGGCCTTGCCGCCGCCGCCGCGAATATCGGCGGCAGCCGCTTCACCGGCCTCAACGTTCAGATCGCCCATATACACCATGCCGTCGACGTCCGCGAAGGCGTTCGCCGTGGCCTTGCCGATGCCCGAGGCGGCGCCGGTAACGGCAGTGATTTTATCGCCTAAATCCATCATTTCATGCAACCTTTCGTCCATCATTTGTCAAAAAATTCCGCCACGCGCCTTTTGCTGTCGGGGTTTTGCACTAGCTCCAGGCTGACCGCGATTTCCATCTCATAGCCGTCTATGGCCGGATCCTGGGCCGCCGCGATGCACTTTTTGGCGCCGGCGAGGGCAGGTGATGAAAGGCCGGCGCAGCCGTCGATCAGTTCTTGTGTTTTGGCGGCCAGTTCGTCCCGGGGGACGGCCCATTGCACCATGCCTAGTTCGAGGGCCGTCTGGCCGCCGACAATTTCACAAGCCAGGATGATGCGGTTGGCGGTGGAGGGGCCGCAAAGCTGGGTGAGACGCTGGGTGCCGCCGGCGCCAGGGATCAGGCCGAGGCGGCCTTCGGGCAGGCCCAGCTTGGCCTCATGGGCAGCGATACGAAGATCGCAGGAAAGCGACAACTCGAAGCCGCCGCCGAGAGCGGCGCCGCCAACCTCGGCCACCGTCAGCTTATTCATGCTTTCGATACGCGTGAACACATGGTGGAAGCTCTGCAAATACTTTTTGTATTCGCTGACATCTTCGCCGCTTTCCATGCGCGCCTTGTATTCCTTGAGATCGGCGCCGGCGCAAAATATATTCTGGTCCGAACGGAGATGCAGGATATTGGTGTTCTCATTGCCCTCCAGCTCATCCAAAATACTCTCTATCTCTTCCAGCCAGGCATGGCCGATGGCGTTGGCCGGCGGATGGCAAAGGGTCAGAACCGAAACATTGCCCTGGTGCTTGAGATCGAACATTCCCTATCTCCTCAAATCAATCCGCGGCCCTGGGAATCAGGCTTTCGATCAGCTCGGCGGTCCAAGGGGCGCCGGCGGCGCGGGCTTTGCGCAAGCTGATGAAATCGATTTCGCGGCCGACCTCCCGGTTGCCTTCGTTGAAGGCGCGGAAGCCGGCATGGGCCTCGGCCATCATGTTGTAGCCGAGCCAGGAGCGGGCATCTTCTTTGCGCAAGTTCCAGACTTCCAGCTTCGGCTTGCGCAATTGCTCCAGGCTCTTGGTGGTGCATTCGGGGAAGGTGTGCAGAACCGACGTGCAAAGCTCCTCCACCTTGGCGTCCAGCAACGACAAATCCATTTCGCCCGATGCCACTATTTCTTTTGCTTTGGCTTTCTCCTCGCCTTCTTTAAACTCGCCGTGGATCATGCGCCCCCAGTCATCGGTTACCACTTCGGTCACCACATAGGGATTGGGGATGAACTTGCCATCCACCTTTAAGCCCGGAACCGTATCGGTGATGATGCCGAGGCGGGCGGCTTTGTGCGCGGAAAAGGGCTGGCAAAGAACGGCCGATACCATGGCCTGTTCAACGCCGATCATGACCGGCAGGAAATCCGTGGCGCCGCCGATTGCGGCGGATCCATGTTTTGGGCCGGCTTGCCCGAAGTTGGCCATATCCTGGGCGATGGAGAAATCGCAGGCCATGCCCATTTCCTGGCCGCCGCCGATGCGCATGCCGTTGACCCGGCAGATCACCGGCTTGTCACACACCAATATGGTCGAGACCATATCGTTAAACAGGCGCATATATTGCCGGTATTCCTGGTCGTTGCCGGCGTAGTATTCGGCATATTCCTTGGTGTTGCCGCCGGTGCAGAAGGCTTTGCTTCCGGCGCCGGTTAGGACCACCGCGTTGACGTCCCTGGAATTGGAAGCCTCGCGGAACGCGAAGATCATACCCTTGACCATTTCGGTGTCGTAGGAATTGAATTGCTTCTCGTTATCGAGGGTGATCCAGACGTTATAGATGCCCTCAACCGTCTCGCCATTTGCATCGATGGCATTCTTTTTTTCGTATTTCAGGCCCGGGCAGGACCAATCTGCTACCAAATTGTGGTTCTTGAGACCGCCTAGAGCGGTTTCGTTCACGACGGTTGCGGTGTCTTTGACCATGTTCTTGTTCCTCTGAAATATTTAAATTTATTGGTTACGATGGCATGTTGGGCATCAAGATTGCCCGCCCTCTATTCTTGTGGGCGTGAACAAGCTCGAATACCTCGTTGATATTGTCCAAGGGGTGATGCTCGATAAACGACTTCACGTTGACCTTGCCGTCCAACACCAAATTCAAGGCGTCTGGATAATTGGCGGTGGTGCAGCCCCAGTTGCCTAGCGCCCGGGCGTGGAACGCCATCAAATTTGACAGGCGAAACTCTGCCCGGTCCATGGTAAAGCCGACCACGCAAAGGGTGGCGCCATGGACCAGCAGGCCAAAGGCTGTCTGCTGGCCGGGCGCCGAGCCGGAGCATTCCATGATTGTCCATTCGGTGGCCCTTAGGCCCTGTTCCTTGGCAAACTCGGCGATCGCTTTTCTGAGCTCGCGGCCCGGATAGTCCGCCGGGTTAAAGGTTGCCGAGGCGCCGGCCTTGGAGATTTGATCCAGCTTGGCCGGATCGATATCGACGGCAACGACGGTGGCGCCAAAAGCGGCGGCCACCTGAACGCAATAGCCGCCAACGCCGCCTACGCCGACAATGATGGCAAGATCGCCCTCTTTCAGCTCGGCTTGGAAGACCGCCTGATAGGGGGTGGTCAGTGCATCGGCGACCACCGAAACATCGGCCAGGTCGAGCCCGGCGGCTGCCAGCCTCGCCTCGTCGATCTCGCACATACCGTAGCCTGGAAATTTGATGTGGCTGGCGAACCCGCCATGGATGTCGCAGCCGGGAACATACTGGGCGCGGCAGATGGTTTCCTTGCCGCGCCTGCAAAGATCGCAAATCCCGCAAGGGATAACCGCCGGTATCAAGACCGCCTTGCCGAGCCAGTCCTCATAGCCCTTGCCGGCGGCGGTGATGCGGCCCGAAATTTCATGGCCAAGAGCCAGCGGCAATGCGGCGCCGGTGCGCACCCCGTCATAATAAAAGCCTAAGTCCGTATGGCAGACGCCGCAGCCTTCGACTTGGGCGACAACTTCGCCATCACCGGGCGGGAAGGGATCAAATTCCACTTTCTCCATGGGCTTGCCCGATTCTGTCATGACCCAGCGGTAGGGAGCTTCCGGCATCGTTTAAAAACCTTTCGATTACTTCGGTTATGAGATTTCAGCCAAATGAATTGGGTCCGTTTGCGCTGTCGCAACCTTTCCTGTTGGCTGGATTTCCAATTGAACATAAGGAATTTGGAGCGATGGGGGATTGATCGCGGTCAAATTATTGGCCGGCAATTTCGGTTGGCCCGGCGCCAAGAAGAACTGCCTTAGCTCCCAAGGCCTGCCAGCGGAGAAAATAAAATCAATGATTGTATATTGAATAAATTACATTAAATAATAGAATAAATTTCATTGACACCATCTAGGGGATCAACAAATATCATTTGCATATTTTGATAATATAATTCTTTAGCGAGAAAATACCTTGCCTGCTGATAGACGGATATTGAACATCGTTGCTGGCCTCGAACATGCATGAAGTTCTGCACAGCCAGTTGCGAGCGTGGTTCCTGCACAGTTCCGACCCGGCGCTTGGCAATCGGTGCGTTGCTGTCGAGTGGAGCGGCGAATTCAATATCGCCAAGGTGCGAAAGGTTTTCGCCGGGCTGGTAGCCGACCTGCCATGTCTGCGCCGGGTATTTCATGATGCCGACGGTTCCCTATGTGCACTGCCGCTGGCAAATCCCGGTACCGTGGAGATCGAAATCTGGCGCGCCGAAGATATTGGCGATGCTGGGATATCGGAACGCCTCACTCAGTTTGCTGCCAAGCCATTTTGTACCGATGCCGCGCCTTTGCTGCGCTGCGCCATTGCTAAAAAATTGGGCGCTGGATGGGTGATTATGCTCACCGCCCATCGGCTAATTGCCGACCAGTTGACCCTGCACATCCTTCTCGATGATTTTTTGTCGCGCATGCAGGGCGGGCAGGCGGGCGCCGGCCGGCACCGACCCGCCGCGTCGATTGAAATGCCGGAGATTACGCCGAAGGTAGCCTCATATATCAGCATGTTGGCCGCCGACGCGGTGGACGCAAAGTTCGCGCTTCCATTGGACCGCGCCCGCACCTTGGAGCCGGATTTTCACGGCCATTCCGCCGCCTACAAACTAACCCCGGATGAGCGCGCCAGCCTTGCCAATTTTTGCGCGGCCCATGACATCGGCGCGGACGCGGTACTGCTCGCCGCCCTGCTTACCGTGCTCTATCAATATGGCAGCGGTTTGAGCGCGCTGCTGACGCGGCTAAGCCCGGCGCGCGGCGAGCGGGCGCCAACGAAAAGCCTCGGACCGTTTGAGAACGGCGTTCCCATATCCATACCCATGTCCTGGCAAGCTTCGTTTATGGATTTGGCCCGGGCCGCGTCGGCAAGCTGGGAGGCGGCGCGTCCCATGCTGGCGGTGCCTTTGGATGTTCTGTTGCCGGAATTGCGCGCACGGAACGTGCCGGAGGTTTCCGAATTTACCCGGCTTACGTTTGAATATACCGATGCGCGGGCCGTTTCATTGGGCGGTTCCGGCAGCGCCGAACATTTTTCCTACGGCTACCCATACATCGAAAACGATCTCGGATTTTCGGTTGATTGCCGGGAAAATTCCACGCTCCTGGTTCTGGTCGGAAATGCCGGTTTGTTCGACGAAAGCACCGTGGCCACCTTGCTGGACTATATAAAATTGGCCCTTGCGAGCGGGCTTGGCGCGCCTGAACGCAAGACCGGACAGCCCCATGATTTGGGTTTGGCAGACAGCCCGCTACACATTCTTAACAATCCTCCGGCGCGGCTTATGCCCAGCAACGACTATGCGGAATTCCCGATGGCCGCTACCGAAGCCTCGGTCTCTGAGCGGTTCGATCTTATCGCCGACCAATACCCTGAAAATATCGCCATCGATGATGGTGGGCGCGTGATCCGCTATGCCGAGTTGAGCCGGTTGGTCTCCAATGCTGCCCGCAATATCCATGATTTCAGCCCGGGCGCTGGGCCGGTGATTTTGTTGTTTGGCCAGGGCGCGGAAATGATCGCCGCCATGCTGTCGGTTTTGCGCGCCGGCGCTTGTTATCTGCCCCTCGATCCATCCCATTCCCTGGCAAGGCAGCGCGCCATTATCGATGCTGCGGTGCCGGCGCTAGTTATCTCGGATCAGGCAAACCAGGACTTTGCCGAAGAGATCGCCGAAATCGCCGGCGCCCCGGCCGTTTTGTGGGAGCAATTGAGCGCTCCCAACCCGGAGGCAACGCCGATCCCATATCCGGCGGCGGACGATCTTGCCTATATTGTGTTTACCTCGGGCTCGACCGGTAAGCCCCTCGGCGTCACCCACAGTCACCGGACGTTGTTGGGCAAGATGCTGATCTACACCAACGCCGAGCGATATCGTTGGGACGAGAAAATCGCACTGGTGTCGTCATACTCGGTCGGCGCCTCGCAACCGGTCATTTATGGTGCATTGCTGAACGGCGGCGCGCTACTGCCTTTCGATATCAAGGAACATGCGCCGCAAGACCTGCTGAGCTGGATGGAGGCCAACGGCATTACCCGGTTCAGAACCT
>Ga0233427_10002195_pt1 | contig 18884 bp, 16 predicted proteins | sample SI_118_April2016_5_FD_179885 | JGI IMG/M metagenome (GOLD analysis project Ga0233427, IMG submission 179885) | Seawater microbial communities from Saanich Inlet, British Columbia, Canada - SI_118_April2016_100_MG | ecosystem: Environmental > Aquatic > Marine > Inlet | place: Canada: British...
GTATCCACACCTGGCCGCCAGATCAATTTCAATACCTTGGATGACGCCTTCGTCGTTATACCCGACTTCATAATTCGCTACAAAATCGTGCCTTTTCCCAGTCAACAAAATATCATCCTTTCTAGAAAGGCGAGCTTTGACAGGCTGTTGAGTTCTTTTCGAGAAAATGGCACAAATACATGCCAACTGAGAAGAGTCAGTCTCCTTGCCACCAAAGCCACCCCCCATTCTTCGGGTTACAACTTCAATTGCATTTTGAGGCACGTCGAGAACATGTGCTACTAGATGTTGAACCTCAGTTGGATTTTGAGTAGACGAATGCACAACCATTTCGTTGTCTTCAGTTGGTATTGATATGGCAACCTGCCCTTCTAGATAGTAATGCTCTTGACCGCCAATTGAGAGGGTGCCATTTAAGGTATTTTTTGCCTTCTTGATGGCTGTTTGAGAGTCACCAGTAGAGACCACAATTGGATCATCTAAAAAACTTTTCTTTTCTAAAGCCTGTTCTACAGTAATAACTGCGTCTAATTCCTCAATGTCAGCTTTAACCAACAAGGCAGCTTTTTTTGCCTGGTCATGACTTTCTGCGAGAACAGCTGCAACTGCCTGACCATAAAATAAAACTTCTTTATTTGCAAGAATCGGCTCATCATGGAGGATTGGTCCAATCATTAAATGCTCTATATCTTCGGCCAGCAGCACACTATGAACGCCGTCAGCTTTTTTTGCAGACTCAATATCTATTCCAATAATATTTCCATGAGCAACCCCGCTCAATGCAAAGGCGACATGAAGGGTGCCACTCGGCTCCAACATATCGTCAATATACTTGGCACTTCCCTGGACATGCATTTGAGCACTGTCATGCTCTATTGAGAGTCCAACAGCGGCTTTAAACTGATTCATGTTTTTAGCTTGGCTTTTAATCTTAGATCACTCCTATGATATTTTAGGCTCTGAATAATGAGCAAGATCTTCTACTGGGAACCCTCTTAATAGCAATGAAGACTTTTTGGCTAGACCAGCACTAACTCTTAAACGGTATTCTGAAGAGGCCCTCACGTCAGAGAATGGGGAAAATTCATTTTTTAAAGCATCATATGCAATACTCATTATTTCATCATTCTCCCAATGATCTAAAAACACTTTTTCAAGCTCTTTTGCTCTTTGAGGAATCCCAGACATACCGCCTAAAGCAATCTTTAAAGATTCTGGCGAGGACTGGCTCATCTTTACATTGATTGCCATGCAAACAGCTGAGATATCATCTTCATACCTTTTTGAAATTTTATGAGTAATTAACTGGTCATTATTCGATGGCTTAGGAATTAAGATACTTTCTAAAAATTCACCACTATCTAGTAACGTTTTTTTATAGCTAATAAAAAAATCTTCTAAAAGAATAACTCGACTCAGATTGCCTTTTCTTAGTTTTAATTTTGACTCAAGTGCAATAAGGACAGGAGCCATATCACCTATTGGTGAAGCGTTTGCAATATTTCCTCCAATCGTTGCCCAGTTTTTAATGGGAAGAGAGGCAAAACGTTGCAAGAATGAATCTAGCGAAGGCCAATAATGAGTGAGTGATTTTTTGGCTTCTTCATAACTCACTGCAGCGCCAATTTCGATCTCACTAGCACTTTCTTTTACTTCTTTAAGTTCAGCGACCCTGTTGATACTGACTATATGTGAAAACTCTCTCATCGACTGAGTTATCTCAAGATTTAAATCTGTTCCAGCAGCAACAACCTTGGCAGATTGATTGCTCGATATGATTTTAGACAAATCATTTAAATTAGATGGCGCATCAAAATTTATCTTTTTGCCATTCTTCATATAACTCAAACTAATATTAGAATCTTCACTTAGCTCAGTTAAAGAGGTAATAAATTGATCCTGATGTCTCTTGTAAAAGTCTGATGACTCTTGTTGTCTTTTTTCAAGTGCTGAAAAAGCAGCTGAAATGATAGGTTTATATCCTGTGCATCTGCATAAATTACCTGACAAAGCATCATTAATCTTAGTGAGGTTAACTGACTTTTCATTGTGATACATTGCGAATAGTGACATGACAAATCCAGGTGTGCAAAACCCGCACTGGGAGCCGTTTTCAACAACCATTGCTTTTTGAACGGGGTGCAGTTTATTTCCTTCAGATAGCCCCTCAACCGTAATTAAATGCTTACCAATTAGTGAATATGCCAATGCAATACAGGTATTAATCGTTTTATATTGAATTTCAGTTTTATTATTTATTGATGCGAGCTCTCCAACTACAGCAGTGCAAGCGCCGCAGTCTCCAGATGCACAACCCTCTTTAGTTCCAACAAGTTGGTTTCCTCTTAACCACTCAAGTACAGTTGTATTTGGATTAATTTCTGCAAGGTCGAACGCCTTCAAACTTTGATTCAATAGAATCTTCACTAGCTACCTCGATAGGTTGAGTAACCGTAAGGTGATATGAGTAAAGGAACATGAAAATTCTCATTGCTATTAGAAACGTAGAAACGGATTACAACATCTTTCAAAAAAGGGCATTCGATGTCCCTTTCAAGGTAATACTGATCAACTAAAAACTCAATCTCATAGCACCCCTCCTCTAAAGCATCTTCAGCCAGTAGAGGCTCATTACAACGGCCATCTTCATTCGTTTGGGTAGACTTTAAGAGGTTGGTTGATTCGTTTTGCCTTTGATACAGATTGATCTCTACATTTTGAGCCGGAACACCCAATGAAGTATCTAATATGTGTGTGGTAAGTTTTCCCATAGTTTATCCTTATTTTTTGTATGCACTTTGTCCCAAAACATAGACCTCGTCTATAAGTCTATCATCTCCTAAAGTCATTAAATTAAATAAAATGTCATTTATGTCAACAGCAATTTTATTTTTTTGGCTTATTATTTCTGTTGCATTTAAATCAATAACTATGAAATCAGCCTCTTTACCTTCTTCAAAATTTCCGATAGAGTCATCCATATCGAGCACTTTTGCAGCCCCAAGTGTCGTCAAATAAAAAGCCTTGATAGGATCTAAGTTGAAGTCATTTAGTCGACAAATTTTATACGCTTCATTCATAACTTTGAACATCGAAAAACTGTCTCCTCCTCCCACATCTGATGCCAGCGAAACCTCGATACCATAGCCCTCTAATTTTTCAAGCTCAAACAGACCACTTCCAAGAAAAAGATTTGAGGTAGGACAAAGTGCGACTTTTGAGCCTGTCTCCGCCATTCTTTGATATTCCTCTTTGGTATTATGAATGCAGTGACCAAAGACCGATCTGTTTCCGGTGATGCCATGATCTTCATAAACGCCAAAATAGCTTTTAGAGTCTGGAAACAAATCACGGACCCAGGCAATCTCTTCATCATTCTCGTTGAGGTGAGTTTGAAGAAGCACCCCTTTCGATTGATCATCGGTCGGGAATTCGTTCAAAAGCCTAGCAGCCTGCTTTAACTGAGATGAGGATGAGGTTGGCGCAAACCTGGGGGTAACTGCGTAGCGCAATCGACCTTTATTGTGCCATTTCTCAATCAACTCTTTGGATTCACTATAGCTGTTATCTGGATTATCACAAAGCTCCTCAGGTGCATGTCTATCCATCATAACTTTACCTGCAGCCATGCGAAGATGTCTAATTTCACAGGCATGAAAGAATGAGTCAACCGACTGCTTATAAGAGGCACAAAAAGTCATAGCTGAAGTTGTTCCGTTCTTAATAAGTTCATCTAAAAATAGATTTGCAATTTGATCAGCATATTTTTTACTAGAAAATTTTTGCTCCTCCAAAAACGTATATTTATTCAGCCACTCCAGCAAGCTTGTTCCATATGAAGCAATCACTCTATATTGCGGATAATGAACATGCGTATCAATGAAGCCAGGCATCATTAGGCGATCTTTGAAATGAATTAAAGATTTAGAGGTATCATAATCTGATGAAAGTACTGAGTATTCTCCAGCCTTGACTACTCTTCCTGACTCTCTATCTACGACCATTAAGCCATCAGAAATAAAGACTGGTTTGACATTGCCAGCAGACTCAATACAGTGATAGATAGACCCACGAAAGAGTTTATATTGACTCATTACTCTGCCTCTGCCCAAGCTCTTAACTTGTCTCTTTCTTCTTCAGTCATATTTGTAGAGTTGCCTAAAGGCATTGCTTTTGATAAAACAGCTTGCTGATAAATTTGACTTTTATGAGCAATGATCTGTTCTTTTGTCTCTACCATGAAGCCATTAGGGGCTACAGCAAAAATTTCACTCGATGGTTCTGAAGCATGGCAACTGACGCAATGCGTTTCAATAATCTCCTGAACCTCTGCAATGCTGACTACTTCCTGACTTTGGACTTTACTTTGAGAAGGGGCCAATGCATAAATTAGAGCGAAAACTGAGATTGCAATTATTGCAATAAGACTATTTTTAGCTTGTCCCACTCCCCTCAAATTGAAGTAGTGCCGAATCATTACCAATATTCCAACAACAGCAATCAAGACTACCCATCCATAGTCGCCACTGTAAATCATTGGATAGTGTCCACTAATCATCATAAAGAGCACAGGTAAAGTAAAGTAGTTATTGTGACGAGAACGGGTATAACCCATCAACCCTAACTCTTTACTGACTTCTGTTGAATTTTCACATGCAGCTACAAGCTTCTTTTGGACAGGGATTATGACAAAAAAAACATTGGCTACCATGACTGTTCCAATCATTGCTCCAATCTGCATATAAACCGCTCTAGGATTATAAATAGTACTGTAGAAATATGCACTTATAGAAATAATTATAAAAATAATCCCAATAAAAATTAAAGATTTATTAACCACTTTAGACTTACAAAGCAGGTCATAAATTAACCAAAATAATAGTAAGCCAAGAACGCTCGCGAGGATTCCATATGAAGATGAAATTGAACTGTCACTTGCCAGTAGGTATGTCGTTGCATTAAAGTAATAGATTACAGATAAAAGTAAAAATCCAGATATCCATGTGAAATATGCCTCCCACTTAAACCAGTGCAGAGGCTCAGGAAGGGTTTGAGGGTACTTTTTATATTTTTCTAGGTAATAAAAACCTCCCCCATGGACAGCCCACAAGTGCCCAGCAATTTCATCTCGATTGTTGATTCGATTGAGTTTATTTTCAAGCCAATTGAAGTAAAAAGAAGCACCAATCCAAGCAATACCAGCAATCACATGAAGAAGTTTTAGTGAAAGGCTGAGCCAGTCTATTAAATATAATTTCATCATTAGCTTAACTCCAGTAACACGTTAACATCATCAACAGAGATTACCTCACACTGCTCAATTGTATCGAGGTCTTCATTATGCTTTCTGTCAATCACAATAAATTCTGAACTGTCATTCGTACTGATTAGAGGGAAATGCCAAACACCCCTAGAATAATTAACTCCTTGCTGCCCATTTGTTATAAAGGCCCTCAAGTTTTCAATGACAGGACTCTTTGAAGGCGGCGCAACAACAACTATAAATGGAGAAGAGTGCCTGGGTATGAACGTTTGGCTAAAGTAAGGATGTTTTTCTAACATTGAAATGTGAAGCGGAAATCTCCTGCTCTTTGCGACAAACATGTGAACACTTGTTTGACCTTTTTCCTCTAAAGTATCAAGTGTTGCGATATCTGAAAATTTTTCAGCAAAGCCATCATTGATTGTTTTGGACTCTTTACTTTCAATTGAAACGACCTCTCCAAAATCTGAAAAATTTTCAGCAGTTAATTTTTCTGGGATAAGTTTTATATTTTGCATAGTTAAATAAATTTACCGATAAATTTCAGTCGAGCGATACCACCATCCGGATATATATCAACTCGAACATGTGTAAAGGGTTCATTGTGCAAAATGTCTTCCTTTTTAAAAGTATGGATTTGATTCATCCCTAGCTTTTGCCTTTCCAGTAGCTTAGCCCAAGACTTACTACTTTCTATAATGCTGGAGTCTTCCTGATCAGAAATATTCGCTGTGGAAAGTGAAAATGTATGTGGAAAGTTACCCTTAAAAAATTTAGTGTCTACAATAATTTCCTCGACCTGAGCAGGCTTTGAAAGTGCAAGAACACCCCAGTCATTTCCTGGCTTTCTTCTCCTTCTAGTTTCCCAACCATCAGCCATGCTTAATGGTTCATGTTTTTCTAATATATTGCTTAAACAACCAAAATGCTCATCGTTTGCGTATAAAGCTCTAGCACCGCTCTCTTTAGAAAGAACGTTAATGCCCTCAAAATTTGAGTCTCTCTCTTCCTCACAGAACTCACCATAAACTCTGAGTCTTGCAATACCTCCATCTGGGTGAAGTGTAATTTTCAAATGGGTAATTGGATTATTTGCTGCACATTCAAAACGGTTATGAGAATCACCCTTAATTTCTTTTTTACCAAGAAGATCAAACCATTCTGTGACTGCACTACTATCTACAACGAGATCATCGGTTGTGCCGCCAGGAACAGAGCATCCTTGAATTGAAATTCCTGGAGCAAAATTTCCCGTGAAGTGCGTTGTATCAACATTAAAACTTTTAACAAATGCCTTCTTACCTAAACGAATAAAGCAAAAGTCATCCTTGCCATCTCTTCTTCTTCGACTTTCCCATCCATCCATCCATTTGCCATTGTCATCATACTTATCATCAATCCAAACTGGGTCAGTCGGTTGAAGCATACGAGAAGAGTCAGCAAAGAATTCATCACTACAATAAATGACTTTAGCACCAGTATCTGAGCAAGCAACATCAATAAGTTCTTTATATTCCATAAATCTCCTTAATCCTGAGCCAAGCTATCTTATTAATTTCAACTAAAGCATTTGTCCTTTCTTCATCTCTGGAGTTATTCTTGCGCTCTAAAAAGGTCGAAATAATTTCGCTTTTATTTTTTTCTTTAACAGCCATAATAAAAGGAAAGTTGAACTTTGAAAAATACTCTTCATTGAGCTTTTCAAAAAGTTTAATTTCATCATCAGTACAGTCATTTAGTCCTGCAGATTTTTGCTCAGTTGTAGAAAAATCTGTCAGCTCATTGTTTTGTGCTTTTTTGCCAGCTAATAGTGGATGTGCAGTAATCAGATCGTCCTGCATATCGCTTTTCGATGAGAGCATAATTTCAGACAATATTTCATGAAATTTTTCAAGGTTGTTGTATTTCTCATTCAAAGCCACGGCCTCTAATGACTGCTCTACAAACCAAGGCGAATGCTCGTAAAGGTTTTTAAAGGTCTTTAGGAACTTTTCTGAGGATTGTGAGGCTAATTCAGATGGTAGTTTCATAATCTTAAATCTAAAAGTTGTTATACCAATGGTCTGCAATATCTCGTCTAGAGCAAAACCAAACATTATCAAACGTATTAATATATTCTAAAAATCTTCTCATGGCCATAATCCTCCCAGGCCTTCCTAGTATTCTTGCATGCATCCCAACCGACATCATTTTAGGACTAGACTCTCCCTCTTTATACAAAGCATCAAAACTATCTTTCAAATAATTAAAAAATTGATCGCCTGAATTAAAGCCTTGGGGCGATGCAAACCTCATATCGTTTACATCTAAGGTGTATGGAATGATCAAGTGCTTCTTTTCAGTATCAAAGCTATTTGCCCAATAAGGCAAATCATCGTCATAAGAGTCGCTGTCATAGAGGAATCCACCCTCTTCTATAATTAGCCTCCTTGTGTTTGGACTATTTCTCCCTGTATACCATCCTTCGGGTCTCTTTCCCAGGAACTCTGTCAGCATTGAAATACAATCCTTGATGTGCTCTCGTTCAGTATTTTCATCAACATACTGGTAGTCTATCCAGCGAAAACCATGGGCACAAATATCATAATTATGCTCAACCAAATAATCAGCTAATTCTTTATTTCTAGCTATCGCAAGAGCGACAGCAAAAACAGTAATTGGGATATTAAACTCTTTAAAAAGACGTAGTATCCTCCAAACTCCCGCCCTTGATCCATATTCATAGATCGACTCCATACTCATATGTCTGACACCTTCATAGGACTTTGCGCCAACAATTTCAGAGAGAAAGGCTTCTGAAGCATTATCGCCATGAAGGATACAATTCTCACCACCCTCCTCATAGTTAAGAACAAACTGAACAGCTACTTTTGCATTATTAGGCCACTTAGGGTTGAAAGAGTTTTGACCATAGCCAGTCATATCGCGCGGATAACTTTTAAGGCTCTGAATGATTTTTTTATTCATAATAGGTTTAGCTAAAAATGACTGTATAAGCTTCAAAATGCATTAATTATATGCCTAAATTTGATATCGAATATTGTAAACATTCATTTATTAAAATTCAAATAATTGATGAAATAATTAACAAACATGGCTGAAAGATACTAAAGATGAAAGAATAAAAAATATATCAATTTTTTTTTGACAAAGGCCTCCTTCCAGAATAGAATATTGACAACTCGGGAATTTATTTTCTATATACTTTAAACTAAACTTGAGTTAAATATTAAAGATGTCTTAACTGTCTTTTTTTTAATGACGGTTTTCTTTCTATTTATAAATGAGATTAATAACTAAGGAGAGTACACAATGAAAAACATGAAACGTTCACATTTGAGTGGATTGATCAAAAAAACTGGCTTAGCGGTCATTGCCTCTACGTTTCTTTTAGCGGCACCGATAGTTCAAGCTGATGGACATGTTAAACCAGCGGTTGTTTATGATACTGCCGGTAAGAATGACAAGTCTTTTAATGAGGCTGTTTTTAATGGTATTACTAGATTCATGAATGATACTGGTATAGCTGTTACTGAACTTGAGCCAACTAACGAAGCTATGATGGAGCAAAGTCTTAAGAAATTTGCTCAACGTGGTTATACACCAGTTGTTGCCGTTGGTTTTACTATGGCTAATGCGGTTGCTGCTGCAGCTGCTGAATATCCGGATACTCAGTTCACTATTATTGATGGTGTCGTTGACGCTCCAAATGTTCAAAACGTTATCTATAAAGAGCACGAAGGTTCTTTCCTAGTTGGTGTTATGGCTGCTATGGCTTCAAACTCAGGAACTGTTGGATTTGTTGGTGGAATGGACATTCCATTAATTAGTCGTTTTGAGTGTGGCTATAAGCAAGGTGTTGCACATGCTGACAGCTCAATGAATGTTTTAGCTCAGATGACTGGCTCTACACCTGCTGCATGGGGTAACCCAACTAAGGGTGGTGAAATTACTCGTAGCCAAGTTGAAAATGGCGCTGACGTAGTTTATGCTGCTGCTGGTGGAACTGGTATTGGTGTATATCAAACTGCTGCAGATATGGGTGTTTTAGCGATTGGTGTTGACTCAAACCAAAACTATATGCAACCAGGAACTATGCTTACTTCTATGTATAAGAAGGTAGGTTTGGCTGCTTATAACAGTTTTGCAGCTGCTGTTGCTGGTAATTGGGAAGCTGGTTTTAGTGTTAATGGTGTCGCAGAAGACGGTGTTGGTGCTGCAATGGATGAGTATAACGCAGACCTAGTATCTGCTGATATGCTTGCTGCTGTTGATGCTGCTAGAGCCGCAATTATTTCAGGTGACATCGTAGTTCATGACTACATGAGTGATAACAGCTGCCCTCTATAAAGAGTAGCTTTTTTATCCTAAAAACATCCGGCCCAAAAGGCCGGATGTTTTTTTTTAATTTTAATATGTGATTTTTATAAGACTATATATTAAAGTTTTATATGCTTACAACTATAATGAATCTATTTCTTGATTAAAAAATATCTATGGCTAAGTCAAATATTGCTATTGAACTTATAAGTGTAGATAAACATTTCGGAGCTGTCCACGCTAACGACAAGGTTAACTTGAGCGTTGAATCTGGCTCAATTCATGGCATTGTGGGAGAGAACGGTGCCGGTAAATCTACACTGATGAGTATCCTATATGGTTTCTATCAGGCAGACTCTGGCCAAATTAAAGTCTTTGACAAAGACTTTAGAGCTACAAGCTCAAAGCAATCCATCGAAGCAGGAATTGGGATGGTTCATCAGCACTTTATGCTTGTGGATAACTTTACTGTACTAGAGAATGTAGTTCTTGGTAGTGAAGGTGGCGCCCTAATAACTGAAAGTCTCTCTAATGCTAGAATTGAACTGACTAGGCTAGCTAAGGAATATGGACTGGAAGTTGAACTTGATATTGCTGTAGAAGAGCTCTCAGTTGGAATGCAGCAACGAGTTGAAATACTTAAAGGACTCTATAAGGGTGCCAAAGTACTGATTTTGGATGAGCCTACTGGTGTGTTAACGCCTCAAGAGTCTGATGAATTATTCCGAATATTTGAGGCACTCAAAAATCAAGGCGTCACAATTATATTGATCACTCATAAGCTGCGTGAAATCATGAGCATTACAGATCACGTTTCAGTCATGCGTGCTGGGAAAATGGTTGCACATCGCGAAACCAAGAAAACCAACCCTGAAGAACTTGCAGAGCTAATGATTGGTCGAAAAGTTTTACTTAATATTGAGAAATCTAAAGCCAAAATAGGTAGCCCTGTTCTCACAGCAAAGAACCTTGAAATTAGTAATGAACAAGGCTTAAAACGTGTATCAAATATTAGCTTTGAAGCTCGTTCTGGAGAAATATTAGGCATAGCTGGTGTTACTGGTAATGGCCAGGGAACCCTTTTAAAAGCTTTAGCGGGAATTCTTCCGATCTCTAAAGGTTCAATTGAAATCATGGGGGAGACAATCTCCTTTAGTAATAAACTAAACCCTGAACAACTCCGAAATCTAGGTGTTGCGCATGTTCCTGAAGATCGTCAAAGAATGGGAATGATTTCTGAATTCACTGCAAGTGAAACTGCTCTTTTGGGTTACCATAATGACAAAAATATTAACCAGGGAGTTTGGTTGAAACGAGCCTCAGTTAAAGCTAACTGCGAATCCTTGATGAAGGCCTTTGATGTTCGGCCAAGCAATCCAAACCTTATGTCGTCAAATTTCTCAGGAGGAAATCAGCAAAAACTCATTTTAGCCAGAGAGTTTGAGAGAGACCCTGAAGTTTTAATTATTGGCCAACCTACAAGGGGTGTTGACATTGGTGCCATTGAGTTTATTAGAAAACGAATCATCGAAATGAGAGATGCTGGAAAAGCTATTATCCTAATCTCTGTTGAGTTAGAAGAAATCATGTCGCTCAGTGATCGAATTATTGTGATGTGTGATGGAGAAATTACTGGAACAGTTAACGGTGCAGATGCTGATGAAGCAACGCTAGGCATGATGATGGCTAATGCGCTCGAAACTGAAGAAGAAATGAAAGGAGCTGTGTAATGAATCGTGAGAGACGCCTTTCATGGATTAACGGCCTCCTACTGCCACTGCTCAATGTCTTGACGGCCTTTTTAGCAACTGCTGTGGTGTTTCTTTTAATTGGGGTTGATCCAATCGAGGCAACTAAGATACTAATTTATGGCGCTCTTGGTTACGATGAAGGCTTGGGATATACGCTTTATTATGCTACCAATTTCGTTTTTACTGGGTTAGCAGTTGCAGTCGCTTTTCACGCCGGGTTATTTAATATTGGTGGCGAGGGTCAAGCCTATGTAGGAGGACTTGGAACTGCGCTTGTAGCGCTATACCTTAATCCAGCTTTAAGTGCTTGGATTGTCATTCCTTTGGCAATATCTGGTGGCTTATTATTTGGCGCCCTATGGGCTATTATCCCGGCTTATTTGCAGGCGTATCGTGGCAGTCATATTGTTATTACAACCATTATGTTTAACTTTTTAGCTTCAGCGTTGATGGTCTATGTTCTTGTCAATGTTTTAAGAGAGGTTGGAGAAATGTCACCTGAAAGTGGTGACTTTATTAAAGCTTCATGGCTCCCTTTTGTTCATGATATTTTTGCTAGTTTTGGTTACAAGATTGCAAAGTCCCCACTTAATTTATCGATTCTTGTTGCTTTATTTTTCTCGGGATTGGTTTGGTTTTTCCTTTGGCATACTCGCTGGGGTTTTGCAATTCGTGCTGTCGGGAAAAGTAATGATGCAGCGATCTATGGTGGAATAAATCCTAAGAAAATAATTATTGTGACTATGTGCATCTCTGGCGCCTTAGCTGGCTTAGTTGGAATCAATGAACTTATGGGTGTTCAGCATCGGTTGTTCTTGAACTTTAATTATGGCTATGGTTTTGGTGGAATTGCTGTTGCACTTATGGGGCGCAACCACCCTATTGGAATTCTTATTGCTGCATTCTTGTTTGGAATTCTTTATCAAGGTGGTGCAGAGCTTGACTTCGAACTTCAAAACGTTTCAAGGGATATTGTTGTGGTCATGCAGGGACTTGTTATTTTGTTTTGTGGTGGCCTAGAATATCTTTATCGACCTGTTTTAATTCGCTTTTTAGCTCCTATTGAGGCAACAGAATGAGTGATTTTTTCTTAAGCGCTGTATTGACATTAGATGCATCTGTTCGAGTTTGCGTCCCCCTGATTTTTGCATCTATGGCTGGTCTTTTTGCTGAACGATCCGGTGTCGTTGATATTGGACTTGAGGGTAAGCTGTTAATGTCTGCCTTTATTGCTGCAAGTGCCGCTGCAATTTTTGGCTCTCCATGGATTGGGTTACTAGCTGGCATTTTTGCATCCGCCGTTCTAGCAATGATTCATGGCTTTGCATCCATTACCTACAAAGGAAATCAGATTGTGAGTGGAGTAGCAATTAATATCTTGGCGGCTGGACTTACGATGATCCTAAGTCTGGCATGGTTTAGGAAAGCTGGAATTACGCCTACCCTTAAAAATGACCAAAGGTTTCTATCTATTGACTTGCCAGGCCTTGAACTCGTAGATCATATACCCATTTTAGGCGTTATTTATAGAGAACTTATCAGTGGACACAACATTTTGGTTTACCTTGCTTTTGCAATTGTTCCTATAGTCTGGTGGGTTGTTTTTCGTACTCGATTTGGTCTTCGACTTCGAGCTGTAGGAGAGAACCCAAAAGCGGTTGATACTGCCGGAATATCTGTTGAAGCTCTTAGATATAAAGCACTTTTAATAGGCGGAATTTTATGTGGAATTGGGGGTGTATATCTTTCTACAGCCTATAATGCACAGTTTGTCAAAGACATGACTGCTGGTAGTGGGTTTATTGCTCTTGCTGCACTTATTTTTGGAAAATGGCATCCCTATAAAGTACTCGCAGCGTGTTTTCTATTTGCTTTTTTAGATGCTATCTCGATAAGGCTCCAGGGCATAGTTATCCCTGGTGTTGGCGAAATTCCTGTTCAACTCATTGAAGCAACACCATATATTCTAACAATTATTCTGCTAGCTGGTTTTATTGGTAAAGCAGTCCCACCTAAAGCTTCTGCACAGCCTTATATTAAGGAGTTATAGAAATGAATGAAGAGAGCCACATCAAAGCTACCAAAGAAGCTATGAGTAAAGCATACGTTCCCTATTCAAACTATCCAGTTGGTGTCTTAATTATTACAGACAAAGGCAATAAGTTCACTGGATGTAATGTTGAAAATGCAAGCTATCCCCTTGGAAATTGTGCAGAAGCGTCTGCTATTGCAGCAATGGTTATGGGTGGAGAGTCAAAAATAAACCAAATTTACGTTATGACAAAAAATGATGAGGGAGGAATTCCTTGTGGCGGCTGTAGACAAAGAATTAGAGAATTCTCAGATTCAACTACGCAAATTATTATGTGCTCGCCAGATGGCATCCAAAATCGAATGAATCTATCTGAGCTTCTCCCTCAATCATTTGGACCGGAGCACCTTTAATGAGTCAAGTGCAAGATTGTGTTGATATTATTCATCAACATACTAAGGGCTTCAAGCCTCAAATTGGGCTTATCCTAGGTTCAGGATTAGGGCAATTTTGTGACAACATGAAAATAGAGGCCAGCCTAGACTTTAAGGACTTGCCAGGTTTTCCTGTGGCTGGTGTTGGGGGTCATGCTGGAAAGCTTTTGTTTGGTGAAATTAAAGAGACTAAGGTTGTTATCATGCAAGGCCGTGCCCATTATTATGAAAAGGGTCAAGCCAGTATTATGGCAGTTGCTATTCGAACTTTATATGCAATCGGCTGTGAAAGCTTAGTTTTAACGAATGCTGCAGGAAGCACTGTCAAGGAAGCCTCACCTGGAAGTGTTATGCTAATAACGGACCATATAAACATGACAGGTGTATCCCCACTGTTTGGAGCTGAAGGAAATGAGCGGTTTGTTGATATGGTCGATGCATATGACCCAAAATTAAATGATGATATGCGCTCATCCGCTGCTCAGAATAATATAAGCCTTCATGAAGGCGTATATGCTTGGTTCAGTGGACCTCAATTTGAAACTCCTGCTGAAATTAATGCAGTCAAAGTGCTTGGTGCTAATGCTGTAGGCATGTCCACTGTTCCGGAAGTCATTTTAGCTCGTCATCAGGGTATACGACTATGCGCTCTCTCAGTGATAACAAATTATGCAGCAGGAATGGGTGATACTAAAATAAGCCACGAACAAACAATTGCTTTTGCAAATAAAGCTTCAGAGACAGTTGAAAAAATCTTGATTTCGTATCTAAAAAATCAGTAATATGGATTGAGCATAAAGACTATGAATACTAAAACAAACTCAACCAATAATCTTGATTCTTTAAAGGATAACAAAATCATTAATCTGGTCGATTCAGACCCAATGGAAGAGAATAAAAATAATATAAGAAACCCTGGTATCGATTTCAGACTTGATGAAATCTCCAGCATTTCTATAAACAAAAGTGCTGTAGAGAGGCGTTGTAGTAATTATGGGACTCGTCGAAGTATTAAAAAAGACAAGCAAGCTGCTTGGCTTCTAAAGGCGATCAGTCTAATGGACTTAACGACTCTTTCTGGTGACGATACAGAGGCGCGCGTTAAGCGTCTTTGTCGCAAAGCAAAGCAGCCCATTAGTTCCCATCTTGAAAAGCAGCTAGGTGTGGAGTCCTTAAACTTAAGTGTCGCTGCCGTCTGCGTTTATCACGATATGCTGAGTGCAGCTAAAAATGCAATTACAGATACCAATATTCATCTTGCTGCAGTTTCTACTGGCTTTCCCGCTGGCCTTTCTCCTCTCCCTCTCAGACTTCAAGAAATTGAATACTCTGTAGATTCTGGTGCTAATGAAATTGACATTGTAATCAGTAGAAGGCATGTATTAGAGGGTAACTGGGAAGCATTGTATGAAGAGGTGAAGCTTTTTAGAGAAAAGTGTGGTGACGCTCATATGAAAACAATTCTTGCTACTGGCGAGTTAGGTAACCTTACAAACATTGCAAAAGCTTCTCAGATTTGTATGATGGCTGGTGCCGACTTTATAAAAACATCGACCGGAAAAGAGCCTGTTAATGCAACCCTTCCTGTTAGCTTGGTCATGACTAGAATGATTAGAAATTTTTATAGTAAAACCGGCATAAAAATTGGCTTCAAGGCTGCTGGTGGAATCAGTGATACCAAGACTGCACTTTTATATATGACAATGATTAGAGAGGAATTGGGTCGACGCTGGCTCGAGCCTGATTTATTTAGATTTGGAGCATCTAGTCTTCTCGGTGATATCGAGCGTCAGTTAGATCACTTTTCGTCTGGATTCTATTCAGCTCCATATCGTCATCCAATCGCATAGGACTTATATATGACACTTTTAAAATCTTTTGAAGACCTTGATTATAGTGAAGCACTTGAAAGCCACAAGGAAGCACAGGAATGGCTTGAAAGTAATGATCGCCGATTTGGACAACTGATTAATGGCACATTTGTCACCGATAAAAGTGCTAAGCTGATTGAGAGTCTAAACCCATCCAATAGTGAATTGTTGGCTCAAATAGAAATTGCAAACTCTGAGCAGCTAGAATCTGCAGTAAAGTCAGCTAGAAAAGCACAGCCCTCTTGGGAAAAACTAGGAGGACATGGACGCGCAAAAGCTCTTTATGCCCTGGCAAGGTTAATTCAAAAACACGCAAGACTTATATCTGTCCTCGAAACACTCGACAATGGTAAACCTATACGAGAAAGTCGAGATATCGATATTCCTCTTGCAATTCGACATTTTTATCACCATGCAGGATGGGCTCAGCTTCAAGAAAAAGATTTTTCTAGTTATCAGTCAATTGGAGTTGTTGCGCAAATCGTACCATGGAATTTTCCATTATTGATGCTCTCTTGGAAGATTGCGCCAGCCCTTGCCATGGGGAACACAATCGTCTTTAAGGCGGCAGAACAGACCCCAATCACTGCGATGTTCTTTGCACAGCTATGCGGCGAGGCTGGGATTCCTCCTGGTGTCATTAATATGATCAATGGAGATGGGGTTATTGGCGCAGAACTTGCTGCACACAAGGGTGTAGATAAAGTTGCATTTACGGGTTCAACTGCTGTGGGTCAGTCCATCAGAAAGAGCACTGCTGGGCAAGGCAAAAAACTTACTCTTGAGCTTGGTGGAAAGTCAGCTTTCATTGTCTTTGAAGATGCAGATCTTGATGCTGCTGTTGAAGGTTTAGTTGACTCCATTTGGTTTAATCAGGGCGAGGTTTGTTGTGCTGGCTCAAGGCTACTCGTTCAGGCTGAAGTGGCTAAAGAGCTTCACTTAAAAATTAAGAGAAGAATTAAACAATTAAGGCTGGGTAAGCCTTTAGATAAGTCGACGGATTTAGGAAGCCTTGTAAGTAAAACTCAATTCAATAGAGTGAGTGAAATGGTTCAAAAGGGTTTGGACCATGGTGGTGAAATCTATCAAGCATGCGATATTGATGAAAAAGGAAACTATTACCCTCCTACCCTCATTACCGATGTTGACTCAAGCCACCCTCTAGTTCAGGAGGAAATTTTTGGTCCTGTACTTGTCTCTATGACATTTAGAACGCAATCTGAAGCAGTAGAGCTAGCAAATAATAGTCGTTATGGTTTGGCAGCCAGTGTCTGGAGCGAAAATATAAACCGTGCTATGGATGTAGCACCTAAAGTCAAGGCCGGGGTTATCTGGATTAATTGTCACAACCAGTTTGATGCTTCTTGTGGTTTTGGTGGTGTAAGAGAGTCAGGGTTTGGAAGGGAAGGTGGAAAAGAGGGTCTGTATGAATACCTTAAGCCCAATGGACTAAAGTTATCGGACAAAACTTCTTCGATCTCTGCATCACCCAAGCCAAAAGATAACGTCATTGATCGCACTCTGAAGTTTTACATTGGCGGCAAGCAAGTTCGACCTGATGGTGGTCATAGCCTTGCTACTTTCAATGCAGATGGATCTCATGCCGTTTACGTAGGATCTGGAAATAGAAAAGATATACGGAATGCGGTTAGTGCTGCCTCTAAAGCTTCATCTTGGGGATCTCAAAGCGGTCATGGGAGAGCTCAAATCATCTATTTCATAGCAGAAAACTTATCGGTTAGAGAGTCTGAATGGATTCAACGATTGGTTTCTCTGTGTGGCGTTTCAAAAAAACAAGCTAAAGCAGAATTTGATGAGAGTATTAGTAGACTTTTTAGCTATGCAGCTTGGGCTGATAAATATGATGGTGCTGTTCATAGTGCACCCTATCGAGGCGTTACCATGGCGCTTCCTGAGCCAATCGGAGTTCTCTCCCAAATTGCTCCAGAAGAAACACCTCTTCTTTCGACAATTTCATTGATTGCTCCTGCAATAGCCATGGGCAATAGAGTAGTTCTTATTCCGAGTGAGAGGTTTGCTAGCGTTGCCCTAGAGCTGGTGCAAGTGTTTGAGACCTCAGATGTCCCTGGTGGCGTCATCAACATTGTCAGTGGCAACAAACGAGAACTCGCAGAGCAGCTTGCAGGTCATGCAGAGGTCGACGCAATGTGGTGTTGGGCTAATCAAGAAACAGTCTCGTTAATTGAGATGATTAGTGCAACAGATCTTAAAAGGCTTTGGGTTCATCTTGACGGAGACAGAGACTGGCTAGATCCTAAGCAAGGTGAAAGTTTAGAATTTCTTAGAAACGCAACAGAAGTGAAAAATATTTGGACTCCATACGGCGACTAAGAGTAGACCAATGAGTGAATTATTCCTGCCCCAAGAGTTGATTAGAAAAAAACGTGATGGCATCACTCTAAGTGATCCAGAAATCGGTTTTCTTGTTCAGGGCATTAGCGATGGAAGTTTGACAGATGCTCAGCTAGGCGCATTCGCAATGGCTGTATTTAAGTGCGGCATGTCTATGGACGAGCGTGTTGACTTGACTCGACATATGATGAACTCAGGTGAAACACTTCAATGGAGTCAGCTTGAGCTGGATGGCCCAGTCGTCGATAAACACTCAACAGGAGGGGTTGGAGACAAAATAAGCTTAATGCTTGCGCCAATTGTTGCTGCTTGTGGAGGCTATGTGCCCATGATTTCAGGCCGTGGACTGGGGCATACGGGTGGGACATTAGATAAACTCGAGAGCATTCCTGGGTATGATGGAACGCCTAATAACTCTAAGTTTCAATCTCTTGTGAAGGATGTGGGTTGCGCTATTATTGGACAAACTGCCAATTTAGCGCCTGCAGATCAGCGCTTTTATGCAACCAGGGACGTTACGGCAACAGTTGAATCGATTGATTTAATTACTGCATCAATTTTATCAAAGAAGCTTGCTTCTGGACTCGATGCATTAGTTATGGATATCAAAACGGGTAATGGTGCTTTCGCAGCAGACTACAAGATGGCTCAAGAGCTAGCCCAAAGCATTGCGAATGTATCGAGTCAATCTGGGGTCCCCACTAGTTGCTTGATTACTGACATGAATCAAGTTCTTGGACATAGTGTAGGAAATGCGACCGAAGTCAGTGAGTGTCTCGATTTTTTAATGAATCCTAATGACGCAAATACTAGGCTATTAAATCTAACAATTGAATTGGC
>Ga0233427_10002201_pt1 | contig 18843 bp, 21 predicted proteins | sample SI_118_April2016_5_FD_179885 | JGI IMG/M metagenome (GOLD analysis project Ga0233427, IMG submission 179885) | Seawater microbial communities from Saanich Inlet, British Columbia, Canada - SI_118_April2016_100_MG | ecosystem: Environmental > Aquatic > Marine > Inlet | place: Canada: British...
ATAAATTGATAGAGATTAATTATTTGTATTATTAGACCTAAAAGTGAATTCATGGTTTTGCTATTATTATATATAAAAATATACTCAAGGATAACTTTGAAAGACAATAAAAAAAGGCGACAAATGTCGCCCTTATTTAGTATTTATAAAAAGTTAAATTTACATAGAAATATCTCTACCAAACCATTTTTTTGTAATTTCAGCAGTTGTGCCATCAGCTGACATTTCAGCAATAGCTTTATTCCACATCTCTAAAATATCAGTGTCTTCTTTTCTAACTGCACCACCTACACCGTCTCCAAAAACTCCACCAGAAAAAGTAGGTCCTGTGAAAGCTACATCTACACCCCCATCTGATTCCATAAAGTCAATTATAGATCCAACATCAGCAAGTATAGCATCACACCTGCCTGCAGCTAAGTCTAAGTTATGATCATCTACACTTTGGTATAATTTAACTTTTACAGCACCAGACATGTGTTTATCTAAAAAGTTTTGATGGATTGTTGATGATTGAACACAAACAGTAGATCCATTCATAGCTGCAATTAGTTGACCAATCGCTGCCTGCTCTTTTCCACCAGCATTATTTAAATTTACTTTATTAATTCCACCAGTAAATTTATCTACTGATAAACCTTCCAATCCACTCCCTTTTAAAACTGCAAAACGAGCACCATCTGTCATATATCCGTTAGTGAAATTAACTTTTTCTTTTCTCTCTTCAGTTATTGACATTCCTGCTATTATAATGTCATATTTTCCTTGAAGCAGAGCTGGAATAATTCCATCCCAATCTTGAGTTACCCATTCACACTCAACAGGCATCCTTGAACAAGCTTCATTACCAAAGTCTATTTCTGCACCTTCAAGCTCTCCAGCTGAGTTTAAATTATTCCAAGGAGGATAAGCCCCCTCTGTACCAATTCTAATTGATTTTGCACTACTTATTGTTGTTAAGCTTAGTAAGCTTAATGAAAATAAGATTAATAAAATTTTTTTCACACTTCCTCCTTGTGTATTACTTTAGGAAAGTAATTTTATATATAATTATAGAGAATTCTTACTATTCAAAATTAAAAAATACAAATTAAATACTCATTTAGTCTATTTTTTTTTAATTTTCTTAAAAAAAACAAACATTGAAGCGATAACTAGGACAAATGGAAAAAGCCATAAAAGTAGATTTTTTGAATTAAAATATGGTTTTAAAAGAATATATTCACCATACCTATCAGTTAAAAAAATTTTAATTTCTTTCTCACTTAATCCATCTTTAAATTTTTCCTCAACAATCTTTGATATATCTTTTGCAAAGTCAGAATCAGAGTCACTTACACTTTGATTTTGACAAGTCATACATCTTAATTCTAGTGTTAATTTTTTTACTCTATCTTCTGTGCTTTCCTTTGCGACTGAATTTAAAGAAAGTAAAAAAAATAATAAAAAAAATAGCAATTTAAAAAAGTTTTGTAATTTCATTTTTTATGATTTCTTTTGTGAGGGGCCCTGTGTGTTTAAAGATTATTTTACCATCACTGTTTACAATAAATGTTTCAGGTAATCCAAAAACACCAAATTCAAAAGCTATTTTTCCATCTTGGTCAAGACCTACAAATGAGTAGGGGTTACCCTCTTCTTCAAGATATTTTTTTGAGTCATTTGGATCATCTTTGTGCGCAAGACCCAAAATAAATAAATCTGGATTTTCTTTTTTTATTTCAAAAAAAAAGTGATGTTCAACTCTACATGGTGTGCACCATGAGGCAAAAAAATTAATTAGAGTATATTTTTCTTTTAAATCATTTGAACCTAAGTTTATATTTTTGTTATATAGGTTGTTAGAAGTAAAAGTTGGCAAATCCTTGTAAAGTAAAGCGCTTGGGGGCTCGTTAGGATTTTTTTCAAGTAAAATAAATAAAAGAAAAAATAAGCAAATAATAGTTAATAAAATTAAAGGTAAAATTAGAACTATTTTTTTCATTTTTTTATTACAGCAATTGCACTTGAAAATACCATTATAATAACTCCTAACCAAATAAAACTCACTAATGGATTTATCAGAACTCTAATAAACCAAATATTATTATTTTCACTACCTAGTGTTATGTAAATATCTTTAAACCAATCATGATAAATCCCAGCTTCTGTCGTTATCATTTTTGAAACTGGATAATAATTTTTACCAGGTTTTATATAGATAATATTACCATTTTTTTTCTTAATTGAGATGTTAGCTTTTAGGGATTGGTAATTTTTTTCTTCAATAATTTGCATGTCATTAAACTTTAATATTTCATTTTCTAGAGATACTTTATCTCCAACTTCGATATTAAAATTATATTCTTTTTGATAAATGCTAGAAAAAGTGACACCAATTATCATCACACCAACACCAATATGCGCAATAAAACTATTTATTGATGCAATGTATTTAATTGTAAATGAAAATCTATGTCTTATCATTATAGATATGATCGAAGCTATTATTATCCATGAACCTAGTATTAAACCAATAACCCCCCATGTATTAAAACTTGTAAAATATGATTGTAATGAAACTATTAAACTTAGGATTAAAAAACAAATTACGTAAATTCTAAATTTTTTAATTTGATTTGTTTTCCAGGAAAGTACCGGAGCAATACTCATTAATAAAAAACCTGGTAGTAGAATTGGCAATACTGTAGAATTAAAATAAGGTCCCCCAACAGAAATTCTCTTATTGGTTAGTACCTCTATTATTATTGGATAAATAGTTCCTAGAAGTATTGTGAATACAGTTATCATCATTAAAATATTGTTGATTATTAGAGCTGATGTTTTGTTAATTAAAAGTAAATGTAAATCATCTTTTTTTGATGGTGTTTTAATTAAAAAAATTAAAAAACCAAAACCTGTAGTTAAAAAGAATATTAAAAGAATGAAAAGACCCCTTGATGCATCAGAAGCAAAAGAATGAACACTTGTTAATATTCCTGATCTTACTAAGAATGTGCCAAGTATACTTAAGGAAAAACATAGTATAGCAAGAAAAACAATCCATTTTTCAATGGCTTGCTCACCTCTTATCATTAATAATGAATGAACTAATGCCAATCCAGCTATCCATGGCATTAATGATATATTTTCAACTGGATCCCAAAACCACCATCCTCCCCAACCAAGCTCATAATAGGCCCAATATGAGCCAAGAGCTATACCAGCAGTAAGAAAGCCCCAACTAATCATAGACCAAGTTCTAGCTTCATTTATCCAGTCTTGGTCTAAGTTGTTTCTAAATAAACTAGCAATTGCTAAGCTAAAAACTAATGAAAAACCAACATAACCTAGGTATAGCATTGGAGGATGAATAGCTAATGCAGGGTCTTGTAAAATCGGATTGAGACCGAGACCTTCTTCTACAAATACAGAGTTTACGAGGAATGGGTTTGAGGTAAGAATAATGAACAGCGCAAAAATTATAAAAAGAGCACTTTGAAATTTAAGAACAAGAATTTTAAACTCATTAGCTGATTTGCTAATTAGGGAATAAAAAAATCCGTATAAGGAGATCATACATATCCATAGAAGAATAGAACCTTCATGATTACCCCAAGCCCCTGTAATTTTATAAATTAAGGGTTTGTCTGAGTGAGAGTTTTGAAAAACATTAAAGTTTGTAAAGTCAGAAGAAACATAGGCAAATATTAGTGAAATAAATGAAATACAAACTAAAAAAGTTGATAGTCTAAAAATAAGTATAAAATATTTTATGTTAATCTTAAAAATTGAGACTGGTATTAAAAGTGTAAATGAAAAAATAGTTGAAAAACATAGTGCAAAAAAACCTATCAGTGAGATCATTTGTAATCTTTTTTCCATTGATTGTTTTTTTCTAGTTCTTTCTTAATTGATGCTGGCATATAATTCTCATCATGTTTTGCATAAACTTTTGAAGCAATAATGATTTTTTTATTATTTAAAACTCCTTCTACTACTGTGCCTTGCCCTTCTTTAAAAAGATCAGGTAATATTCCTTCATAAAAAACTAATAACTCACTTATATTATCAGTAATTTTAAACTGATAATTATTTAGTGGTTTTTGTAAAAATGAATTTTTTTTAACATAACCACCAATTCTTACTTTTTTTTCTAATAAATTTTTATCATTTTTTATTAACTCTGAAGGAGTATAAAAAAAAACTATGTTTTTTTGTGTATTAAAAAGTATTAATAATACTGCTGAACAAAAAAAAACTAATGTAATTATAATTAAAATTAATCTTTGAAATCTTAAACTCATAATTATTTTCTAAGATTCTTTAATTTTAAATAAGACAAAAACATCAGTCCAAAAACTAAAATGAATGCTGAAAAATAACTCATAAAGACAAACCAAAAATACATAACTTATTATTCTCTTATATAAAATTAATAATAGTTAAAGCGGTGACTAAAGGTCACAAATAACTATTAATTGATCTTTCTTATTAAAATCTCAGCTTTTATTCTCAATATTGCAATTATAAGACCTATTAAGCTAAAAGATAAAGTCATAACTAAAAGAGGTTGAAGCATAGATATATCAATTGAAGGTGAGGATAATTTACTAACACTAGCTGGTTGATGTAAAGTATTCCACCAGTCAACAGAAAATTTTATAATGGGAAGATTGATAGAGCCTATCAGAATAAATATTGCTATAGTTTTTTCCCTTACTTCTCTGCTATCAAAAATTTGATTTAAAAAAATAATTATTAAATAAATAATAAATAAAATTGCAACTGATGTTAATCTTGCATCCCATACCCACCAAGTGCCCCACATTGGCTTACCCCACATGGAGCCAGAAATTAAACATAAAAGAGTGAATACAGCACCAATTGGAGCAATGGCTTTATTAATTATAAAGCTAAAAGGAATTTTAAAAGCTAATCCAACAATACTATAAAAAGTCATTACTCCATATGTAAGAAGTGATAACCAAGCTGAGGGAACATGTATGTACATGATTTTAACAGTTAAACCTTGCTGATAATCTAAAGGTGAAAAATAAATCAAAACCAAACCGACAACTAAGGTTATTGAGGTAATAATAACAAGTGGTCTAAAAATAATATCTATTAGTTTATTAAATCTGGATGGATTTATTAAAAATTTAAACATTATTTATTTCTAAGCGCTAACCTTATACAGGCAGCGCTAGACCAAGGGGAAATACCTAAAAAAACTAATGATATACCTAGTAGTAAATTAATCATTGAGAAAAAGTCTACGTCTGAATTCTTTATACCTACTGAAAATATTATTACAGGAATACTAAACAAGAGCACAATTATACTACCAATTGAAAAGTTTGTAGAATTTAATAAATTCATAGAAGCTGAAATAGAGCCCAAACAAGATAAAATCAATGATCCAATCACAAATGTTAGAAATAAAACATAAACTTCATTCATAGGAAGATTAAAAAACATACTAGCTACTGGTATTGTAATTAAAAAAGGAATTTGTACAAAAAGAAAATGAGATACTATTTTTAAAAAAGCCATTAACTCATAACTAATTCCACCCATGTGAACCACTATCAAGGTTCCATTTTTAAAATCCTCTTCATAAAATTTTCTTATACTTAGAGTAGAGCTTAAAAGTAAGAGAGACCATATTATTCCGACGCCAATTGTCTCTAGTAGCTTGTCACCAGTTCCTAGTGCAAAAATAAAAATAAATATAGATAAAAAAAAGAATAAAATATTAGTAAGAAGATCAACAATGTTAGTATAAAAAAGTTTTAATTCTCTTTTAAAAAATATAAAAATTTTATTTATAAATAACATATTAAGTAAAATTTATTATTTCTAATCCATTAATTTCTGGTTCAAAATGGGATGCGAATAGTACTATACCATCTTTGCTAATATGGTCTTCAAATGTTTGATTTAAAATTTGAATTGAACTATTATCAAGATGATTATACGGCTCATCTAATACCCAAAAATTTTTTTGTTCAAAAATTAATCTCAATAGCTCTAGCTTTTTAACTTCGCCTGAAGATAAATGCATAACTTTAGTATTTTTATATTGATCAAGACTATAAGATTCTAATAATAAAAGAATCTTATCATTACTAAGATTAGAGGATGATAATCCTCTCCAAAAATTTATATTATCCAAAACCGTTAAATGTTTTGTAGCACTGCTCTGATCCATTATAAATGTTGTTTCTTTATAAAAATTGAAAATAGTTTTATTAATATTTTTACCTTCCCAGAATATCTCTCCTGTATTAGGCTCTAAGATATTTAATAGAGTTTGAAGAAAGGTTGTTTTCCCTGACCCGTTATCTCCTTTAATTTGAGTAATATTCCCCTTATTCAGGGATAAATTTAAGTTTTCAAAGATTTTGTTTTTATCCCTAGTAAATGAAAGGTTATTAATGAGAAGCATAAGTTAGATTAAGAGTGTTTTATATATTATACAATAAAAAAACGGGGTTACCCCCGTTTTTATTGTTTTAGAAAAATTAAGAAAAAGAAAAAAATTAATATTTATTTCTTTTGCTAAAGAAAATAAATTATCTTCTTCTTTTAGCAGCCTTTTTCTTTTTCTTAGGAGCAGCTTTTCTCTTAGGTGCTGCTTTCTTTTTCTTAGGAGCAGCTTTTCTCTTAGGTGCTGCTTTCTTTTTCTTAGGAGCAGCTTTTCTCTTAGGTGCTGCTTTCTTTTTCTTCTTTGCCATTTAATGCTCCTTGTAATGGGTTAAAGTGGAGGAACCCCCCTCCATCATCACTTTTAAAAAGTGACAAACATAAAAGGCTTTCTTTATTTCCCAAAACTTACGGACAAAGTCAACAACTTAACTAAACTTCACAAAAGCAAAAAAATATTATTAATTTTTTTAAATTAAAATTCTTTTAATCAATTGCTTTTTTTCGCAGAAATCTGATTAAAAATTTATAAAATGTCTATACAAAATTTTTTTTCAGTATTATTACTCTAAAAACTTATTCTTAAACATTTTAAATGCTTATTTTAAATTAAGCACTATCGATTAAGAATAAATAAATATTTATTAAAATTAAACTTGGTATGAATTCATTAAACTCACTTAAAACCTGCAGCAATATAACTATTGATAAAGTAAATTATAAATATTTTGACTTAAATATTCTTGCTGAGAGTTTTAATTTTCAATTATCAAAAATTCCTAATTCTATTAAAATATTATTAGAAAACTTAATAAGAAATGAAGATGGAGAGTCAGTAACAAAGGAAATGATTTCAAATTTATGTAAGAAAATAGCTGAATCTAAAGATAATTATGAAATTTCTTTCTCACCAACTCGTGTCTTAATGCAAGATTTCACGGGAGTTCCAGCTGTGGCTGATTTAGCAGCCATGAGAGATGCTTTAAAGAATAAAGGAGTTGATCCCAATAAAATTAACCCTCTTTCAAGAGTAGACTTAGTTATAGATCACTCAGTTATGGTTGATCACTATGGTAATGATAAAGCTTATGAAGCAAATGTAAAAAAAGAATTCTCTAGAAATAAAGAAAGATATGAGTTTTTAAAATGGGGACAAGAATCATTTAATAATTTTTATTTAGCACCTCCGGGCGGTGGTATTTGTCATCAAGTTAATCTTGAAAATATTGCAACCACTATATGGTCAAATAAGATTAAAAATGATCATTATCTCTATCCAGATTCTGTTGTTGGTACAGATAGCCATACTACTATGGTAAATGCTCTGTCAGTTTTAGGTTGGGGGGTTGGTGGAATTGAAGCTGAAGCAGCCATGTTAGGACAACCAATATCTATGAATATACCGAAAGTAGTTGGTTTTAAATTAAATGATAAACTGCAAGAAGGTATTACTGCTACAGATTTGGTTTTAACAATTACAGAAATTTTAAGAAAGCATGGAGTAGTTGGAAAATTCGTAGAATTTTATGGCGAGGGTTTAAGCAGTCTCTCTCTTTCAGACAGATCTACAATTTCAAATATGGCTCCAGAGTATGGTGCTACCTGCGGTTTTTTCTCTACAGACCAAGAGACATTAAATTATTTAAAATTATCTGGTAAAGATACTCATCAATTAAAGATTGTTGAATATTACACAAAAAAACAAAAACTTTGGATTGATGAGAATTATAAACCAAATTTTGATGAAACAGTAAGTTTAGATCTAAATATAATTGAAGCATCTGTAGCTGGCCCAAAACGCCCACAAGATAAAATTTTTGTAAAAAATATACCTCAGGCTTTTAAAGAAATTGATAATTCTTATTTTGATAAATCAGTTAATAATCACAGACTTCAATCCGGAGATGTTGTAATAGCTGCGATAACAAGTTGTACGAATACCTCTAATCCGAATGTAATGATAGCAGCTGGATTAGTAGCAAAAAAAGCTGTTGAATTTGGCTTATCAGTAAAACCTTGGGTAAAAACAAGTCTAGCCCCTGGAAGCAAAGTAGTAACTGATTATTTAGAAAAAGCCAACTTATCAAAATACCTGAATCAAATTGGTTTTAATTTAGTTGGCTATGGTTGCACAACCTGCATAGGAAATTCAGGACCTTTGGAAGAATGGGTTTCGAAAGAAATAAAAGAAAAAAATCTAACCGTTTGTTCTGCTTTATCTGGAAATAGAAACTTTGAAGGCAGGGTTCATCAAGAAGTCAAAGCTAATTTTCTTGCTTCACCACCATTAGTTGTAGCATTTGCTATAGCTGGTAATATGAATATCGATTTGTATAATGATCCAATTGGAATTAGTGATGAGGGTGTAGAAATTTATTTAAAAGATTTATGGCCATCAACTTCTGAAATAAATACTATAGTTGCTGATTCGCTATCTACTGATATGTTTAAAAAAAGATACGAAGAGATTTATAAAGGTGACATAAATTGGCAATCAATTAAAAGTGTACCAGATACAACTTATTCGTGGAGTGCATCTAGTACATATATTAAAAACCCCCCTTTCTTTGTGGATGAAGAAAATGGAGTTAAAGATATAGTAAACGCTAGAATTCTCGCGCTGCTTGGTGATAGTGTAACCACAGATCACATATCTCCAGCGGGAGCCATACAAGTAGATAGTCCAGCAGGAAAATATTTATATGAAAGACAAATTAAAAGAGAAGATTTTAATTCTTATGGCTCTAGAAGAGGTAATCATGAAATAATGATGAGAGGAACTTTTGCAAATATTAGAATTAAAAATGAAATTGTCCCTGGAATAGAGGGCGGTGTTACAAAGTTTTTTGAAAAAAATGAACAAATGTCAATTTATGATGCTGCTATTGAATATGCAAAGAAACAGATACCACTTGTCATTTTTGCAGGTAAAGAATATGGAACTGGGTCATCTAGAGATTGGGCGGCTAAAGGAACTAAATTATTAGGTGTAAGAGCTGTAATTGCTGAGAGCTTTGAGAGAATTCACCGTTCAAACCTTATTGGAATGGGTGTGTTGCCACTTCAATTTATAGATAATCAAAACAGACACTCATTGAAGCTTGATGGAAGTGAAATTATAACAATTAAGGGACTAGATAGAGTTAAACCAAACTCAGAGCTTAATTGTGAAATTAAATCTAATACAGATATAACTATTAAACTACTATGCAGAATAGATACTATTAAGGAATTGGATTATTATAAACAAGGTGGTATTCTTCAGTACGTGTTAAATTCAATTATTAAAAAAGCTTCATAAATTAAAGTGAAAGAAGTTGATGGCAGTTTATTAGCCATACTGGGCCCTACCAATACAGGTAAAACTTACTTGGCTTTTGACAGACTAATGTCTTTTCAATCAGGAATTTTTGGTTTTCCACTTCGTTTACTTGCAAGAGAAAATTATGATAAGGCTATAAAAAAAGTTGGAATAAATAACGTAGCTCTTATAACTGGTGAGGAAAAATTTATTCCAAAGGAAGCAAAATATTTTTTTTGTACAGTTGAATCAATTCCAAAAAATTTAGATGTAGAGTGTGTTGCTATTGATGAAATTCAGTTGGCCGCAGATTATGATAGAGGCCATATATTTACTGAACACATGCTTAATACAAGAGGGTCGTTTGAGACTATCTTCTTAGGATCTTTGACAATTAAATCACTGTTATTAAAAATTTTTCCTAAGATTAAAGTTGATCTGAGGGAGAGATTTTCTAAACTTAGTTTTGCATCTAACAAAAGTTTTTCAAAACTTAAGCCTAGATCTGCAGTTATAGCCTTTAATATAAATAGCGTTTATGAGCTTGCTGAAAATTTAAGATCTCATAGAGGTGGGGCAGCAGTCGTTTTAGGATCCCTTAGTCCAAGAACTAGAAATGCACAGGTAGAAATTTATGAAGAAAAAAAAGTAGATTATTTAGTTGCAACTGACGCAATCGGAATGGGTTTAAATCTAAATATTGATCATGTTGCATTTTCATCTACTGAAAAATTTGATGGAAGATATAAAAGAAATTTACATCCAAATGAGATAGGGCAAATTGCTGGAAGGGCTGGTAGGTTCCAGAATAATGGAACTTTTTCATTATTAAAAAATGCAGGTGATTTGGATTTAAAAACTATCCAAAATATTGAGAATAGTAATTTTGACTCAATAAGTAAAATATATTGGAGAAACAACAAACTTGATTTTTCAAGTATTAACAGTCTTATCACTAGCTTAAAGCAATTTCCGGTTCACAGTTATTTAATACATAAAAAAAATGCAGTAGATGAACTAAATTTTAGATATTTAATTGATGATGAGAATATTAAAAAATTATTAACAAACAAAGATAGATTAAGATTATTATGGGATGTTTGTAGAATACCAGATTTTCAAAAGCTATTTAATGACTCATATCTTCAGTTTCTAAAAACAATTTTTTTATTATTAGTTAAAAATGATAAAATACCAAAGTTATGGTTAGAAAAAAATATTTTAGGTCTTCAGAAATTTAATGGAGGGATAGAGGAGCTATCATTAAAAATTTCACAAATAAGAACTTGGACTTACATATCAAATCATCAAAACTGGATAGATAATGAAAAATATTGGCAACAAACTACACAAGAAATTGAAAATAATTTATCTGACAACCTGCATGAGGGGTTAACTAATAGGTTTGTTGACTCAACTTCAAAATATTTCATTAATTCATTAAATAATAAAATTAACCTTGGTTATAAAATAAATAATAAGTTTTTAATTATTAATAACATAAACTACGGTTCTTTTGACGGTTTTGACTTAAAATTCAATAAAGATGTAATTTCTCATTCTCTTTTTTCTTTAAGTCATGTAAAAAAATCAATTAGATTTATGATTGAAGAAAAAGTAAATAACTTTCTTAACGCTCCAAACGATTCAATTAATTTTGGTAATGTTTCTGAAATAAATTTAAAAGAAAATATTAAAATTTTTTGGGGAGAAGAGAAGATAGGACATCTACAAAAAGGACCTAAAATTTTTTTGCCTGTAGCAGAAGCATTAAATACTGAATATTTAAGTTCTCAAAAAAAACTTTTAATTTCAGCAAAACTTCAAAATTGGGTCGATGAATTAATAAAAAATAAATTATGGCCTTTAAAGGAAGATATTGATGATAAGCTATCAGCAAATGTTAGAGCAATTCAGTTTAACGTTTTTGAAAAACTTGGGACATTATCTATAAGTAATTATATTACTTTTTTAAAAAAAATATCTGCCGAGGATAAACTTGCGCTTTCAAAGCTGGGCATACGTATTGGTGCAAAGTATTTTTTTGTTCCTAATTTTTTAAAAAAAACATCTATGGAATTATCAGCTATATTATGGAGCGTATTTAACAGTTATCTATCTGATGCATTTCTACCGTTACCAAAGGATGGTAGAGTGTCATTTGTATCGAGTAATGAAATGAAAAAAGATTATTGGTCAGCAATTGGATATTTGAAGTTAAACAGTTTTGCTTTAAGAGTTGATGTTTTTGAGAGGATTTTTTTTATAGCAAGACAAAAAATAAAATTAGGACCTTTTCTTGACTCTGCAGACTTAATGAACCCGGTGGGATGTAATAGAGAGCAGTTAAAAGATATTTTAGTATTTTGTGGGTTTAAATCTATTAAATTTCCAAATGAAAGAATTTTATTTTTTTATGAAACTAACAAAACACTAATAAAACCAAAGAAAATAAACTTAAGTAAAAAAATTAAAAATAACAAAGTTATAAATACAAAGAATAAACCAGCAAAACCTAATTTGAAAAAACTAGTAGATCCAAATTCTCCTTTTGCAGTTTTGGAAAAACTACTTTAAAGAAATTTAAAAAGAAAGATATAAATTGCTACAATCCCTAAAAAATATATTTACGAATAATGATTCAATTCAAGCAGAAGAAAATAAAGAAATTGATATTTTATCAGGATTGTTGATTGAGGCAGCTAATACCGACGGACAAATAACTCAAGATGAATTAAATAAAATTTCAACTAGTTTAATTAATGTGTTTCATGAAGATGCAAAAAAAGTAGAAGAGAGTCTTATTACTGCATTAGATAATAAGGATAATTCTAAATCTTTATATTTTTATACTTCTAAATTAAATAAATCTTTTTCAGATGAAAAAAAAATTATGTTAGTTGAGGTTCTGTGGGAAGTAATATTATCAGATAATGAAATCCATGACTTTGAAACCAACCTAATAAGAAGGCTTGCTGGGTTACTATATATTTCAGATGTTGAGTGTGGAAATGCAAAAATTAGAGCAACACAGAAGCTTCAAAAGGCATGACTTATGTTGTTGATGAGGGTTGTATTAAATGTAAGCATATGGACTGCGTTGATGTCTGTCCAGTAGATTGTTTTTATGAGGGTGAAAATATGCTTGTCATACATCCTGATGAGTGTATTGACTGTGGTGTTTGTGAACCTGAGTGTCCGATAGAGGCAATACATTCAGATACGGAGGATGGTATGGAAAAATGGGCTGAGTTAAATAGAAAATATTCAGAAATTTGGCCAGTCATTACCGAAAAAAAAGAACCACCAATTGATGCAAAAAATTGGGAAAAAGTTGAGAATAAATTTGAAAATCATTTTAGTAAAAAACCAGGTAGATAATATATGAGTCCAAGAAATATTGAATTTAAAATTGGAGAGACTGTAGTTTATCCAAAACATGGCGTTGGTGAAATTGTAAAAATTGAGTCAATGGAAATAGCTAATATTAGAACTATTTTTTTTGTTGTCAAAATGGAACAATCTAAATTAACAATAAGGGTTCCCATTGATAAACAAGAAGAAGTTGGATTAAGAAAAATATCTTCTAAAAAAATAATAACTGAAGTTTTTGATGTTTTGAAACTAAAACCTAAAATAAGAAGAATAATGTGGAGCAGACGAGCGCAAGAATACGATACAAAAATTTTTTCAGGAGATCCAATTAATATAGCAGAAGTAGTCAGAGATCTTTTTAGAAAAAATACTCAGGCTGAACAGTCGTATAGTGAAAGACAAATGTTTCAAGTTGCTATTGAAAGGTTAGCTAGAGAAGTTGCCGCAGTTGAAAAAACTGATTATTTTCAATCAACTGAAAAAATTGAATCAATACTTAGAAATAAATAATTGACTGAAAAAAACAAGTTTCACGAGTTAAAAAAACCTAATAAAATATGGGCAATTGGCTCATTGCATTCAAGTGTGGAGTCATTTCAATCTATAAAAAATTATATATATTCAAATTTTAGTAATGGTGATAAGTTAATTTTTTTAGGTAATGTAATCGGTTTTAGGGACAAATCTAAAGAAATAATATCTGAAGTTTTGAGATTACGATTTAATTTAATGGCTAAATTTAAATTAAACAATGATGACATAGTATTTCTAAGAGGAGCTCAAGAAGAAATGTTTAGTAAATTACTTCAGTTGCAAATAGCGCCAAACCCAATTGAAATAATAGATTGGATTTTTAGTCATGGTGTTGATCAGACAATAAAATCTTATGGTTTTGATCCTAATGAGTTTAAAAGTGTTGCATCTCAAGGAACAATTCAAATAAATAAATTAACTTCAAAATTAAACCACCAAATTTCAATAATTTCAGGTCATAAAGAATATTTCTCCAACTTAAAACACGCTGCTTATAGTGAAGGTAAGGAAGTTTTATTTGTTAATAGAGGCGTAGATATATCGAGACCTTTATCAGCACAATATGATTGCTTTTGGTGGGGTTATCAAAATTTTTCTCTCATTAACAAGCCATATTATACTTTTAAGCGAATAGTCAGAGGGTATCAGTCAAATCCTCATAACGATATAGAAAATTCTAAAAGTAGAATTCTTTGCACACTTTTTAGACAACCATTAGAAAATAATAAAATTTTAGCAGGAATATTCTCTAAAAATGGGGAAATTTTAGAATTATTTGAATCAAATTGATCTAAAATTAATTTATTTACGTATAACTATGTATGACATCAAAAAATTTATTTTCAAACAACTTAGTCGACTTTTCTAAAAAATCTAAAATACTTGAAAAAAAAGAAGAATTTTTTCATATTGAGGAATGGAGAATTAAAAGAAACTCTAAATCTTTAAAAATAATACTTAATGCTTATCTCAGGTTGGCGGTTTCTTATGCAAGAAAATATTCAAGTTATGGATTGCCTTTAGATGATCTTATTCACGAGGGTGTTTTAGGAATAATGCATGCCTTAGAAAAATTTGATGTATCCAAAGATTTTAGGCTGTCTACTTATGCGTCATGGTGGATAAGAGCATCAATTCAAGATTATATTTTAAAAAACTGGTCTGTAGTAAAAACAGGCTCAACTGCATCTCAAAAAGCACTTTTTTTTAATTTAAGAAAAATAAAAAAACAAATATCCGATGTTTCATCTAATTATATGGGTCAAAAAGAAATTGACAAAGTATCTGACATGTTAAATGTCAAAAAATTAGAGGTTCAAAATATGGAATCGAGGCTCAGCGGTGGAGATGTTTTTCTTAATCAGAAAATAGATAATGATTCTGAAAATGATTTAATGAGTTTATTACAAGATGAAAGAGCTAATCCTGAAGAAGTATTAGAAGACTTTAGTGATGGTAAGCTTAAAAAAGAATTCATAAACAAAGCCATTTCAACCTTAAATGAAAGAGAAAAAATAATTATAAAGCTAAGAAAATTAAAAGAAAAAAGTATCACACTTGACGAGCTAGGAAACATTTTAAAAATCAGCAAGGAAAGAGTTAGGCAAATTGAGACAAAAGCTCTTGAAAAATTAAAAACTGCAATATTAGATATTTCTCAACAAAATAAAGAATTTTTTATTTGATAGTCTCTCAAGTTTAAAATACAAACAAACTGTGACTCGTTTATTTTTATTTATATTTATTCTTTTTAAGACTAATTTATTATTTGCTGAAGGATATGATGTGTTTGGAATCGGCATGTATGGTGTTAAATTTGATGGTTCCTCTTCTAATAACGCAGTCGATTTAAGATACGAAAGAAGGTTTAATAATAGCTTAATCAATATTGGCCCTAAAGAAGATAATTTTTTTTATCTGAAGCCTTTTGCTGGCATAGAGCTTACAACTGACTCTGCATTTTATTTTATTAGTGGAATATATTTAGAAGATAACCTTGGTGATTTATTGACTGGTAATGAAAGTAATTGGATTTTTACCCCAAGTTTTGGTCTTGGTTATTATGAAGATGGTGATGGTAAAAAACTTGGCAACAGTATTGAGTTTAGGACAACGTTAGAAGTCAGTTATCAATTACAAAATTCAGACAGGATTGGTATATCTTTTGGGCATATTTCTAATGCTAATATTGGAAATAAAAACCCAGGTGTAGAGATTATAAGCCTGTCATATCAAAAACCTTTTTAGTCAGTCAATTTATAAATAACTTTTTTTCTTTAACAAAATTTAATAAAATTTTTTCAAGTATGTCAAAGTTTTGATTTTTCATATTTGAATGAACATCAATTTTGAATTGTTTTCCGTCTGGAACACCAAAAAATATATTAAGTAAAGGACTTAAAAGCCTATAAACAGAGTCTTTCCCTACTTTTGGTCTTATAAAATTAAAATATTCTTTTATGGTATTTTCAGAAATTATATACTGACTTGGTTCATTGTAAAAAAGATTATCAACATTTTTTAAACAAAATGGGTTATTTTGAATTAGTCTACCTAGCATAACTCCATCATGATATTTTGAAAGCGTTAGAGCTTTTTCTATACTACCAATACCACCATTAAGAATGAAAGTGATATGTGGATACTTTGATTTAATCTTTTTTATAAATTCATAATTTAAAGGAGGAATGGATCTATTTCCTTTTGGACTTATTCCATTTAATATTGCATTTCTGGCATGAACATAAATAATCTTAATTCCACTCTTTAAAATTTCGTCAATAAATTCTTCAAAATAATCATAATTAAATTTTCTCCCCAATCCTATTCTGCATTTTATAGATACTTCAATATTCTTATTTATTTGCATTGCTTCTAAACAATTCTTAACGAGAATTTTGTCTTGCATTAAACATGCACCAAAACTCCCTTTTTGAACAGCTTTACTTGGACAGCCTACGTTTAAATTTATCTCGTCATAATTTAATTCAAAAGCCAATTTAGAACATTTTTTTAAATCATCATATTCAGACCCCCCTACTTGAAGGGCTATAGGATTCTGTAATTTACTAGCGATAATTGATTGAGTGTTTTTTGAGTGAATTAGTGTTTTAGTAGCAATCATCTCGGTGAATAAAAAAGCTTTTTTTGATAAAATTCTGTAAAGACTTCTTGCATAGGGGGTAGTGTAGCCCATCATGGGTGCAATACAAAATTTTCTATCAATAACTTTTTTCATCAAACAATTTAGTTTTAAAAAATAAATATAGTAAATCAACCTCTAATTACTTGCCTACAATAATTACTTAATATAGATCTATAGAATAGGTATTTTATGATTAAAAAACTTAGCCCCCTTCCCAATTTTTTAGTTAATCGATATAAAAAATGGAAAGAAACAACTTATTCTGCAAATGCAATTTGGTTTGAAAAAATAGCAAAAGAGGGTCAAAATCCATCAGCTATGATTATTTCATGTTGTGACTCGAGAGTGCATGTGACATCTATTTTTGGAGCAGAAGAAGGGGATTTTTTTATTCATAGAAATGTTGCAAATTTAGTTCCCCCATTTTCTCCTAACGGAGATTATCACGGAACATCTGCTGCTATTGAGTTTGCTACTAAAGAACTAAATGTTCCACATCTAATTATTCTTGGCCATACAGGTTGTGGAGGTGTAAAAAATGGATACGATCTTCACTTCAATAATTCACATAATGATTATGTATTTATAAATAAATGGTTAAGTATCTTGACTCCAGCATTTAATAATATCTCTAAAAATGTCTCACAACACAATCAAATTCATTTACTGGAAGAGGAAAGCATTAAGATATCTTTAAAAAATTTATTTGACTTTCCAAATATTAAAGAATTAGTTGAAAATAAATCCTTATCCGTTCATGGATTAATTCATGATATTGGTTCTGGAAAACTAAAGTATTTAAACCCAATTACAGAGCAATTTGAAATAATTTAATTATTTATAAGATTTATTTCTTGAAGGAAATTTTTTACTTTTAACTTCTTTTACAAACATTTTCACTGCGCTAACAATATTATTTTCGATATTAGTAAAATTCTTAACAAATTTTGGTTTTTTGCTTTTTGAATTAAAATTTAATACATCGTCAATAACCAAAACCTGACCATCACAATATTTTGATGCACCAATTCCTATTGTAGGAATAGATATACTTTTTGTTATTTTTTTTGCAGCAGTTAAACTTACGCATTCAAGCACAATAAATTTAGAACCCGCATCTTCTAGTTGTCGAGCCAGTAACATTAATTCATTTATATCTTTACTATTTTTTCCAACACTTTTAATCTTGTTAAAATCTGAAAATTTTTGAGGAGTTATACCTATGTGAGATACAACTTTAATTTTATTTTTAGATAAATGTTTTACTATACCAATATTTTTTTTATCTGTTTCAATTTTAATATAATCTGCTTTAGTAAAATTCAAAATATTTCTAGCATTATTTAAGGCTTCTTTTTTATTACGATATGTATTGTAGGGCATGTCAATGATTGTCATTGATATAGAGGTATTCTTTACCACAGCTTTTCCATGGTTTTTCATCATTTCTAAGGTAACAGTTCTTGTATTTTTCATGCCATATAATGTTGTTCCAAGAGAATCACCAATTAATATAAGGTCTACTTTACCATCTATTAAAATCGCCAATGGTTTAGAATATGCAGTGAGGCAAGTAATAGGTTCTATATTTTTTTTTAATAATAATTTTTTGTAATTAATTTTAAACATTTAGAAATAGCTAAACAGAGCGTGTAATGCCACCATCAACTCTGATATTTTGCCCAGTTATATATGCACCACCATCTGAGGCAAGCATTTCAACCACAGCAGAAATCTCACTGACTTTACCGTATCGCCCAAGAGGGATACGTTTAAGAAATTCATTTTTTTCAGGTAAGCTATCAATAAATCCAGGTAATATGTTATTCATTCTAATGTTATCTATTGCATATTTGTCTGAATATATTTTTGTAAAAGCTGCTAAACCTGATCTAAAAACTCCAGATGTTGGGAAGTGTGCATTTGGTTCAAATATTGCAAATGTAGAAATATTTATAATAGAACCATTTTTTTGTTTTTGCATTATAGGTGTTATTATTCTTGAAGATCTAACTACATTTAAGAAGTATACTTCCATTCCTTTAATCCAGTCTTCATCTTTAATTACTAATATTTAACC
>Ga0233427_10002202_pt1 | contig 18839 bp, 25 predicted proteins | sample SI_118_April2016_5_FD_179885 | JGI IMG/M metagenome (GOLD analysis project Ga0233427, IMG submission 179885) | Seawater microbial communities from Saanich Inlet, British Columbia, Canada - SI_118_April2016_100_MG | ecosystem: Environmental > Aquatic > Marine > Inlet | place: Canada: British...
TCCAAAGACACGCTGAAAATGCGCAAAAGAATGATTACTTTCCTCAATTTGGTGAAATCTTGGGAACTTATGGAGCGGCAATAAGTATGGGCGGAGAAATCTACCACTCTATTAGATAAATACTAATAATAAAATAAACTATTACAATTTTTATACAGGGGTTTTATATGGCAGTTCTAGATCTAACACAATCAAATTTTGAAGAGACTATTGCAAATAACGACATTGTAATTGTTGATTTCTGGGCGCCCTGGTGTGGACCTTGTTTACAATTTGCTCCAACCTTTAAAGCATCTTCAGAAACAGTTGATGGCGTTGCATTTGCAAAAGTTAACACTGAAGATGAAATATCTTTGGGTGCTCACTTTAATATTCGATCAATTCCAACACTGATGATTTTTCGTGAAGGTATTGGGATATTCTCTCAACCCGGATCTGTTTCAGGAAAAGACCTAGAAGACCTTCTCGAAAAAGCAAAAACCATTGATATGGAGGAGGTTCGAAAAGAGGTTGAAGCAAAGTAACTAATGCAACTTACTTAGGTAAAAAAAATTGCATATTATTTGTTACTACAACCAACCATAACATTATTAACACTGACTATAACAGGCCCTAGAAATAGGGTCTTTTTTTAATCCCTCCAACAGTTTAATTTTCTCCAATAGATACAAATGGCAATACCTCACTATGTAGACCTAGATATTGCTTACTGAGGTCCTTTCATCTCAAAGGTAAAACCTTTTGTATAACTGGTTTATACACTCAAAATTAGGCGAGTAAAAGTAGTTAATATTTTTTATACCTTTTTTTGAAACCCTTAATATCCAAATTGCGTAAATCTAACTGAAGATACTTTTAAATTGTATTAACTAAAAATACAATTTCGCCTAGGATAATTATAATTCAATGGACATATATATTATTGTCGCTGTCATTCTCATTTCATTATTGAGTTTTTCAAATGGCGCTAACGATGTTTCAAAAGCTGTAGCCACACTAGCTGGTGCAAAAATAACATCAATGAGAAATGCAGTTATGTGGGGCACATTATGGACACTAGTAGGCAGTATGAGTGGCTTGTATCTTGGCGCTGCAATCATAAAAAATATCAGCGAGAGCATTTATACATCTCAACCAGTTTTTTCCCTAGCAATGGCATTAGCAATTGCACTAACACCATCACTATGGGTTATTTTAGCAACATGGAAAAAATGGCCTGTGTCAACAACTCATGCAGTTGTTGGTGGGCTACTAGGCTCCGGAATAGCTGCACTTGGCATATCTGGCATCTCTTGGGGTAATACTTTACTAAAGCTTGGCTTGCCATTGTTACTTAGCCCATTTTTAGCAATTGGTTTGGCGTATACCCTGACACCAATATTGCAAAAAGTTGCCACAAGTATTGAAAAGGTTAGGCTTTGTTTACTGCCAATACCAAAATTTGCATTTGTCGGCTTCAATAAGAACACCATTCAACTGGATCAGAACTGCATAGTTTGTGACTGTGATAGCTCCCAGGCCCAGCTAAATCATAATATATCTGTTTCTGTAGATCACATGCACTGGTTAACTAGTGGAGTTTTGGCTTTTTCCCGTGGTCTAAATGACACCCCTAAACTCATCGCTGTAATCTTGCCTTTTATTTTGGTTGGTGGGGTAGCAATTCAAATGCAAATGATGTTTTGGATTTCAGCAATTTCTATGGGGTTGGGTGGCATACTTATTGGTAGCAGAATAACTAAAGTTCTGGGGTTCAAAATCACACAGCTAGACCATACACAAGGATTTTCTGCGAACCTTATTTCTGCATTTATTGTTCTTTTTGCAAGTAAATTGGGCGCACCCGTCTCAACCACACACGTTTCTTCATGTTCAATAATGGGTATTGGCTTATCCGGAGGTAAAGGACTCCAAAAAGACACTCTAAATACTATGCTCTACGCTTGGTTAATAACTGTGCCTGCAACAGTGGTGATTGCATCTGTAATATATTTAATTGCAAAAACGTTATGAACTATAAGTATTTTAAAATCTCACTTGTTATGGTTTTGGTAATAGCCGTTCTTGGCTTTGTTGTTTTTGACCTTGGCCAATACACCAGTTTGAGCTACCTACAAGAAAAGCAAAGTCTATTAAAAAATTATTATGAACAAAATACGCTGAGTGTTGTTGTATTCTTTAGCTTTGCTTATATTGCTGCTACTGCATTTTCACTGCCTGCTGCCACAGCATTTACAATTCTAAGCGGTGTAATATTTGGTTTGACCACGGGCTTGATCATTGCATCATTTGCAAGCACAATTGGGGCAACGCTTGCGTTCCTAATAGCAAAATATCTAGCGAAAGATTATGTTGTAAATCGTTACTCAAAACAATTAAAAAAGATAAATACTGGATTCAAGCGCGATGGTATTTATTATCTATTCGCATTAAGGTTGGCGCCAGGAATTCCATTTTTCGTCATTAATATCGCCATGGCGTTAATGCCGATCACCACAAGAAAATTTTATTTTGTAAGTCAACTAGGGATGCTTCCTGGAACAGCAATTTATGTATTTGCAGGCACGAGTTTGTCTCAGCTCGAATCTCTTTCAGATATTACATCGCCAACACTCCTTATTTCTTTTGCACTACTTGGAATTTTTCCAATCGTGGCAAAAAAATTAACTGAACACTTTAGGAAAAATAGCACGTGAGTAAATACGACTACAACATTATTGTAATAGGAGGCGGTTCTGCAGGACTTGTGTCTTCCTACATTGCAAGCGCGGTTAAAGCAAAAGTTGCTCTAATAGAAAAGCACAAAATGGGTGGTGACTGCCTAAATACGGGCTGCGTTCCAAGTAAGGCATTGATACGCTCTGCAAAAATGATTTCTTACGCAAAAAGAGCTGCTGAGTTTGGATTTATCGAAAACAAGATTGCCTTTAATTTAAGCGACGTAATGAATAGAGTTAAAAGGACTATCACTGAAATTGAACCCCATGACTCCGTAGAAAGGTACTCAAAACTCGGCGTCGAGTGCATCTCAGGAACAGCAAAAATTATATCGCCTCACGAGGTTGAAGTAGATGGAAAAACTCTTTCCGCTCGCTCGATAATTATTGCTTCCGGCTCAAGACCTTTTATTCCTCCAGTGCCTGGTTTACAAGACATTGACTATCTTACAAGTGCTAATTTATGGGAGCTTGAAGAGTTGCCACAAAAGCTTCTTGTCTTAGGAGGTGGTGCTATTGGTTGTGAGCTTGCTCAAGCTTTTTCTCGCTTTGGTTCATCCGTAACAATTGTTGAAATGGAACAACAACTTCTTAGCCGCGAAGATGAAGATGTAGGTCATGCATTAAAGGATAAGTTTGTAAAGGAAGGTATTAAGGTATTGACGAACAGCAAGGCAAAATCTTTCAAAGAAGGCCGACTAGTTTGTGAGAGTGAAGGGAAAGATTTAGAGGTTACATTTGACAAGGTCTTAGTTGCAGTTGGTAGAAAGGCAAATACTCAAGGGTTTGGACTTGAACAACTGGGGATTAATCTAACAGAGCAAAATACAATTAATGCGAATCCATTCTTGCAGACCAACATTCCGAGTATTTACGTCTGTGGAGATGTTGCGGGTCCATACCAATTTACTCATACCGCTGCATTGCAAGCTTGGTATGCAGCGGTTAATTCTCTCTTCTCACCATTCAAAAAATTTAAAGTAGACTACAGGGTAATACCATGGGCTGTTTTTACCGACCCTGAAATTGCTCGAGTTGGATTAAGCGAGAAAGAGGCCAATTCCTTGGGAATATCATTCGACAAAACACTCTTTGATATTAGTGACCTTGATCGAGCAATCATAGATGGTGAAGCAAATGGCTTCGTCAAAATATTAACCGAACCTGGTAAAGACAAAATCTTAGGTGTAACAATTCTAGGTCACCATGCTGCTGACGTAATCCCAGAATACATACTGGCTATGAAAAACAGAATTGGTTTAAATAAAATTCTAGGAACAATTCATATTTACCCGACTCTCTCTGAAGCCAATAAGTTCGCAGCTGGTGAGTGGAAAAAATCTCATATTCCAAAATTAACTATGAAACTATTAGAAAAATTTCACACATGGAGAAGACAATGAAAATTATTGAAGATCATCTTGATTGTACCTACGAAATTCCACTTATTCAGGAGGCGGAAACTTCGTTTGAAAGCGTGCTTGATAAATACAACATCCACTTAAAGCGTAGAGCTGTTAAAACTCTACAGATTAATATCGGTAAGCTCTGCAATCAAGCCTGTACACACTGTCATGTTGAGGCTGGACCGAAACGCCCAGAAAATATGGAGTTAAATACGGTAAATCGAATTTTAGAGCTTATCAGAAAAGATTTATTGATTGAAACTATAGATATAACTGGTGGAGCTCCAGAGCTTAATCCATTTTTTAGATACCTTGTACAAGAGCTAACCAAAATACACAAAAAAATAATTGTGCGCTGCAACCTCACGGTTTTATTTGAAGAAAACCAAGAAGACACTCCTGATTTTTTTGCTGATAATAAAGTCGAAATCGTTGCGTCCTTACCTTGCTATATAGAAGAAAATGTTAATAGTCAAAGGGGAAAAGATGTATTTAAAAAAAGTGTTAAGGCTTTACAAATACTGAATAACCTTGGGTATGGCGTTGCTGGCTCAGGGTTATTTTTAAACCTAGTCTACAATCCAATCGGTGAGCACTTACCACCAGAGCAAACTCAACTTGAGAGTGATTATAAGTCACACCTTAAGAGCGAATTTAACATTGTATTCAATCAGCTCTTCACAATCACAAATATGCCCATTAAGCGTTATGAGCACATGTTAATTCGTGATGGAAAAATGAAAGATTACATGAGATTATTAACTGATAACTTCAATCCAATAGCAGCCAAAGAGGTCATGTGTCAGGACTTAATCTCAATAAGCTGGGATGGAGAAATATATGACTGTGATTTTAACCAAATGCTTGAAATACCACTAAATTGGAATCGTAAAACAATTTGGGATATTAATAATTTTAGCGATATTGGTCAAGATATTGCCTTTGCTCGACATTGTTTTGGCTGTGCTGCAGGAACGGGCAGCTCTTGTAGTGGGGCACTACTGTAATGAGATTAGACCTATATCAATCAAAGCTAACTTATATTGGAGCGTCTCAATGATTGCCAATGAAGTGGCACTTCGGCTTGGTTTTTTTCTATCCACTTTTGTGATTATAGGGTTGTGGGAATATATTGCACCACGGCGATCCTTGCTACTTAAAAAGACTAGTCGTTGGATTATTAATTTTTCTCTTATTGTTCTCAGTGCCATTGCTACAAGGATTTTTATACCTTTTACTGTAGCAAGTCTTGCGCTTTTTGCCGAACATAATCAAATAGGTGTATTCAATAACCTGTCTCTACCATACGTGGTGGCAGTCGCTCTGTCCTTATTGCTCATGGATCTTTTAATATATGCTCAACACGTAGTGTTTCATCATAACAAATTATTTTGGCGTCTCCATAAGGTTCATCATATTGACCATGAAATTGATGTAACTACAGCGCTTCGTTTTCATCCACTCGAAATAGTACTTTCGGCTTTTATAAAAGGAGTTGCAGTGTTACTTTTGGGCGTTCCAATTTTGGCAGTGATAGCCTTTGAAGTTCTACTAAATTTAACTGCCATGTTTAATCATGGCAATATCCATTTACCATCAAGACTGGATAAGTGGCTTCGTATGATTATCGTAACACCTGATATGCATCGAGTACACCACTCAACTCTGGGAAAAGAAACAAACTGCAACTTTGGTTTTAATTTGCCTTGGTGGGACATGTTGTTTAAAACATACCGCGATCAACCTGAGAATGGACATCTAAAAATGTCAATTGGGCTAAATGAATACCGAGATCCAAGTACAAACGGATTGCTAACTTTGTTGACAATTCCATTTAAACGAAATTCAATAATAAGGAGCGATAATGATTAAATCCAATTCAGTGATTAATAACGTTAAAGAGTATTACGGAAAAACTCTCATTAGTTCTAATGACCTTAAAACAAGCGCATGCTGTCCCACTGACGACATATCTGATTCGCTAAAACCTCTTCTGGCAAATATTCACCCTGAAATACTATCAAAGTTCTATGGTTGTGGTTCGCCTATACCGCCTAATTTAAAAGATAAGGTGGTTCTTGATTTGGGATGTGGCACTGGACGCGATGTGTATATAGTGTCTCAATTGGTACAGGAAAATGGTCATGTAATTGGCGTTGATATGACCGATGAGCAACTTAATGTAGCAAATCGATACATACAACATCATATGGATCGATTTGGATACAACGTACCCAACGTTTCATTTCATAAAGGATACATAGAAGATTTAAGGGCTATTGGCTTAGAGGATAATTCAGTTGATGTCGTTATATCAAACTGTGTAATTAATCTTTCATCAGATAAAGAGTCTGTATTTAAAGAAATTTTTCGAGTCTTAAAGCCTGGTGGTGAGTTGTATTTCTCTGATGTTTTTGCAGACAGGCGCATCCCTGAAGAGATCGCCAATAATCCTGTATTTTTAGGAGAATGCCTCGGTGGAGCAATGTATATCGAAGACTTTAGGCGTATGCTGGCTAGTCTTGGCTGCTTTGATTATAGGGTAATCACAAATACTCCTATTGTATTAAACGAAATTGAGATGAAGGAGTTGGCTGGGCACACTAACTTTTACTCAATGACCATTAGAGCTTTCAATTGTGATTTTGAAGACTTGTGTGAAAACTACGGTCACGTTGCCAGTTATCTTGGGACTATCGAAGATAACCCAAACAACTTCCGTTTGGATGATCATCATATTTTTAAGAAAAATAAGCCGGTTGAAGTGTGTGGCAATACTGCCAAAATGTTATCTGAAACAAGCTATAAGAAGCACTTCAAAGTTGTTGGAAGTTTTGAAACTCATCAGGGTATTTTTGATTGTGGCGATGCATGTAGCCCAATTCAAAGCCAACTCGAGGGGTGTTGCTAATGTTGGCTATAATTGGAGGAACGGGCCTATACAACATAGAAGACCTAGTGGTACTGGACAAGGTGCAAATGGAAACACCATTTGGCTTAACATCCGATAGGATTACAATTATAGAGTCCCAGGGTAATCACTCTTTATTCTTGCCAAGGCATGGGAAAGATCATCAGCTTCTACCCCATGAAATCAATTATCGTGCCAATATTTTTGCACTCAAAGAGCTGGGCGCTAAACAAATATTAGGTGTTTCTGCCGCAGGAAGTCTTCAAGAAAATATTAAACCAGGAGATTTCGTTATACCCTCGCAGTATTTTGATTTTACTAGAGGTCAACGCGAAAAAACTTTTTTTGGAGAGGGTCTAGCAGCTCACGTATCGACTGCAGAGCCTGTCAGTAAGACTCTTTCACATTGGGTCTCCTCTGAGGCGAAAGAGATGGGCATGACAATACACGACGACAAAACGTATGCATGTGTTGATGGACCAAGACTGGGAACAAAAGCGGAAAGTTTATTCCTTCGTTCGGCTGGCTGTGACATTGTTGGAATGACTAACGTTCCAGAGGCGTTTCTGGCTCGTGAGGCTCAAATTTGTTATGCATCACTTTGTCTTATTACAGATTATGATTGTTGGAAGGATAGTCCAGATGAGCACGCAAGTGTCTCAGCTGTATTAAGTAGATATAAAGAAGGAATCCTGACTGCTAAAAACTTACTAACTAGGCTGCTGTCACAAACAACTCCTGCTGAAGATCTAGATTGCCGAGAATCACTAATCCACTCAATTCTAACAACACATGAGTCAATGACAAATGAGAAAAAATTAATACTTGAAGTTCTTACAACCTAAAACATGATAAAAATTTCAATCATAATCCCACTTGCCCCAAATGAGAGCGAATGGCCTTTCTTGCTTCAAAGCTTAAATAACATTCAACATAACATTGAAATATTATTAGTTACTTCGGAAACTAACCTCGCACTCTCATCAATGCTAACTCCCTTTAACGCTGCTATTAAAATTATCCACAGCGAACCAGGACGAGCAAAAATGCTAAATACTGGCTCTAAAATGGCTAAAGGACGCCACCTTTGGTTTTTACACGCAGATTCGCAAATAAAGCCGAACACTATTCACTTACTAGAAAAAGCTATTTTTAAGCACCCGAATAGTTTGATATATTTCGACCTAATGTTTTTAAAGGATTCATCCAGAATGATGTATTTAAATTCTTTAGGCGTTCGATTCCGTTCTCACGTATTAAAAACTCCATTTGGAGACCAAGGCCTCTGTATAAAAAAAAGCAACTTCATCCAATTGGGTGGTTATCCTGATAACTTGGCTTACGGTGAAGACCATGTTTTTGTTTGGAAATCTAGACAGAACAACATAGAGATAAAACCTGCAAATGCAACAATATTTACCAGTGGTAGAAAATACAAAGAAAATGGCTGGCTCAAAACGACGCTTACACATCAATACCTTTGGGTTAAGCAAGCTTGGCCTGAGTGGCGAAAGCTGATGGAAATGAGATAATATGAGTATAGCTCTTGCCATCTTTGCTAAAACACCTGGCCTATCGCCTGTAAAAACGCGTTTAGCTGAGGATATTGGAAAAAAATCTGCCGAAGAATTTTACAAATTAAGTGTCAAGGCAGTCGAAGAGATGGCTCACACTATAACCAAATCAAGCAAACAGTCAATCACACCGTATTGGGCACTTGCAGAAAAAGAGGCGCTCACTCTTAATCGCTGGCAAAACTTTAACACAATGTGGACAGGTGGAGGTGATCTTGGTCAGAGGTTGCACAATATATACAGTGGGTTACTTCAAAAACATGATTTTGTGGCACTTATCGGCACTGACAGTCCACAACTTGAGTCAACTAACATTGTTCACATTTTAGATAACTTGGATGATAAGCCCAATTCATGTACTATTGGGCCAGCGGTGGATGGTGGTTTTTACCTATTCGCATCAAATGCAGACATACCTGAGCATATCTGGAAAAGTACGACTTATAGTGTCAAAACAACAATGAAGGAATTGGAAAGAAATTTATGGGTCGAAAATATTCACTCAATTAAAGTCACTGAAAGGGATGATGTTGATAATGCTATTGATTTATTCAGACTCACCAAGGAACTCAATGAGAGTAAAAAACTTTCAACCTCACAACTCAATCTGCTGAATTGGTGTAAATCTAGTAATTTTAGCCATAGTCCAAATTGTGGCAATAATGTGGCAAGTAAAAAGATACTGCTCAAAAGTATAAGTAATCACTCACTATAACTAATGTTTTTTTATTAGCGCTTGCTGTATAACTTATTTTTAGTCTAAAGAGGTTAAAAGATGGAGAAAAAGAATTCACAGATAGAAAACAAACTTGATAGATTTTTTGCTCTTCTTGTTGAAAATAAAACGCAACGTAACTTCGAAAAAGTCTATCTTTTAACCTCGGCTCCGCTGTTTGGCGTTGTTGTCAAAATTGTTCATAATGAAGAGGCTGCACAGGAATGCCTGCAGGAAGCCTTTATCAAGATATGGAACAAGGTTGAAACCTATGACCCCGAAAAAGGTAAACCAATAACTTGGCTGGCTGCTATTGCCAGAAATCAAGCGATCGATTGTATTCGTAAGAAGAAACTATTGGTTGAAGATGGCTTTGAACTTGATTCTCTTTCTTCAGATCAAACTCAAGAGGATGAGACTATAGAGCATAGCGAAGAAGTCCTTAAACTAGAGGAGTGCATTAGCCAACTACAACAAAACTCCAAAGACGCTGTATTCATGGCGTATTACAATGAAATGACCTATGAGAATATTTCGAAAGCAGTTGGCTTCCCAGTCAATACGGTTAAAACATGGGTGAGACGTTCAAAAGACTTTCTTAATAGATGTGTGAGAGGACTCCACTAGCCCTTACTGAGTCTTTTATGATTCATTTGAAACTTAATTGATCCACATTCGTATATTTGGGTGAAGGGATAACTGTGTTTTCTTGAAAATATTTATAGCGAGTTTAGATGCAACGAGCCTGACAGTGGTAATTGGTTCTGGGCAAAATATATTTGGAGTTTAAAGAGATGAAGCTAGAAATAGGTAGCATGGTACCGGACGTGGTACTTCATAGTATAGACGGCGAAATCTTTAATCTTGATCAGCTCAATGGAAGGTCTTTTATGCTGTCATTCTTTAGATTTGCTAGCTGTCCATTTTGCAATCTTCGTGTTCATGAACTGGGCAAACGATATGATGAATTTGGTGATAATTTTACAATTGTAGCAATATTTGACTCTCCACTAGACAACCTAATTTTACATAGTAGAAAGCATCATTCTCCATTTACTATTCTTGCAGACGAAGACAATAAATACTTTAAGCGGTTTGGTATTGAGTATTCCTTTTTGGGTGTGATAAAAGGCTCTATTTTCAGGTTTCCAACACTTCTTAAGGCAATGCTTAGAGGCTACCTCCCTGTGAGAATTAAAGGAAAGTGGACAACAATGCCAGCAGATTTTTTAGTTGACCAAGCCGGAATCATCAAGCAAGCATACTACGGTAATGATGAAGGTGATCATTTGCTTTTTGATGAAGTCAAGAATTTTTCTCACGGTGGATAGGTCTTAACTCCTAGTTTTAGTGGAGACATATATCACTCTGAATGTTAATTTTGATTTAGTTGAAACTTATTTAATTCTATCTGCGTATATAGACATGAAGCCATGAAAAAAATGGAAATTAAAAACGTTATATCGACTTAGATATAAGGACATCAAAAAGGAAACAAATGATTAAAGTATATGTATCTAACAGCTGCCCCTATTGTACAAGAGCAAAGAGCTATCTCGACTCCCTTGGATTTGAGTACGAGTCATTAAATATTCAGCAAGACAACAAAGCTCGAGATTTTTTTGTTAAAGGCGGCTTTCGAACTGTTCCCCAAGTATTTTTTAATGATAAGCTCTTATGTGAAGGCGGCTCGGATGGTTTAGCCCAAATGTCAAAAGAACAAATACAAGGCAGAATTAAACAACTAGAGAATTAAATACAATGGCTAAGAAAAAACTTAAAGATGCCATGAAGTTAGAGCAATGTAGGGCTAACGACAGAAAATATATAAGATTTGAGCGTGGTGAAGATGGTAAGTACCCTCTGTGGGTTGATGTTAAAAACAAACAATCAACGGTTACTTAAGGACTACTTATGTCTTATCTCACTAAACTAAAAGGTTTACCAGCAGTAATTTCTCCTAGACCATCTTTGAAAGATATTGGCTTTATTTCTATCGGTGTTTTCATTGCTGCGGGTGTTATTGGCTTTTTAGCTTATTATACAAATCAACCAATTATTATGGGTTCATTTGGTGCTTCAATTTTTATTTTATTTGTGTTACCAGACTCACCTTTCGCTCAACCACGAAACGTCATTGCGGGTCACTTTATTTCAACACTTATTGGTCTAATATTTTATCATTTGATTAGCTCAGACTGGTGGAGTATGGCCCTAGCTTTGGCGTTTGCTATTGCATTAATGCAGTACTTAAGAGTGCCACATCCTCCAGCAGGATCAAATCCTTTTATCGTTTTTTTACTCGGCGCTAATTGGGGTTATTTATGGATGCCAACTCTCATAGGCTCTTTATTAATAGTGTTGGTAGCGCTTCTATATAACAATCTATCTAAAAATAGAAGCTACCCTAAGTACTGGTAAAAACATGACACCAATAAAAAATAAAAATTTAAAAAAACTGAATGGAGGCTTTAGAAATTTGCTCAAGCTTGCCGCTGCGACATTAATATTCTCAGTTACAGCTCTCGTTCAGGCTGATATTAATGGATTCACTATTGAGAATGCAATCATCCCTCAAGATGAAATTTTAAGTGGAGGACCATCAAAAGATGGTATCCCAGCACTATTTGATCCAAAGTTTATTTCTGCTAAGGACGCTCATTATCTTGATTCAAGTGATCGAGTGATTGGCATTAAGTTCGATGGCATAGCAAAAGCCTATCCAATTAACATCCTAAATTGGCATGAAGTGGTGAATGACGAAATAAACAATACTTTCTTTGCCGTTACCTTTTGTCCGCTTTGTGGCACCGGCATGGTCTTTTCATCTGAGGTTCCGGGGCACCAGTTAACGTTTGGAGTTTCAGGACTTTTATACAATTCTGATGTTTTGCTCTATGATAAAAATACCAATTCTTTATGGTCACAAATTCTTTCAAAAAGCGTTGCAGGGTTGATGGTCAATACAAATTTAGAGCTATTGCCTTCAGTACATACATCTTGGAATGATTGGTTAACTAACAATCCTGAAACACTTGTTCTGTCAAGAGATACTGGTTATTCAAGGAATTACGGTAGAGACCCTTATAGCGGCTATAGCACCTCAAAGAGACTCTATTTTCCAGCCCCAAGTGACTCCAAGGAAGCAAAATCGTTTCATCCGAAAGAGACTGTCTTTGGACTAAATATCAATAACACTCAAAGAGCTTATCCATTCTCTGAATTGGACAAGGCAGGAGCAAAGATTCATGATAATGTTGGAGGAGTTAATGTCATTATTAATTGGAATAATGCGAGTCGAAGTGTTACTGTAACGGATGAATTGGGTAACAATATACCAGGCATACAAGGCTTTTATTTTGCTTGGGTTGCTTTCTATCCTAACACGTCAATTTTTTATTTTTAAGAAAGTATTTCTGATAATTACGGGGGCTTCAAAATGGCTAAAGGATATGTTATTGGACACATGTTGGTTCATGATAATAAAGGTTATGCGAAATTTAAAAAACTTGCGGGCCCAGTAATTTCTGAATATGGTGGAAAGGTACTTGTGCGTAATCCTAATCCAGAAATTAGAGAAGGAAAAGATTCAGGTATTGCAATTGTTTTAGAATTTGAAAATATAGATAATGCAAGAAAATTTTATGAATCTGAAAAATATACCAAAGCAAGAGAAATCCGTATGCTTTCTGCTGAAACTGATTTAATTATCGTAGAAGGAGTTTAGAATTTTTTGTACTTCTTACTTGTTAAATCAAAATACGTTATGTTTGATTTGTAAGAAAATCTTGTTTTCTTTACTCGCCATAGCTCTATTGTCAGCTTAATCTTATTTATTTGATATAAAAACTTTACCCAATTGTCTCATATGGAGCTGATACATTGCCTCTAATTCTTTTCACCGCGCTAACGCTAATAGCTTTTGCAGCTAACTCTCTGATTAATCGTGGTGCTTTAATTCATGAACTCATTGGACCCGGAGAGTTTGCTACGCTAAGAGTTATTTTTGGTGGTATGACGCTGTTCTTCTTATTGGTATGGCGTAATAAGCACATACCCAAACCTCAACCGATACAAATTAAAGGGGCTGTAGGTCTTGCAACCTATATGATTGGATTTTCTTATGCTTATATGAGCCTCAACGCAGGCCTTGGGGCCCTAATTTTATTTGGCACAGTTCAAGTAGTAATGTTTGTAGCAGCTGCCTTTTCTGGGGAGCGCCTATCTATACATCGATGGTTTGGTTCAATTGTAGCATTAGTGGGCTTGTTTGTACTATTTTGGCCGGATAAAAATATCAATTTACCTTTGGATAGCTTAGGATTAATGTTACTGGCAGGATGGGGTTGGGCGGTTTATTCACTCGAAGGACGTAAAGTAATTGATCCCCTGCTAACGACCACGTGGAATTTCATTTACGTGTTCCCGGTTACTCTTTTAGTTTTGTTGATTACTGTTGATGGGCTAGTTGTTACGGTTCATGGAGTATTTTTGGCTTTTATTTCTGGAGCGGTAATGTCAGGCTTGGGCTACGTTTTGTGGTATTGGGTTTTGCCACAGTTAGACGTCACTATTGGTGCACTGTCCCAGCTGTTGGTACCAGTCATTGCATTAGTGTTAGGTAGTATTTTTTTGCAAGAAATAATTACTCAGCGTGCAACTATAGCCGCTATATTAATTGTTGGTGGGGTAGCTGTAGGCAGCGCATACAAGCGGCAATGAAAACACATGGAGACTAGGGGCTACATTGCGAATAAAAGAAGGACTCCCACACACCTTTAAGGTTTGAATATATTACTATGATAAAATTTTAAACTATGACAAAATCAATTATTACAAAATCAATTATTACTTGTCCTAAATGTGAATTTAAAGCAGAAGAAGAAATGCCTATAGATGCTTGCCAGTTTTTTTATGAATGCAAGTCTTGCAAAGTACTTTTAAAACCAGTAAAGGGTGACTGCTGTGTTTTTTGTTCTTACGGGAGTATTCCTTGTCCGCCGATTCAACAAGAGAAAAAATGTTGTTAGTGATTTGTGCTTTTATGAAGGCAATTCACAGATCAAATTTCATTAGATGTTAAAGGATTTGAAGAACCTAAGAGCTTAGCACTATAAACCTATTTAAATCCTCTATAGTCACTTCACCGATAAAGGTCTGCAATAGCTCTCCCTTAGGGCTATAAACCAGAGTTGTCGGCATGCCAACAATTTCTCCAAATTTTTGATATTCTAAGTCGGTGTTTTCATCAAACAGAACTACAGGGTAATTAATGGAGAATCGCTCAATAAAATCATTGATTCCTTCTAAGTTTTCAGGCTCATAATTCAATCCAAGCAACTCCACATGCTCAGAATTTTCATTATAGAATTTTACAAATGCAGGAATCTCTCTTATACAAGGAGCACACCAAGTGGCCCAAAAATTAACCACCAGATATTTGCCGCGCGTGTTTTTCTCAGTAAATATACTGCCTTTAGTATCAGTCAACTCAAATGTCAATTCAGGCTGCTCTTCATACCACGGCATCAAAGGCTTTACCCAATCGACTATACTACTAAGGCTTAGCGCTTGGCTTGAGTGAAAGGGGATTATAAGCCAAAGTACAATAAGTAATTTTTTCATGAATTGGTTTTATGACTAGTATCATTATCACAAATTCTACATTTTTTTTTATACTTTTTATACGACCACATAGTTAAGAAGGTAAATAATAGTAGTGCTGGAAATAATACAAAATCTAAATATGGTGTAAAAAAACTAAGCCCAACTAAGCTCAAGGTGAAAACTAAAAGAGGAGTAAAACAACAAAGAAGAATTAAAATTGTTCCTATTATTAGGGCATTGAGATTTTTTTTTGATGGTTTGTTTGTTATTTTATTATTCATTAAGACATTATTATTCAATTTGAATCTACTCGGCACCCCAGCCCTCCCTGACAAATCAGGGAAGGTTTATTAATTAGAATTGAGATTTCTTTATTATGTAACAGTCAAATTATTTCAATAAATTTTTATTAAGCGTTTGGCTTTATTCCAAACTTCTTAAGCAAATTTAAGATTTAATTTACTACCGTGACATTGGCGTTAACAGTTTCGTTATGTTTAAAGGTTAAGTCATTACCAGATGCAGATTGATGACAACCAATACAGCCACTATCTTTACCCATTCTAACTTGGTTATTTTCTACAAATAGAGTGCCGTCAGGTTTGTACTTTGCCCAGAACCAATCTTGATTCTCTTGATCATAATTAAGTCTTTTTTGCATTACAGTGATTGCTTTAAGCCATTTTTTTGGATCTTTGGTAACTTTTTCAAGTGTAATATCTGGACCACCATAATTAAATTTTACAATGGTTTTTTGGTTGTTAATACTACCTTCCACCACTGAGCGAACCGGGCCGTGTGGAGGGCCACCTAGGTATAAATTTTGTTGTACATCCATGAATGATTGCTTTTTAAGTTGTATAAATAATTCGTCCGCTATCTCTCTATCTGTAAGTGCAAATGCACTACTTGTTAATGAGATTAGTGCTACTATTAATGTGATTATCTTCATCTTTTATCCATCCTATTTATGTAATAACATTGACTATCTATGCGTGTCTATCTTTATATACGAGAACAGAAAATCAAAAGTTTCAAATAAAAATGAAAATATTCATAAATGCGATTTTATTAAAAGCTTGAAATATAATATTAAGAAAAATACAGCACCTATACTCTGTAAAACTTCGTTTGATGTGTGAGGGAGGGTTTATTAATAGTCAGCCAAAAGTAATGAGCCTCCCGTTAGTGGATTAAGAGTCTTAGTAAATATGATATGAGATATGCCTACTATTTTTTTATATCACCTTCTCGAATATAACTATTACAATTACAAAGTATTAAATACTCAATAAGGAGAGACGTTATGTCAGAAACAAAGATATTCCGTAAAAAAGACCTCGACCTTGAGCCTGTGAACGGCATGAAAACCATCGGTTTAGTCAATGTGTCGTTTTCCGATAAACTGGGAGCCGGGATTGGCGTTTTTGAAGATTGCTCTATACCTTGGCATATAACTTATGATGAGGTCATTAACATACTCGAGGGACAGTTCAAGTTACAAGTCGGTGACAAAATATACGAAGCTGGTCCTGGAGACGTACTATGGGTGCCACGTAATACAGATATTGTTTATATAGCCCAAGAGCGAGTAACATTTTTCTACTCTGTACTACCTGCCGGTAACGCGCCATCAACATCTAAACATATTGATTACGCATCAACTTGAACTAAAGTCCAAATCCTCTCTGATGTGCTAGGGAGGGGTAGAGCAATGGACTGTTAATCCGTTTGTCCCTGGTTCGAGCCCAGATCAGGGAGCCAAATTAAAGAATCAAGACATCTCAAGATGTTTTTTTGACTTGTGTTGTCCTTCCATTGCTCTTTGGCTTATTAGATAAAGTTTGTGGTATCTACACTTTTACCTCTATCAGTTCTTTTTCCCTATCAAGGAACTTATATTCCATCTTTATTGTTTGAAATAATTCATCTACTTTGTCAAATACATCCTGCGGATTGAAGTTTGCACATGAATAGACGTCTAATTGCATCAAACCTGGACTAACTTCATCCCATATATGCAAAGCAATATGACTAGTTTCAATAATAGCAACTGAAGTCATGCCCTTATTACCTGTGTCATTAACATAGGTAGTGTAAGGTCCTGCTAGAAGTTTCATGTCTATTTTTTTGATAAGACCTCTTATCCAGTCCGAAATTTTATTTAAATCTTCTTCTTGCGGGCACCATCCTATATCAGCCCTAACGATTAGATGTTTATGTTGTTGTGTCATTATTACCTCCATTTAAAGAGGTATTCGTCACAGGGAATACCACTACCTGGACATTCGTTTACAGAGAATAACTACCTGGACATTCGTTTACAGAGAATAACTACCTGGAGCCTACAACTTTATCATAAAATTTATTTTATATGGGAAGAATATCTTGACTTGTATATCAACTTGAACTTAAGTTCAAATCTCTTATGGGTCAACACCTTAAGGTAAATATTAAACCGTAATAAATGTGTCAGTTGATTTGACCTAAATCGCCTTTGATAATTACTAAATCTACTCATTGAAAATGAAGTTATATTATTATCAAAGTGATCAATATAAAGGAGGTTTTCATGAGTCATACTATCTATGAGCAAGTCAAACAGAGATTACAGCGAAGTGAATTAGCTGTTCCGAGATTTAAGTTATGAAGCAAGTCCTAAAACTAACACTTGAAGATACAACGAAAATGATGGAAGGTGCTATTAATAAAGCAATTGAGATAGGCATAGATATGGATATCGCTATTGTTGATGATGGTGGTCACCTCATGTTATTTACAAGAATGGATAATGCAAAAATTACAAGCATTAATGTCTCAATCGACAAGGCATTTACTGCAGCAGCAGCTAGAAAAGCGACCTTAGATTATGGTAAATCTGTTATTAATCACGGACCAGCATTTGGTATCCAAACTTCGCATCAAGGCCGTTTTTGCGTTGTTGGCGGTGGCTTACCACTTTTTGTTGATAGTCAGATTGTTGGTGGAATTGGTTGTAGTTCTGGAAGTTCTGACCAAGATATAGTGGTTGCTCAAGCTGGAATTGACGCATTAATTTAGGTGAAGCAAAAAATAAGCTAATCCTAGCTGAAATGACTACCGTATATATGCCTTCCCAATAGCAATGAGCCTTCCCCTACGGGCATCAAAATCTGTATATCAACTTGACCCAAAGTCCAAATTTCGTTTGATGTGTGAGGGAGAGCTTATTACGTGACTTGTTATGTAGAAATTTCAACCTCAGCTTCAATTTCTACAGGTGCTCCAAAAGGAAGTTCTGCCATACCAACTGCAGAACGTGAATGATTGCCTATCTCTTTTCCAAAAACATCAATAATCAAATCTGAAAAACCATTAATGACAGGAGGGGTTTTTACAAATCCTGGCTCAACATTAACCATACCAAAAACCCTAAGCCAAGCAATTATGTTATTAAGTGTGCCAAGTTCTTGCTTTAGACTGCTTAATATAGCTAAGCCAGTTTGACGTGCTGCTTCATAACCTTGTTCAACAGTAACTGCTCCTCCAACCTTGCCAGTAACTTCAGAAATTGAACCGTCTGAGTTAAGAGCCACATGGCCAGATATAAATACTCTATTTCCACTTACCCGAATCCAAGAAAATTGCATTTCTAAATTTGGAGGAAGTTTAATCGGTTCAGGTAATATCAAATTAAGTTCTTGAATTTTTTCATCTGGTGTCATCAATCTTCCCGCTATAAGTTAGTTAAAGCTAGTATACATAAAAGTCCAAATTTAGTTTGATGTGTGAGGGAGGATTAAAAAAAAATAAAACCCTGTATAAGGGCTTTATTTTTCTGATTCTTTATGAATATTTTATTTCTATCTAACAATTAAAAAGATTACTTCAAACTAGTTCCACTCCCAAATATCCCAAGTGGCATTTCCT